>Ga0126342_10014205_pt1 | contig 14075 bp, 14 predicted proteins | sample Cyp1metagenome_FD_92528 | JGI IMG/M metagenome (GOLD analysis project Ga0126342, IMG submission 92528) | Coral microbial communities from Lord Howe Island, Old Settlement Bay, Australia - Cyphastrea 1 metagenome | ecosystem: Host-associated > Invertebrates > Cnidaria > Coral ...
ACTGATTTCATCAAGAGGCGCCGGAGAGCGGCTGCAGCGGCTGCTGAGGACTACCAGTTGACGGATGTTGATGTCAATGAAAACTTCTGGACAGCAAACCATGACAAGGAAAACACTTTTTTGCGGGATAAAAGGAAAGGCACCCCTACTCTTACCCAATGGTCATGCCTTACAGATGGGCCAATTGGAGTGAGAATTTGGGAGGAATTGTATCTGTGGTGGATAACCTGTAATGCAGCTGAAAGTTTTGCCAAAAGATGATTTTGCAACAGCACATGATTTGGGGGCCATACGATTGCAGGGTGGTGCTGCCCGTGTAACTCTCCTTTAACTCCCGGATGAGGCCACGAATCTTGCCACTTTTCTGAAGCAAACTGTCTAAGAACTTCCGGAGTGAAGTCTTGGTCTGACAGGGGGTGAAGAACATCATGGTGGAAGAATTTGGGAATTGAACGAAATGAACCATGAGAACCTTGAACGTCCAGAACATGATTTCAAAAGAGGTATAATTATCCTGCATGTTGTGTACACCAACATGGCCTCAGCAAATTGGTTTTTTGTTCCGCCATTCTGTTCCTCCGACTTGGGGGCAAAGTTCTTGTCAGCCTCACGCCTACTCGCAGCCTGCTGGAGGCCATTGAAGGCATCAGCTGCGATAGCAGGCGCTTGGGAATCCTGCAATGATTGGGGCTGGCAAAAGGGGAAGAAGACAAAATAAGGTGAAAGGCGACCATACAACAAAGGACCACGCCGACAGGTCACATGTGGCCTTTTATATAGAATATTGTTGTTTGCAATGTCCATTCCTGGCAGCACTGATGACCACATAAACGAATATATTTTTGAATTTAGTTGAACAAAGGTGGAAGCTCGTGCTCCAAGACAGTGACCCGCACCCAACAGAGCCTCCAATTTGCTGCGCTTGGTTTTGATCTCTTCCTGGGCTTCTTCTTCTTCACGTTGTCCCTTCTCCTTGACCACGACGTAGAACTCTTCGACTCCATCGTATTGGTTATGCCTGTCAAGAGGCTAAAGTAAAGGCCAATTAAAAACATTGGTATCAAGTCAAACCATACTTTACATGCATGTCTATTTGCACATAAACATTGTATATACCTGTGTACGCTATAGGTAAATATATCTGGGTTTTAAGTGTATCTTGTTGTCTATTAGTCCTCAAGAATATTGATAACTTTCACCCATCCCTCACTTCGGCCTGACATGGGTCGCCTTCTTGGCCTCGCAGATCTTCTTCGCTCCAGAAATCCGAGCCCTCGGATGCAGGCAAGCTGGGAGCGGGAAAACCTATGCAGGGAAGAAGTTTTTGAGGTGAAAAGAATCAAATTGGGATTGGGATATGGAAACATCTTTACTGCAACAAATCATCAATGTGCAACTTAAGGGCGGGGTCCACCCATAATCATCTTTCATCTCTTTCTCGGACAGCCATTCTTCGTCGATGGTGATTTTGAAACTGCTCTTCTTTTTAACCACTACCTCGAGCTGGGCGATGAAAGCTTCCTATCAGGAGCGGATGGATGATAGTTTGGAATCTATTTCTCTTGTAAAAAAATGTTTTGGATAGGTTCAGCACTTATGCTGTGTTTTTACTGCATATAAAATCTTTACCAAACCTGGCCTTAGACCAGTTGGCATCCATGTAAATCTTCGCAAGCGTGTTTTTGCAACCACTTTGGTACTCCTTTCGAACCCACTCTGGGACTTCCAGAGTTTTCCTCTTTTTTTTGATGGCACACATCCTGCGAAGACGTTGCAGAGCAGCAGCTGTCAAGCGCGCCTGCGAAGAAGGAACAAGTTGATTAATCCAACACCACTGAAAGAGAAAGTATTGAATTTTGTTTTTATCCAGCATCACTGACCACTGAAAGAGAAAGTTTTGAATCTGATTCCACCCAAACCTTTACCGGCTCAGCAGGCCTGGCGGGTCATCTTTGGCTTGCTCAAAGACCCCGATGGCAAGGCATCATCATCTTCGGGGCTGGCTGGTGGGGTCGGGACCACCAAAGTATCTACAACTGGAGTGGCAGGGACTGACGCAAGTGGAGTCGCCGGGACTGCACTAGGGACTGGAGTCGGAGGGCCACCCGCCCCATCCACATTGGAACCCTGGTCTCCAATGTCACGGGGTTCTGGCAACACAGCGCCACTTTGCGAAGGCACAGGCGTTTCCTGCACTAGCTGTTGAGGTTACCAGTTTTTGTGTCCATGGTAATATCTATTATAGTGATCCTATAACTTGCGTTTGGAATGGGGGCAGCATGACTATATGAGACAGGACTTCACACCCTTTAATCCCGCAAAAGCCTCCTCATCATTTCCATGTGTCTGCGGCACCGTGGCCGGCTCTGAAACTTGTTGATCACCAAGGGCTTGCTGAAGTTCCTCCTCAGTAGCCTAAGTTTGGCACATAAGCTGTTAATGGTTTATGCGGAATGAATGGCTCCGTTGTTTTGAACATCACCCCCATCTGATGGAATTCCGAACCATGTATATGTATATGTATATAAAACTATATAAATACAAATGGATAGATAGATCGATAGATAGAGAGAGAGAGATATATATATATACACACATGTTTAACCCTTCAACCGATATGATTTGTATGGAGATGACCCATACTATACTTAAGCCACGTTAGGATATTTGTTGGGCGCTGTCCAAAACCTGCAGAATTTCTCAGCCCGTGGGCCAGGCAACTGGAACGGTCAATGCCTCGTCCACAGGCGTGTCGACCACCGGGGCCGGGGGAGCCGGCAAAGCTTGCTCTCCAGGACCCTCAGGTCGCACGCTGTCGATTTAGAAGGTTTACAGGTATAGCAACATAGGCATAAACATATAAAAGAGATTTCTTTAAACATTATATATACATATATATACATATAAAAATATATTGGCACAAAATATTTGCACATATAGAAGTATAAAGACATTATAAGAATATCATGTGCGTTTTCGTTCCAAACATATCTATATAGACAAATACAAAACTATAGATAGATAAATAGATATATTTATATATATATATATAGATACCCATTGTTGGAGAAGGATGAGGCTGTCGATCAAGCGATATAGATAGAAAGAAAGATAGACAGATAGATCGATAGATGGATAGATAGAAGGATAGATATAAATAGATAGGTAGACAGACCGACAGACAGACAGACAGATAGATAGATAGATAGGAAGACAGACAGATAGATAGACAGATAGATGGAGAGAGAGAGAGAGAGAGATAGAGAGAGAGAGAGGGAGGGAGAGAGAAAGATAGCTGATCTTTCTTGAAAAAATAGATAAGTGAACGTACAGATAGAGATAGATAGATGGAGATACAGATGCATACAGATAGAGAAAGATAAGATGGAGAAAAATATAGAGATTTAGGTAGAGGATTGTAGAGGTAAAAAGAATTTGTTGAACATATAGACGTACATATATAATACGTAAAGAACAACATATATAGAAGCAAAGGTGCTAAAGATGTAAACAAAGATGTGGTCATATGTATGTGTATCTATGTTGGTGGTTTAAGACTTCCATATATATATATATATATATATATATATATACATGTGGATGTGAAAATCAAGGTGAATATACTTACATTCAGACATACAAGGGGCATGTAAAAAAAAAACAGATTTGTTGGTCATTTGTTGGTTCACAGCTATAATAACTACGTTCTGTTTTTGAAAAGGCAACAGAGCCAAACATCAGCTCAATGCCAGCAGGGCGCAGCTTCACTTTTGCGTTTGAGCATTGCCGCTTCCATTTCCTGCAGGGGCGAAAAGTAAAAACATGAAAAAGGGATTACTAAGCCACCCGTGTTTCCAAGTCCAACACTATGTTTGTAAGGTCCTTCACAAGCTCAGCCAACTGATGCTCTTCATCTTCAGTGGCTTGCGCTTGCTCCAAAAGCGCGTCAACGCCATCAGCCAACGTTGAACAGCTCCAATTTCGAGTAGACGCATGTTTTGGCGCCATACTCACTACAGTCCAACTACAGTCCGTTCCAGTCCAAAAAGCCTGCGAATTTGCACCACCGTCAAACTTACAGAAAACATGGTGCCTGGAGATGATTTAGCAATTTTCCGCGGTACGCCATGTAAATTTCAAGGCTGTATCCATTTTTTCCCATTAATTTTCGATGCCGGTTTGGCATGTTCTCGCAAAACAGCAATCGGACCTAAAAATCCGCTACTGTTGGCCTTCAGCCCAGGGCCCAAAAAACCCATATTTTTTTTACGGGTTTGTACGGGTTAATTACGGGTTTTGTACGGGTTAAATACGGGTTTTTAAAACCCGGGGTTTTTAGGAAAATTAAAAAATACGGGTTTTGTACGGGTTAAATACGGGATAAGTACGGGAAAATACAGGTTTTTTCCAAAAAACCCTTAAAATTTTCAGCCAAAATCTTGAAAATCATAATAAATCATCATATTGTCCGAAAAAAACACAAAAACCACCTGTTTGTTCGTAAGTGGATTCACTTTCCAGGTCCAGATTTTGGCTGAAAATCTTTCATGTCTGGAATCATCCCTGAATTATAAAGCCGAATTCAAATTTCTTCTGACCCAAACCAATGAAAATTGTTGTATTTATAAAAGGTAAGTTTTCACCTTCCATTGGGCTCAGGCATCCAGGTTCTTAGGAATCAGCGGCTTCCAATGTTCTGGAAGTTCTAAGCGCCGGTTCCCTCTCAAGTATGTATATACATCTTCCAGCCGTGCATATTGCAGGGCCCCGTGCTGGTTATCCATTTTTTTGAATGACACCATGGCTTGGGGAGTCGGCTCTGGTACCGCTGCAAACCCTTGAGCACTGTTGGTGAGATCGTGGAAGAGATCGACCATGGCCATCCCAAAGAGCTCGGGATATTCCCTTAGCGTGTGGCTTAATTTGGAGAATCTGGACGTATTTACTTGATTCCAATTTACAAAGGGAATTAAACAAATGGAGTTCCAAAATGTGGGGAACCATTTTATGTATATATGTGAAAACGTCTCCACATAGGGGATCCCCAAATTTCATTTTTTAATTGAAACAAACATTGGTTGAACCCATGCAGCTGGAAGTTGAAAGAAAATTGACCTGCAAGTGAGAATCTCTGTGGAACGTAGTTTCTTTGTTCCTTTCCAACAAGATTTGCCAGATTTGTTTTTGTAAACCTCGCATGTTGCTACGTGACCCTCTGCCTTGGAGCGCTTTCTCCAGCCCTTCAACTTACCCCTCCAGAGTCGCCCAATGGCCCTCGAGTTTGCAAAGGCAAAATGAGGCTTAGGAGTTCGTGCTCCATAATGTCTCATATGCCATGTGACCATTGTCACCTTAGACGGGGCGAGGCTGCAAAGAATGGTTTCTATACAAAACCGAAACATATATATATCTCTCTCTCTCTCTCCCTCTTTCTCTCTCTCTCTCTCTCTATCTCTCTCTCTCTCTCTCTTACTCTTACTCTCTCTCTCTCTCTCTCTTTCTCTCTCTTTCTCTTTCTCTTACTCTTACTCTCTCTCTGTCTCTCTTTCTCTCTTTCTCTCTCTCTCTCTCTGTCTCTCTCTCTCTCTCTCTCTCTTACTCTCTCTCTCTCTCTCTCTTACTCTCTCTCTCTCTATGTTTATTTATTTTAAGATGTGCCTATAAATAAATGCCGTTTCCATATTTCGCGTAACCGTTGATATCAAGATTTATATATACAAAGATCTTTGTGAATTTGTCAACTCAGGGTTGGGCTGCCGAACTGCCACATGCTTTCAGCATGGCCAGCATGAACTCTCTGAATGCAGGGAAATATCGGAAAGACGATCCGTTGGGCTGTTCCAGCACCCAACACCCTTCAAATGCAGTGGTCACCAAAAGAAGTAATATTGTCCTCAGATACCACAATGCGGATGCCACTTTTGCTGTGGATATAGAGAAACTGCTGTGAATATATATATATATACATATACATGTATATGTATATGTATACATATATATATAGTCGAACTACGTTCCCTCAATATATATATATATAGTTTTATACATATACACGAAGGAACAGCTCCAACATGTATATCATTCCCATTCAAGCTTCCGACATGACAGCATGTTGGAAGAAATCACGCTTTCCTGTTCTTCATTGCCTGTTGAAGAACAGGCCGAGCGCCCCGACGTCCCAGCATTCACCGGGGTGTGAGAACTGCACTTCAATGCGTATGTGGCCAGGAACTTGCGGGGCCGGCATTTCAGCAAGGTCACCAGGCAAAGCCTCAGCGGCCGGGATGTTGAGGTCAAATTTTCAAGTAGCCACCCTGATGGAGAAGTTGTATACAGTTGAAAAACATTAGCAACCTTGCGTGTCCCAATTTGTGTGTCACAAGAATGCATCCGCTTCAAAGTATACCTGCATGTAATAAGGACGAATAACAAACAGAGTGAGAGATATACATATTTGTGGTTGCCTGAAAAGAATTGTGGGCATTTGCTTCATAATGATTGGGGACAAATTCTTGAAAGTATATACACAGTAACCCCTTCAAATTCAATTCAAGAATCAAAGATCCCACATTCAAACCACGAATGGTGATGAATCCAGCATACCAACAAATTTGTCCAAGTCCACAGTCCATCCAAACCCCAGCTAAGAAAGTGGAACCAATTGTTCTTGAAACTGTTGCCGCTATCCCCATGTAGAACGAATGTCACACCAGTGAACAAACATATATCCCCTGTCAAAAATTTTGTTGAAACACCAGAAACCAATGAATCAGAAAAATGGGAAAGTCTTCCACGACCAAAGGGCGCAAAACCTGCTGGAGTGTTCATGTCCATTGCATTAATAGTATGTCGGTTAGGGTTCGACTTTCTGGGTACTGCTGGGTATAAGAGATCTAGAGAGGCTGTTGGAATCCCTGACAAGCGCATGCATCGTGATAGATTGCCGCGCCCAGCAAAAAATTCTGCCATTTGAAACTCCATCTCCTGAAGACACCAAGAACGGAGTAGGTCCTTTGAGTCCTTTATGCTTTTTCATATGGTTGCATGGGGTTGTATGGTTGATCAACACGTGTCAACACATTGCAGAATCTAAAAGGTTTCCCACATGGAAAGACTCTTCCCATGATGCCCCATGAGTTTTCAACACCTTGCCGTGTTGACTAATCACAGCCCCAGCCATTCACTAGCAGTCTCCTCCTGGATGCCAAGCGAAGGCGTCCAAAGAACCATCAATATGCACGCAGCCAGAATCTGGGCAACGGTGCGGGCCCAAAAGGGACCGGTTGGCAAGGGAACCAGATATATCTTGGTATATACATAACATGGGTCTTTTTTATATATGAAAAAAACATTGGCCATATTCCCAGACCCAAATTTGCGTTTTCAAATTCACGAGCATATGTAAGAACACTGTCGAATTAAACCAAATAACCCTGGGACATCCCAGCCGATAGAGCTGGTACATAACACGGTCGAGCTCCTTGGTCTCTTGGGGAATGCCATCCATGGCTACAGGATCACTGTCGGACCCAGCGCCAAGCCCTTTCTATCACACGGTGTTTCTGTGCAAAATGTGCTGCGATAAAGGAATGCGCGTGAACAATTAAATTTGACATTGTGTTTCTTTGATGACGTTGATTGTTTTGACCTGGCTGCCTCCAAAAAAACATCGTGCTAGCAAAACATGTGTAAAGACCCCACTAGCTATACGGCGTTTTCACATGGACCCTCGAATACACCAGCCCTACATCACAAAGATATCATATGTCAAAAACCCGGGATACAAAACTGTATATATTTGTGAAAATGTTTCCTGCAACCCTGCACGTCCCAAAAGACCCCAAGAATCATAATCATGCCAGCATCTCCTGATTTTCGTTTACCCTTGACAAACTTCGACCGGACCTTCCAGGTGTTCCGTCCCTTCGTCAAGCCTGGTGGCATTGCGCATCCGAGGCCTGCAGCAGGAAGATGTGGGAAGGCAAAGGGTTTTAAGTGGAACATGGGTTCAAGTCCATTTTATATATTTAAATAAATATATATATATGGGTGTTTCTCTTTATGGGGGATGCTCGAAACAACCTTTGAAGGGATTTTATAAACTATTTTCGACCATCGCCCATTTAAAAAAAATACCCAGATATGCGTAAGTTCAGTCTTGGGGGTGCTGCAGTGTGGATTCCAATCACTCGGGCTCTTGGAACAACATTGGGTTCAACATACTTGGGCAGCTCAAAGCATGGGCCTGGACCTTTTCACTCACATGGCCATTGACGACAAGACCGTGCGTGGGTCTTCACTGGTACGCTAAATTAAGTGGCTAAGTGTATAGCCCCCTGATGCCCTGTAATTCCAAATGACAACAGGCAAATGGAATTCGAGACTCTATAAAATAATATATTGATACAAACACATATTTCACAAATCTCCACAAAAAATGATAGCGATGATGCATGTTGAATGGAAACAAGGCCTATAACAGTGGAGCTATATTGAGCCACGCCCCCAAAGTTTGACAACGAATCATGCCTGCATTTCAGCAAGCATGCGACCCCGCGAGACTGATCCACAAAAAAAGAAACATCAATCTACGTTGTGACCGGCGTCACCCTCATCATCCACAGTCAAGTGATTCAGGGTGTAGGCGGCATTGTACTTCAACTTGGCAATCGAAGCTCCATGCTTCTCGTACGTCGCATCCTTCTTCTTGAGTCCCCATGCCTGAAGTGCAGGCTGAATGGACAAAGCACATTGGGGAAGAATGCCCTGATAAGAGAAAACAAAAACGTTTTTGTTGGGGCATCCTAGTATTGCCAAACTACAAGACTGTATACGTATATATTCATGGAAATGTCTGAAATTAGGGGTGCGGAAAGCCTTCCATTTTTAAAACTAAAAACGAAGGGTTTGGGGCACCCATGGGCACCCCTATTTGGAGGCATCCCCACATGAAAGATGTGAAGGATTGAATATTTTGTTCAATCATATGCCCCTGTCAAGAATTTAAAACAAAATGCCATCTGCTTCAACCACCTGAGGCATTTCCGGGCTTGCAAGGTTTTGTCCTGAAATCCCTTATATGCAAAATGAGCTGCTGAGAGTTCAGCGCACTTCACAGCCACAGCTAGACGGTAAACATGAGGAGAGGGCACGGAATTGAAAGTAAAACTGTGGATGTCCTTGCTCTGCGCCTTGTCCTTGCAACCACAGCTAGCCGATGTCCAGTAAATATTCAATGGGAAATTCTCAGGTGGATCCACTTGGCTGCGCATGAAGGTCTTGAACACATCAGATTTGAAATCTGAGTCTGGGCTGAACGTCTTGGCAAATGCCGAGAGCTGATCCGTCAAAGTCTCATCGAACAACTCACTGTGTTTGGTCTTTGCCATCTTTGCCATGCATTTCGAAGAGGAAGCCCTGGCAGAAGCCGATTTGGCCTTCGCCTTGGCCTTTGGCTTGACGGGAGACTTGGGCTTCTTCACCTTCTCAGCCTTTGTGGCCCGAGGTTTTCTCTGGGGCTTGGCATGATCCTCTGCAGACCGGCCGGCCGCTGGACATGACTCAGTCACCTTCTGCTTCTTACCCTTTGGCTTGCTGACGCTCGGGGGTTTGGACGGTTCGGAAGGGCTTGTCTTGGCATTCAAAAGGGTCTTCCTCTTGCGACTTGGGGGTGATCTCTTGCTGCTACTCGGCAACGACGATGGGTCCACAGTCTTCTTTTTGGATAACTTCCCCTTTTTGCCCTTCCTAGGTTTCTTCCCCCCTTTCGCTTTCCTGCCACCTCTCTTCCCCTTGGCCTTGTTGGCGGCTTTCCGGGTTAGTTGGTCATTCCTCAGAAGAACATCGCCATCTTCCAAGTAGGTGTTCACCTGTTCGGAAACGGGTCATGGACGGAGTGGGGGTACACGCAAACCTGTATATGCACAATCTATATATCTATACTACCTATCTGTCGCTGCACAAGCTTTTATCTACATCCATCTAGCCTCTCTCTCTCTCTCTCTCCCTCCCTCCCTCCCTCCCTCCCTCTCTCCATATCTGTATCTATACATATCCAACTATATACAAATACAGATATATAGGGATATATAGAGTCATTAATACATGGGGATGTCCCAAAATGAGGTGTGAGATTTTATTCTTTAAAGTGACATATTGGGGGCCAAGAAGGACACCTCATTTTGAGATATACCGTATTTATGTGTCATCAAAGTCTAGACCTGAAATTTACATCCATAAAACAAATATCTATATCTATAGTATATGTAAATGCACAAATAGTACCCAAATATCTGCCTATATAGCTAAAGCTATCTGCCCATCTATATATACTTATTTAGCGAGCTAGGTAGCTAGCTAGCCATAGCTTTGCATATCTATAAATGTCCTCTACAATATATGGGAAAATACCTTCACCCACAGACAGGGTTCGATCGACAGTCCACAAAAAAAACACAGCAGTTGATTGGAACGTTGGAAAAACTCATTTTCATTGGGTGATCTGCCTCAGTTGGAGTTGGGGCAGCACCTGGCTTGGCCTTTTTCGCTGGACCCTCAGGTCGGTTCCCCTTGTCCTGGTAGTCAGATCGCAAGGCATCAGCAGAGACCTTTGGTGACGAAGTAGGCTCTAGGGAATCGGGAACGGTGGAAGGACTCAATGCCATCACATCCACAGGCTGGGTTTCTGCAGCGTCCACATGTGGCACCACGTTCTTGATCGCCTTGCGTCCTAGCAGATGCACATATCAGATCGAAATGTAAATGGAGAACAAAACAAATGATATGATCTGGTTTGATATGACATGATTTGCAGTGGCATGATGCCACGTCACTTCTACATGCCCCACATGCAAACACTTCAGGCAAATGACACACATATAATTTATATGTGTATATATGTGTGTATATATATATATATATATATATTTATTTATTTATTTATCCGCGTATATATGTATATATTTATTTATGCATGTACCGTCCCATATAATATATTGAAACAGTGCCCTTTGTATGTAGATATCTCTTAATACATATATAAAGATTCATCTGCGCCCTAAGTTCTCCTGCCGGAGTGTGAGTGACGGTAGTGTCCAGGGGCTGCGACTTGAGGCGCTGAAGCTGCTCATTCACAAGTAGCTTCTTCTCACGGATCCTCATGGAGGAGCATCGGGACTTTGGGGTGTTGGGGATATCCTTTTTTTTGTGTGGAACATGGCCAGGAAAAAAGGGGAATTCCAAATAAAGGCAAGGGAATGTAATTTTCACAGCACAGCTGCATATATTCTTTACTTTACAGGTTTCAGATATAATGGTGAGAAAAATAATCCCCAATATTTCATCAATGGACTGTGAAGGGTTGGCATCTATATTTAAAAAAAGGCACGCACCCTCAGCATTCATGACCACACAGGCCCCCATCATTCCTCTATATACACTAAGACCCTGACGCTAAGAGCTGCTGCTTGGCCTTCTCCAGCTTTTTCTGCATGTCCAGAAATTCAGCATCTTCACTGGTGGTGCCCGAAGATGGCTCAGCACCTGAGATAAGAACAATGCAAACGAAATTGGGGATCCTGGAAGCTACGGGAGGGAAGGCGCAAAATACCTTTCTGGTAAAATAGACTGGACATGATACGATATGGAACACAATCAAAAATGATCAGCTGGAAACCCAAGCACTGTTGGTAGGCTCAGTCAAAGCTGGTGGTGCTGCTGCTGCTGCTGCTGGTGCCAAAGGAGATGACACTGGAGGAGACTCAACGGGAGCTGCGGGCGGTGATGGGCCACTGGACGGCGGATCCCTGTTTTCATCCCCATTCTGTTGATCAGCTTCCTGGCTATCCTCGTCGTAAGCATCTGGGTCATCTGAACCAGAAGTCACCTGCACATATGCTGGCGGAATGCGCAGGTTCAATACACCGGATGGTTCACCCCATACAATCGTAGATTATGAAGCAATATATAGGTTTTGGGATTTGAGTGAAAACCAGTTTGTGTTCCATCCATGTTGTATGTCAAACTATGTATATAGATCCCAGTTCCTAGCCACCACTGAAAAGCAACAGGGGCTCACATATATATAGATGGTGGTATGCAAACGACCCGGGCCTTTTTCCCACGGCGCTCCTCATACTTCCGATTGACTTCATCCACCAGGTCCTGCAATTTAAAGTGGAGAGGGTTGCGTTAACTGGCAAAGTTTACATGTTCTATGAAGGGGCATGGGGGTATGTGATTAAAGTCTCAACAGATCCATGTATATATAGACAAACAGTCCAGGAGGCAATCCACCAATTGAATTGCCAAATCCCAGTGCCTTCCCCCTCAATTAAAAAGTGTCCTGAAGCATAGGGTTCAGGATGAGGCACAGCTCCTGAAACTTCGGAACCTTAAAGGGCAACGGCTAGGATATGCACATCAAAGGATTGGAGCAAGCATGCATGTAAGCCTACCCCACATTTTGCAGTTGATACTATGGTCACTGAAGTGGTTTAAAGTGGTTTTCTAGAACTATAATATATGTTTTGGACTTCAAATGACATGTAACATATTGTTGTGGGCACCGCTGATCTGACCAATCGAAAAAATCCGAACTGATTGCAAAAGCAAGGAGCTGTGCTCACTTGCTTCTTGCGTGCTTTCATCTTGATGAAGCAGCACAACTTCCGGATCATCCAACTGTCACCATAGACGGTCTTCTCGTCCGTTGCCGCGCCGCAACGCTTGTAGAGCTTTTCAATCTCATCACGAAGCGGTGTGACAGGTGGTTGAGGAGACCCCTCACTTGAGGCCATGCGGAGGAGAACAATCCTAAGGGCAGCATGGGCAGCATCGTCACAGACACAAGTCTTAATAGACTCCGTGCTGGCATCCTTGTCAAACAGCTCATTACCCTCCTGACGGAGATGGTCCCTGATCGCAACTTCCTGTTCCCATTCCTTTGCCAGGCCAGCTGTGTCCAGCTGTGGCTGTGACTCGCCCATGGCTGAAGCAAGCCCAGCCAAGCTCACAACCCCAAACTTGATGTCCCACAATGCTGCGTCCAAAAGAAAAAGTTGAAGCAACATCCACCATCAACTTAAACGCCAGCCCCATGAAAACATATTTAACCCCACGCCATCAATACCCCTTCATCATATCAAAAGGTCCATGCAAACAGAATCCCTATCACTGACCAGCCACACACATCCCAAGCCGCTCCAGGAGCAGGCCTCATTGACCTTATCGATCTTGAGCTCTTGAGGAAAAGGGCCATGGCAGCCGCACGGGCCAACCAGCTCATGGATTTCCAAATGTTGGAAAGTGTTCGTTTGCTATAGTCAGGGAATTGCGTTGTATAATCACCTTTAAATGTACTTATTTACGGAATATTGCTCATATAGATATCCCATGTTGTTGTTCTATAATTGACTGGGTTCAATGCCTGGCCCATCCAAAAGGCACTCCCCTAAAGTATATCCCTGAAGCACACCCCTAAGGGGTTAAACAATGATAAACATATATGTATATATATAAGATGGGAATTCCAATGCCGATTAAACATAAAATCTTAACCTACAATACCCTGGGTAAATTACAATATTTCACTATATAACCTGAATTAAGGCCACCTAACTATGATTTCCAGTGAGGTCGCTGAGGTCGTTATAATTTACCCAGAGTACCGTAAAAATAACTATTAGGAATTTACACTAGTGCATCCTTGATCCTGGATGCTCCTGTTGGCGACCTGAAGCAAGGCAGGCTGTCTAAGGAAGGGTTTGGTTATGTATGATTAGGTTGATATATATAGAAACATGATCAGTTTCCCCAAAAAACCCTTTATTATACATATATATATATACAAAACCCGGGGTTTTTGGAGGAAAACCCATATATTACTGAAATTTGGGAAAAACCCGGGGATTCGATAAAAAACCTACAAAATGTTAGGGTTCAGGATCGCTAGGTACGTCTTGCTGCTTCGGCAAGCACGGCTGTTTCGGCCGCTTGAAATGCTGCACTGTTTCTACGTCTTGCTGCTTCGGCAAGCACGGCTGCTTCGGCCGCTTGAAAGGACGCGGCAATGCATG
>Ga0126342_10014206_pt1 | contig 14074 bp, 14 predicted proteins | sample Cyp1metagenome_FD_92528 | JGI IMG/M metagenome (GOLD analysis project Ga0126342, IMG submission 92528) | Coral microbial communities from Lord Howe Island, Old Settlement Bay, Australia - Cyphastrea 1 metagenome | ecosystem: Host-associated > Invertebrates > Cnidaria > Coral ...
AAAAGTATTTTATTTAGTCAATAGTATATATAAAATATCTATTTTAAACAATATATATCAAATAATATTATGCATAAAATAGTTGTAATGTATATTATATTTACTATATGTTTTAATGTATATATATATAAATATTTCTATGTTTCATTTTATTTATATATTATACAAAAATTGTGGTGTTTATATACTATATAAAAATATATTACATATAATATATGTTATGTATATTGTACGTTTTTATTTATGTATAACAAGTGCGCATGTGCTTTGATAAGTGGTTTTTTTTATATTATATATACATGTTAATGATGTTTATTTCAATATGTTGTGTTCATATATAATATAAATTGTATGTATGTATGTCTGTCCGTATGTCTGTCTGTCTGTCTGTATGTCTGTCCGTATGTCTGTCTGTATGTCTGTATGTCTGTATTTCTGTGTGTTCGCATGCCTGTAGGCCTGTACGTCTGTCTGCCTGTCTGTCTGTATGTTTGTATGTCTGTCTGTCTGTGTGTATGTTCGTATGTATGTATGCCTGTGTGTATGTCAGTATGTCTGTATTTCTGTCTGTTTGTATGCCTGTATGTCTGCATGCCTGTCCGTTTGTCTGTCCGTCTGTATGTCTGTATGTCCGTATGTCCATATGTCTGTATGCCTGTATGCCTGTATGTCTGTATGTCTGTATGTCTGTATGTCTGTATTTCTGTCTGTTTGTATGCCTGTATGTCTGCATGCCTGTCCGTTTGTCTGTCCGTCTGTATGTCTGTATGTCCGTATGTCCGTATGTCCGTATGCCTGTATGCCTGTATGTCTGTATGTCTGTATGTCTGTATGTCTGTATGCCTGTATGTCTGTATGTCTGTATGTCTGTATGTGTGTATGTATGTATGTATGTATGTATGTATGTATGTGTGTATGTGTGTATGTGTGTATGTGTGTATGTATGTATGTATGTATGTACGTACGTACGTATGTATGTATGTATGTACGTACGTACGTAGGTATGTATGTATGCATGTATGTCTGTATGTATGTATGTCTGTATGTATGCATGTATGTCTGTATGTATGCATGTATGTTTGTATGTTTGTATGCCTGTATGCCGGTGGGCATGTGCAAAAAACCATAAACAATCATAAGCACATGTCATACATGCACACCGGTTTCCGCCTGGTGAGGCCCAAAGTTTCTGACAGCCAGGACGACCACAGCCGCACCTGGCTGCAGTGTGAGGGGGCTGTCTCGGGATTTCAACGTGTTCCACCGTGTTCCAACCCTTGGGCACATCTGGGCACTACGTGAATCTTTTTGGGGGATGTCCAGTGCAAAAGTGTATACCTTCATTCAATCCACGACAATGGTGAATGGGAAAAAATGATAAAAAATGATGGAAAGATTGATCATGTACGAAAGTTTTGGGCAAAGATCCTGGCTGAAACACCTTACAACATCTTACAACTGATTGGGCTTGCATGTGTTTAGCACCTTCGGATGCTGTTGGGGCGCCTTGCAGCAAATCTAGTGGACTGTGATGCCCTTGGCACAACTACTCTGAAAACTTCAGAACCCACCCAGCACATCACAGCCAAGGCACAGGATGTGTTTCACCGAGCCCAGCTGCATTTCCTTGGGTCCATCGATCTGTGGCCATTCACCTACAACATGCACCTCCGTGTTGTTCATATGGAAGAAAACCCACCATGATTCCCTCGCTCCAAAAGCTGAAGGCTAGGACTGCTAGGAAGGAAATTAATTCCAAACCCCTTGAAACCGACCAACAAACGATTCTCCGTCCCAAATTGTCCACCAAACCCAACTGACCATATGAATCAAACCCTTGTACCCCGGAGTTTCACATCAAAATAGCTGGTGCTTTGCTGGTTCTTTGCTGGTCCTGGTGCTTTGCTGGTGCTCATGGGCGCTCATCCCTACAATATGATTCGCGTAATTATTTTATATATATATGAAATCGCATCACACTGCCTCTCTGTCTCTCTGTCTCTCTGTCTCTCTCTCTCTCTCTCTCTCCATCGCCATCCCGAAGGTTCAGCGTCAGGCTGAAGGCGAGCTTGTGGCCAAGCCAAAACGCAGCCACAAATTGAGGCATAAACTGGACATAGGTATGAAGATCAAAGACGTGCAACGCACGAGCCAGCCGTTTCAATTGGCCCGGGCAAATCCTGACTGGTGGGATTCAAGCGGCTCGCTGCTATACAGACCTGCGACATTCTGAAACTGCACCATCTAAAAGGCCATCAGCTGGGTAAATTGGATCTACTATATAATTCGTTTTGCCGCACCAGTTCTGCAATATGAGCTGTCAGCGATTGGGGCCAATTTGCTTGCTAGCTGCAGTTTCCTTGGCTGCGCGTTGGAGTGCGTCCGCCATTGCCACGTACTGGCGGTGTAGCTTCGTAGCTTCCCTTCAGGGCAGCAAGGCCCCCTTGAAACTGCCATCTCATTGTCGCCAATTTAAAAGAAAAGAAAGGTCAGAGATGTGGCGAAGGTTCCTCAAGGCAGGTCCCACCAGAAGGAGCACTCTGGATACCTAAGCTTTCAGCAAGGCATATTATTCTCCTTTCCAGCACCTTTGTTGAATCTCTGCGCTGACCTTCCGTCAGGGTAAACAATGCAGTCTGTTGGTAGCCGCACACTTCTGGATCTACATGGTTCTTCTTCGCCAACCGGTGGGCAAATCCCAAGCACGAGCACAGTTTATTGTGCATAGAAGCCATGGCATGAAAGGAACACGCATCACACTGTCTGTATCTGTTTTTATTATCTATCCGCAATATCCCAATTGTTTCCCATTTATTTCTGGTTATCATCACCATTTTGCTGGTGGTACCATCTCGTAAATAAACATCCCAATGGAAAATCCCTTGTTAATCAACTCGATGATTTTAGTTCGATGATTTTCCCATCAAACCCCCACTGATATAGGATCTTCGATTGCCATGTTTGCTTACCAAAGGGTTACCCTTTGTGTTGCCACCAAGTTGCCGCCTGCTGCCCCTCCTCCAATTCCTGCATTTCTGCCGGCCGCAGCCGCCCCATCCGCGCCCCACAGCCGCAGCGCGGGGGGCGCCGCGCACGGCCGTGGCCCAGCAACGCGGCGAGGCCCAAAGTGCTCAACGCGCTACCGGTCCACAGCGCCGTGGCACGGTGACGCCAACTTTGGGGCGAGGAGACTTCCCTTGCAGAGAAACAATGGTAAGCATCTTTTTTCGGATGGTCTTGACGTGTCTTGACCATGTTGACGATATCACGCAATATCTATTTTCCATATAGTCTTCTCAATGGTTTTCATGTGAAGACGGGCCGCAATTCGTAATTCTGCGTCTAAATGACATGTAAAATAGGAATGAAGGGGAAGTCTAAGATGCCCTGCTGATCCAAACTTTCTTTCAAGCACTTTAGCATGGATGGATATCATATTTGGTTCAGGATGGTTTAGGGGTGAAAGGGAAATGATTTGACGTTCAAACTCGTTCAAACTCGTTCAAACTTTCAGAAATGGTGGGGTAGCCAAAGGTGGAGCCACAATTGCACCCAAAAAACAAAAAATGAAAGGAGAGAATGATAGATAATGTGAAATGATGCAGGTCTTTGGGGATAGCTTGGGACCCGCCAGAAAGATCCAATGAGGATATGGATAAACAATGATAAACCCAGCAATGAGATGGTCCTGAATTCACTATTTCAGTAAGTGTTCAGCCACTGCGGCCACTTGGTAGGTAAGAAAGCACCACGACAACAAGCACTTTGCAAAGGCTTGGCTTCCGTTGCAAGCCACTGGCCCTGCTCAAAAGCCTCTTGCGAATTCTGGGTTGTGTCCTTATGGTCCTAAGTCCTAAGGATCAAAAGCCTTCTGAGATATATTTGGAACCCATCTTTGTCTCCAAACACTTCAGAAGAGTTTTTTGGAGCACAAAGGATACATTTCTGACCCGTGCCTGTCACTTTCTGAAAGCTTCTGGCAGCACGCCGCAACTCCTTCGGTGATACCCTCGCTGTAGCGATTTTGGCGGAGGCATGGTGTCCTTGGTGGTGTGAAAACTCTTGACGGATGGGTCACACCGAGCATGATTTTTGGTTATGCACCATGGCAAAAAAAAATATCGTACAGAATCGCAGAATTGAAAAACACAGAAACTCCAATCTGCGAACCCGAAAAGACTCTGGAGCTCAGAAGGCAAACAAAATTCCTGCTCGCACCACCCAGCATCATTCTCCCACGGATCATATGTTGCAGCCATTCCTCACGATTGAAGACCTGGACATGATTCAACTCCAACATGGAACATGATCTAAATTTCTGTGTTCAAATTTCGACCTTTTTTCGGAGCTTCCAACGGTTTGCCCTAGAGCCAGAAATTGACAACCTGCAAAAGTGGAGCAAAACTGAAAGATGCTGACGAAATGCCCGAAATATGTACTGATTACATCTAATCACATACGATACCCCCAAAACTCAGCATCTCCTTTGGGGGCCTCCTTTCACCATCTTTCACCATAGCCGCCATAGCCCACCTGATTCAAGCCTCTTCCAATCTCCACTTCCACCCGGCGATCCCCGGTGGAGACCAGCAGCAGCACGCCGTTGTTTTTCCGTCGATCCCCGAGGCCCCAGGAGTTGAAGAGTCGCGTGGCGAAGCGCTTCACCTCGCGCCGGTCCTTCTCGGCCCCTCGAACGCCGGGGAGGGTCACCACCACCACCTCGGCACCGGTCCTCTGGAGGCTGGAAGTTCTGGAAGGTGGGGGAAGTCCATCAAAAATCTTAGGGGAACAAAAGAATGCAAATATAGATGCTAGATACATCTAGATACCGTGAAAATTGCCATTTTTGGTGGAAGCTAAGCTTCCAAGCCCCTATTTGGCGGAGTCTGTGTCTGTTTTGTTCAACGTAATAGGTAGACTCAAAAACCTGTTGCAAGACGCTGCCGAGAGTCTTCCGTTGAATGTCAGTGGCCAGTGCATTGATTTGCCTTATTGCTGTTGGGCTCAATACACCTGCAGTATCCTGGCATGGCAAGAATATGCAGCCAAAGTGGTCGGGGATGATGTGTGGTTCAGTACCAGAAACTTAGAAGTTCCTATGGCGGCTAAGAGTTCACAAATGCCCAGTGGCCCAGTCATTGTTGTTGAATACTGTTCTTGCAATCATAAGGCACTTGTCCATACTTTTCTCTTCAAGTTGCAGGTTTGACTTGTCAAGTTGAGAACGGTTTTCTCTTGGGAGCAAATCTATAGTAGCCAGGCAATCATGCAATGAAAGGTCACTCCAAAGCGTTTGTGCAAGGAATACTGTACGTGTTCTTCGGATATATGCCAATCTGTCAGTTTTCAGCCACCTGGCCTTGTTGGTTTCCAAACCTAGTAGCTAGCACCAAATATGACAAGCAAATGATATAAGCATTTGCATCAACAAGAAACTATTCGGTGGCTTCAACCCATCATCCCAAGAGACCCAAAAAGATTTCAAAATATCCCAAAAGAAAATCAAGTGCGATCATCAGCCAAAATTTGAGGGAACATTGAAAATTCCTTTGAAACCACCAACCCACCAGCTAGTAAGCCCAGTCTCTGAAACCCAACTTCTGCTGGCCCAGGGAGAAGGTACCTCACTGGGTGAGGACAAGCGATGGTTCAAGATGGTTGCCCCTTGCGACCTCACCATGCGCTCAGCTTGTCTGAAGGCCGTGTCGCTTTTGTAGACCTGGGAAAACGGTTCCATTTTCAGCCCGCCCAAGACAGGGGGTGGCATGTCTAGGGGAGAGAGCCACCCTACAAACATGGGGAGGGTAAAAAAATATGAAGCCCCTCCAAAAATATAATTATCCCGGCAAGAGACCCCAAACAGCGTGGGGGGAGCAAAAAGATCATGGATTTGTTTTAATGTTGATGATGATGGTAATGTTGTTGATGATGATGATGATGATGGTGATGGTGATGGTGATGGTGATGGTGATGGTGATGGTGGTGGTGGTGATGATGATGATGCTGACGGTGACGGTGATGATGATGATGATGATGATGATGGTGGTGGTGGTGGTGGTGGTGGTGGTGGTGGTGATGGTGATGATGATGATGATGGCTGCGCCAGCGCGCCAGGCGACTCTCCTTCGTCCAGTCCATGGGGTTGGCGCCACGTCCTCGGCTCCTGGGCCCCGCCACGCGGCCACCAGTCTCCGCCCGCAGCTTGGAACGCTTGGAAGGTCCCAACCGACGCAGCCCAGGATGGTGCCAAACACGGCACATGTGGGGCGTGGCAGGAAGGGAAGGTGCGCAAAGGTGCATGGCTGGTGGCATAGCTGCTTTGGCTATACCTTTGATGATCTATGATGATCTTTTTGTTTGGCTGAAGTTCAGGTGTTCTTCCAAGATATTGATATTCTTTGTTGCTCCGGTGGTTACAAAAGGCGGAAGCGATCCCAAGAATCAACAAATCATCTGCCTCCAATGTCAGCTGTTCTTCGTGAGCATCATCTTGGCTCGATACATTCACCACATCCATCACCATGTCACCAGCCACCAGCCACTTGCCTGTCTTGCCTGGTTTGTTTGTTCTTTTCTGTGGCAGCTGGTTGCTTGAGTGTTAATATGTTTGTAAGGTTGACTTTTTTTTCGAGCTGTGTGACATTGACAAACGTGATGGAAATGCCCAGCAAAAAGTTCTGCTGGGGCACAACGGGTCTCGATGAAGGCACGTTGATCACGCTGATCACCGGCACCGCCCTTGACCCCTCCACTGAAAACCATCGGCTCCTGCTGGGCTTGGATACACTCCTTTGTTGCCAGCGCCTCAACACCAACTGGCTATGGATCGAAACCCTCCCGCACCCTGGCTTTCACAAAGCAGCAGGGGAAAATCAAAGATGGCATGACCCATCCCAAAGTAATGATTGCATGCATGTATATATGTCTATATGATTCCTGTCATTATATTTCAGTATCCGCGCCTTGAGGACAAAGCCTGCATGCTTCAAGGCTAAAAAACAAGCGCCCCGCGCACATTTGGCAAAGTTTGCCTGGAGCTTGGCCGAAACTGTAGGTAATCATGACTAGCCGGAAAAGCCCCGGCTAAATAGATGTTTTGTAATGCGAAAATAGCTATAAAATAGCCAAAAAAAAATTGGAATTTTCCTCGCCTTGTTCGATTCCCAGCGGGTAACATCTCGCTTTTTTTGCTGCTTTCTCACGATGGTGATCCCAACAGCTGAAATACAGATCCAAACAGGTGAACCATGGTGAAGCGGTGAACCGTTGATGGTGAAGCCCCAATTGAAATCCAACAAAATGCAACCATCAAACCAGTCACTTGGGAAGGTTTCTCTAATGTGAATCCTAGTGTATGTGTCGATCAACAATCCAATTCATGGGTGAAATTAAAATATCTTACAGTTCCCATGTTTGTTGCTTAAACACATGTCCACAATTATCGGTGGTTTATATATATATATATAAATAAACAATGCTCCTGCTTGTTTGTTTCCAATCACCATCGTTGGTAGTCAAGAAAATCCTGCTGTGTCTTGTCCCCGTTTCATGGATGGTTCAGAAAACCTCCGTCAAACCCGCATCCCTGGAAAATAATATTGGCACTCTTTTCACTATTAGTTTCCTCTCACGCCCCTGGGGCCCCTCAAGACAACCGCAGTATTTGCTGAGCATGCATATATATATATATTCATTTATATATGTATATATTATATTTATTTAGGTTAGTTATTTATTTAACTTTATTTATATAATATATATATATATATGAATATATTGAATTTTATTTATGTGTTTATTTATATATTTATATATTTATATATATATATATATATTTATTTATTTGATTTATGTATGTATTTATTTATTAGCACATTGCAAATATATCAAATTACTAGCACCCGGGATATCCAATCGTATTGTTGCTATTTGATCCAGTCATTATGATCAAATGATCACCATCTATTGTAACAACCGTGAATTGCTACAATAAAATAATCATAGTTCATTGTGATTTATATAATGGCTATTTAATGGCTATCTGATGAATAGATACCCCATGAAATCACCATGAAATCACCACTACCAACCCAGCGCTATGCATCCGGAAAAGGCCTCAGCAGCGCTCCAGGTAAGCTGCTCCTCCTCCAACAGCTGCAACAAAGGCACCTGAGAGGGAAAAATTGGTGAAAATTGGTAAAAGCATGAGAAACTTCAGAGGGTTTACTAGAAGTTGGCGCCGATCTGTCAAAGTTTTAAGAGAAAATCGAAGACTGAATGATTCATTATCAAATTCCTGGGGTGTAAATTTGTAAATTGCTATTGGTGCCACCATGTCATGTAGCGTTTCACCCCACATCCGCGGACATCTGGCTGCACTGTGAGAACTCACCTATGTGATATCAATGTGAAATACATTGAAATACGGTGATATTGGGATGTCCAAACAACATCCATCGATATCTATCCGAATCTATCGTCATGTCCTGGTGAAGGCATAATTCATCCTGGATGCCATGGATCTGCCATGGATCTGCCATGGCTCTGCCAGGTGGAACTGATATCGGTGCCATCTCAAAAGAAAAAGTTCCGCGGAACCATGGTTATGAATGCTTGTTTCATGGATGTTCAGGGTTTAGGTGGTCATCCAAAAAAAATAGATGGCCAGGTTTCTTCTAAGTTTTCAGTGTGAAAAACGACTCACCTGGAGATGCGACTGAGTCGAACCCAGCTGGTCAAGGTGGCGAGGTGACCCTTACAGCCAAAAACAGGGTAACTGAGCAACCCAGGCCGATTTCTCCGCAACCCAGGCCTGGCTCCAAGTCACGTTTTTGCTCGCTAGGTATGCCATGATGTGAAGAGATTAGGTATGGCAGCCAGTGATGTTTTTCATGGCCGAAAAATCATCCTGGCCAGGATTTTTAGTTTTTTTTTGAAGCCATGATGTTCCGATGATTCTTCCTTATCAATGGAAGAACTACCCTCTGGTAATTTAACGTAGCTATTGAAAATGGCCATTTATAGTGGATTTTCCCATTAAAAATTGTGATTTTCCATAGCTATGTTAAATTACCAGAGGGTATATGGAATGGTATGAAACTTCCGATACTGACCCCATCCCAATCTCCACCCCATTCCATGGTCCCAAAATGTCCCAAAATGTCCCCAAGTCCCTGTGTAAATCCTAGGACTCACACCCACGGCTTACCCACGGCGTGTTGAATATTTTGGGGCCTTATTAGGTATTCCTATCATATCTCAGCCATATTCCCTGTTTAATACCATGGAATAACTATTTTGAAGGAATGAAAAGTCGTTATTCCATGGTATTCCATGGTAATATCTCAGCCAATTCCTGTCAGCCCATCCACTGCACCTTGCTGTTGCAGGGCCGGGTGCCCAACGGCAAATCACCCACGTCCTGCGAATGGCTCGAAATACGCCTGCCTTCTTTCAATGGAAAAATCATCAATAGGGATTCCCACTGCTTACTTCAGAATTTGAAGATAGAAATCACACTTTTCAGAAATCCCCTATCAAAATCTATCACACAGCTCGGAAAATCATGGAGATGGAACACCATTGTCAGCTTCGAAAATCAAAGGGTACCCTCTGGTAATTTAACATAGCTATTGAAAATTGTGATTTATAGTGAGTTTTCCCATTAAAAATGGTGATTTTCCATAGTTATGTTAGTTTACCAGAGGGTACACAGCATGGCTCCATCTCAACCCCAAACCCCATAGCTTCAGGCCTCAGGTTCCAGGCTCCGGGGGAGCTTCTGTGCCGTGCTGGGATCAAGCACCAGCCATACCTTGGAGGATTGAGACAAGATCTACGGCGAATCTACGGCTTTTTTTTGGCTTCAAATAGCTTCAACCCTGGTCCTACTCAAAGTGAAAGGTTCGGTAAGCTTAGCCGAAATAAGTCCTCTTGCAGCTCAGCCAGAGGTCAAGTGGTGGTTTTGGTTTCTGCGAATTCTGGAGTTGTTCAAAAGTGACAATCCCTTTCAGAAGGGAATCCCAGGAATGCAAACCACCGACCATCAGTTGTGTTCACCACCTGTTCAAACCCCACAACCTGACAGAGTATGGCTCAACAATGGCGCGTCCATGGGCCCATAAATGGTGTCATGTGAACAAATGATACAAAATAGATACATAATTTAAACTAATAACAAAACCAACTCAAAAGAAAAGCAACAACAGTAGTAATAATAACAATCACATAAATTGATTCATGCAATCATATATATATACATATAGGAAGTCCCCAAAAAAAAAAAACTGCCACTATTTTATATCATAATAGGAGCTTATTCCCCTATCTGATAGGGTTGCCATGGGAAACAGCGAGCTGCTCCTGTGGGTAAGCGATGCTCCCCGCTGGACAGCTTCAGCAGCAATGGCTGCAAACTCGCCACCACCGTGAGGCCCAGCGTGTCGCGGAGCTGGCCGCGGCAGCAATACGGGCAAATGGAAACAGTGGTACCACGTGGCAACGGCCTAGAAAAAATGGCTACTGAATGTAGGTCATAGATGGTTTATCATGGTTTATCTATGAATAATATGGCACTTAATGGCACTTAGTAGCATAGTTTAGTGGTACGTATTTAGATGTATTTAGATGTATTTAGTGTCTTTTGAACGCCAATATGGTACTGGTTCTGCGTGTTATTAGGTTTTTACATTGATTCACTACCATTTATGGATCTGAATCGATATGCAGTTTCCTCCCATTATACTTACCATTCTATGGATGAACTAAATATCGATTCACATAGCCGGAACCCCAAGAAAGTAAAAATATTCATAGGGATTCCCAAATCGCGGAGTTCCCATTCGGAAAACAAAGAATAATCTTAAACAAGAAATTTATAGCCGGTAGCCCCCAAAAAGATGGAACAGTCATTTACCACTATGTTGTCAATTCTTTCTGGAGTTGCACATGGAACTTAGAACTTCAGGGCTAAATTTGATCATGTACCCTTGGATAAAGCAGATAAAGCCATTGGTTCCAGGGGTGTCACCTCCAACCAGGACAAGGGCAAAGATCGCGGCTCTTTCCGTGGCCGCGGCCGCGGCCGCTTGGGTGGGACAGGGGCCTCAGCACAATCTGCTGCTGAGTTGATCCCCAGCTAAAACATGCCCACTTTTGATGAAGTGCGGTGTTAATCCATGCGTTTTGTCCAAACAAAATGCCAAAAATCTAGGTGTAAGGCAATGTAAGGCACTTGACATCATCCAGCTCATAGAAATATACACAAATTGTATACAATTGTATCTAGACTCTAGACTAGAACTGTTCTGACTCTGACATGTTTTAACAACAGTTCGTGTCCACCCGCCTGCGCAGAGCTTGGCTTCAAAATGCACGAGAGCTGGAGGTACTTTGGCACTTGTCCTTCCCGCGCCCATCGTGTTTTGAATGTGTTGGGTGCTTGGCTTTAAGAAGTGTTCAGCATGGGTGGCAAAGTTGTGAAAAATGGAAAGGCACGAAATTACGCGCACTTTATGTAAAATATACGATGCATATATATCTGTTTATATATATGTGTGTGTGTGTACGTATATTATATATATATGTGTGTGTGTGTCTGTCTGTCTGTCTGTCTGTGTGTCTGTCTGTGTGTCTGTCTGTAATGTAATGTAATGTAATGCAATGCAATGCAATGTAATGTAATGTAATGTATGGTACGTATGCATTTATTTATATATCTATTTATATATTTCTTCGTGTTTTATTTATAATAATGCATACATTCATACATATTCATACATACACGACAATTGTCTCACGTTTTGAGTCTCCTGTATCTCCTGTTTCTCCCCTTCAGAAGCACGGTTTTGACATGCTCATTTTTCAGGCGTTGAGGACCCATTCGTGCTCATCTTCTTGAATCTAGAATCTTGGTGAAGACTAAACATTCCAACGTGCAGGGAGGCTCAGCCCCAATCGACAAATCAGCTGTCCAACATGGCAAAATCATGCACAAGCACCCATGTAAACACACCAAGGCAAGATATATCTCAGAGACCTTGCCCGGCACCTGCTGGTTCAAGCTGCTGGCTTTCAGCGCTTTCAGCCTTTTCAGCCTTGGGTGGCGGGCCCACAGCTTCGAAGAGGCCCTCGGATATCCAGGTTTAAGGGAAAAGCTCCTGAAAAGTTCCGAAAGCCGGTTGAGCCTCAGGCTGCCCAGGCTCAACCACACTCAATCCGCCAACCCCCAGAGGCAACGAACCAAGACACTCGTGCAGCACGACGTTCGCCTGCTCTCTTGGCCCTTCGCTGTCTCACCTCGGGGCCAGGCGGCCAGGCTGGGCAAATTCAGGGTTTTGCGAATCAAATCGGTTGGAATTCATCGACATTTCGCGTGCAACAATAGTCGAATAAGCGCTCTTCCTGATGAATGTGTTGGTGCAAATGATTCACCGTCATCCATTCGGATCCATTTCGGAACCATTCGGATCATTTCGGATCATTTCGGATCAGGAGATGATGATTTTAAGCATGAAATCGATCTTCCAGCCTTCCAGCAGGTAAGGGGTCTTAAACCCCTCAAGGCTGAGGCCCCTCACAATTTTGAGCGCCTGCACCGCCGGCTTCAAACGGCTTGGAGGGACCAACCCAATCAATAGCTGGGTAGTTATAATCCAGTTCTACACGATATGTGGGGGAAAATCATGGAAAATCATGGGGAATCCACCTAGGCGACTTATCACTAGTCACCGTTGCCAATTTGGAACAGCTGTGTCAACCCCGCCCAAGCCGCGTAAAGATCAGATCTGTAGCAGGTCACCACATGGATAGAAAAATCACCCCATGTTGTTCCCCAGAATTTTGATGATAGTGATGGCGATGATGATCATCATCATCATCATTATCATCATCACCACCACCACCACCACAATTGTTATGATATGATGATGATGCCGTCCTTTTCAATCATTCTGGCTACCCCTCGGCGGACCACCCTTTTTCTGCTAATCTCTTGCCGCGCTGACAGCAGATCAGCTCTTCCGACTTCGATAGGCCTGCGCGGATGCGGAATATGGATGCCCTCTGGTAGTTTCACATATGGTAAATGAGCATCTTTAACAGGTAATATATCATCAATACATGGGTCATCATTGGTCATTTTCCAATCACTATATTAGATTCTATTAAATGATGTATGATGATGTTAGATTACCAGAGGGTCGATCCTGCGCCCGGACCTGCACCATCTTCATGAGTCCCAGGCCGCCGGTCTGACGAATCTCTTGCACCTTGAACTCCTGGCGGATTCTGGGAAGAAAACCCCAGCGGTTTCTGAAGCCAATGGTAACCCCAAAATGGCAATAATGATGGATATGAACAAGGGGACATAATGATATCCGCCGACCCCTACAGAAGCAGGGGGGAGCGCGCCAGGGAATAAGAGTTCCACCACCACCGCCACCACCACCACGACCACAACAACAACAACAACAGCAACAACAACATGCGGCCGTTTTGCGCTATGCCTTTTGGCTCTTTTAGGACATTAGGGACTCTTTGTTCGAGGTTTTGTGGCATCTCCTTCCTTCACTGCCCTGCTGTTTAGGTTTGTTTTTGCGGCAGGTTTGCGCTACTTCTGGAGCTCGGCCCCGTCCTTCACTGCCCTGTTGTTTACGCGAGGCACAGGTTTGTTTTTGCAGCAGTTTTGCGGTATTGTGGTACTTCTTGAGCTCTTTTCTACAAATTTCAGACAGGACGTTGGGGACTTTCTGGCCGAGGCCTTGTGGAATCTCTGTCCTTCACTGCCTTGCTGTTTAGGCGTGGCGGAGGTTCGTTTTTGCTGCCGTTTTGCACCATTGCGCTATTAATCCTCCAAGCGAGTGATCAATAATTTCTGACCCATCTGCAACCAATGCCGATGTTTGATTGAAAATAGGGTGCCTCGAAGTTTCACGGTGGATCCATGTATATTTGCCATAAACATCCCGGCGGAAGGGAAACCGCGCGAGCGTTTTGATTGGTTGTTTCCAGGAGAGTCACAATCACCTGTAATTTACAATATAAAATGCTCTTCCGATCAGTTTGGATAACTGAA
>Ga0126342_10014207_pt1 | contig 14074 bp, 15 predicted proteins | sample Cyp1metagenome_FD_92528 | JGI IMG/M metagenome (GOLD analysis project Ga0126342, IMG submission 92528) | Coral microbial communities from Lord Howe Island, Old Settlement Bay, Australia - Cyphastrea 1 metagenome | ecosystem: Host-associated > Invertebrates > Cnidaria > Coral ...
GTTGAGATGTCGAAAAAGTGCACGCCGTTGTGGTGCGAAGCACATTTCCAAGTCAAAAGTGTTAAAAACTGACGGTCTCGGACCACTTTTGGAGGTTCAGATGTCGAAAAAGTGTCAAAAAAGCGCACGCCGTTGTGGCGCGAAGCACATTTCGAAGTCAAAAGTGTAAAAAAACTGAGGGTTTTGACGTGAAGATGTCGAAAAAGTAGACACTGATTAACTTAACTAACTTGACTAACTTAACTAACTTCACTAACTTAACTACACTAACTTCGACGACAACAGCAACAGCAACAACAACAACAACAACACCAACCACAACAACTACAACTACAACAACAATAGATCGATAGATGAAGAGATAGATAGATAGATAGATAGATAGATAGATAGGTCGATAGGTCGATAGGTAGATAGGTAGATAGGTAATGAGATGAAAGAGAGAAAGAGGGAGATAGATAGCTAGATCAACAGATAGATAGATACATAGAAAATAGATGGGTAGGTAGGTAGATAGCCAGAGAAAGAGAGAGAAAGAGTGAGAGAGATCAAGCACGTTTCAGTCCATCAGTGGCTTCGCTCTGCCATCCCTGATTCACAACAACCAATTTCTCCTATAGGTTTCCTATTTTTGAAACTTCCGCCACCGCCTTGTGCGGTACTACTGGTACATGTCATGTACATAAGCAATAGAAATAACAAAAAATAGTAAATATCTATACATATCTACACAGAATTTATCGTATATTTATATATACACAGATTCCACAATAATGTGGTAAAAAATGGTGGTTTCCATGCCGTGTCTCCTGCCAGGAAGCGGTCTGTAGGAAGTGCCTCCGGCAACATCTGATCAGCAATGGGACGCGCTGTCCCTTGAGCCTTGGGAATGCCGGACGGGGGACGGGGGTGGCCAGGATCATAAGTGATAAATTTGTGGGAAATACCATGTGAACATATAAAAAGTATATATTTATCATGGTAATATGCCATAATGCGATAACTTTGGTATACATATTATATATATATAACAAACTAATATAAAATAGTGGATTCGCAATGGTCATATACCATAGAGTATATATATATATCTTGTTTTATCCATTGTTAATAGCCCCAAATGGTCATTAAAAAACAAAAAATCAACGGTGGGACAATAGGGATTACAAGAGGGATTTCATGGGGGCGTTTCACCTATTTTCATGGGATTTGATTTAATGATGGAATATTAATGCCTTCCAGCAATCAAACATGGCAAGCTTGAACATCCCTGATGAAAATGGAGGTATCAATTGGAAAATCATATAAATGGTGGATCTTCCAGCCAGCCATGCCTGATGAAAATGGAGGGTAGCCCAAAATCCCAAAATGGTGAAGAATTACCATCATTACCATCTGGTATAATTTCATATGGCAATGGTTTCCAAACTCGGGGAAACTCGTGGTGGGAAAATAAGGTCACAACTCATCTACCAATGAGGGATTTGCCACTGCCAGTCGACGGCAATCTGGGACTGCCTCAAGAAGTGCCTAACATACCACTCAACATACGGTGTTCATTGTTTGAAATGTCTTGGACTCTTGGACTTCTTGGATAGTGAGGTGGTTTCCTCAGGTCCAAAGCCCTGGGTGCCCAGTTGCCAATTCGAAGCCCAGGAACTCTTCTCACAAACTTCAGGAATTAGCACCTTGGACCTGTTCTGGATGCTGGAAATGTTGGGCAATCCTGACCCCTACATGTTCCAAGCATCGTTTCACAACTTCCGGGCCGCTTCCAGGGTTTTAGTCGGAATGGCTGAGGGATGTTGGGGATGTAATCGGCAGGCAAGAGCTGGGTGCGTATGAGCAGTCCACTTTGCAAGTGGTTCATACCCGTGGTGATTGCAAGTCACTTTGCTCAACCTTTTCTTTTTACAACCTAAAAAGCTCAACTGGCTGCTGTACCATTTGACTATGGCTCAACCTTATGGACCCCGCAACAGATTTGTTTTTGCGGACTGACAAAGATTGACCATGAGGATATGAACCAGTCAAAATTGGTACATGTCATGATTGTGTCACATTATTTCTTGGATTTGCTCAAGTAGTTGTTATTTTCCACTCATATCTAGTTTCCATATTCATATCACATATCATTATCCCGTTATTATCCCATTACCCTCTGGTAAACTAACATAACTATTGAAAATTGCCCATTTATAGTGAGTTTTCCCATTAAAAATGGTGATTTTCTTTAGCCACACGTTAGTTTACCAGAGGGTAAATCATTACGAAAGCCCACATCTTTCTAGGCTCCCCATGATTTCATCAGGATATCATCGCGGGCTGCAGCGGCCAAGAGGAGTGGCTGCAGCTGGAACAGCGGGCGCGCTTTCAAGAGAACGGCGGGCGAGGTCGCCCCGCCGGGGCCGGTGATGCTTCGTTTATGGGAATTTCAGAGGACATACAATATACCCTCTGGTGAACTAACATAGCAATGGAAAATCACCATTTTTAATGGGAAAATCCACTATAAATGGCCATTTTCCATTGCTATGTTAGTTCACCAGAGGGTATGCAGGTTTCCTGAAATTGTGGTACCCCTAAATATTGAATTTTCCATTAACAAGATATGTTGGGGATCTGTCATTTTTGGAAACAGCCATATAAAGATATCATTGGAATATGATGACATACCATGATATACATAACGGTTATGGTATATATATATATATATACACAGTTTGGTATAGGTGTATATAACATAACCGTGAATGGGGTGAGTTCAGGGAATATATAGTCTTATATTGTCATGGAAATATGGTTGTGGACACACAAGGATTTTCAAAATCGATAGGAATGGTTCAATCATGGGGCTTTGAGCTTGGACCAAATAGAAAGATCATAGGATATAATATATGGTGGTTTGGAACATGTTTTATGTTTCCATATATTGGGAATAATAATCCCAACTGACGAACTCATATTTTTCAGAGGCGTGGCTCAACCACCGACTAGTATATAAACCATTATTAACCATTATATAACCATCATTAAACATCATTAACCACCAACACATGGGATATGTCGGAGATGTTTGTTTTTTCGTGAATCCGCATGCCCGTTGTAATGGATGGGGAAGATCAACAGATTTTGGGAGAACGGCTAGAGATCACTGACCATACGAGATCACGGCTAGAGAAAATGTATCAGAATGTATCAACATGTCCAATATTCTCGAACTATCAAATTTATCAAATTGGTAGTTTCCAACTAGTTGGGGTTAGAAAGAAAGTTTCGTTGTCCAGACGTCCTTCAAAAAATCTTCTAAAACAAGTTCTATCTCGCATGGACCTTGCAGGACCCCGGTAATTGAGACCTAATGATGGACCTGGAGAGGACATACATCTTGTATCATATATGGACCTGGAGAGGGATTAATGGTGATTAATGGTGATTAATGGAGGTTATTAATGGCTATTAATGGCTAATAGTGAAATAATGGTGATTACCATCTGGTAATGACTAACATAACTATTGAACATTGCCATTTCTAGTTATGAAAATTGGATTTACCCATTAAACATGGGTGGATTTTCCAGTTCGCTATGTTAGTTTACCAGAGGTTATCCTTGTTTTGGGGAAACATCGCGCTCTATTCTCTAGAGTTGTCACTTTTGCAGTTGTCATAGAGATACTCAATTGTTATAGCAAGATGATCGCTGATGGTATATCGCCAACGGTTTGGACAGTGGGTGATCTGAATCATCCAGAGTGATCGTGAATTCACGAATCATGAATCATCCCAGAAGAAAACCCTCAAAAGTTCAGTTTGTTCACTCGTTTCATCCAAGGTTTTTTTAAATATGGATTTGAACAATTACTGTATTGAAACTACGGTAGGACGGATCTAGCGCCCAAACCGTTGGAGCCAAATGATCGTCAGCAAAGTGACTGGAAGTAGTGAGAATGACCTAGATTTTGTGAGTTTATGTTTAAGACCTGGTTTGATGTATTGTACAGTAGAATGAACACAGACACGCTGGAAATGGAAGAATTGGGGTTCTCGGGCATGATCTTCGTCTCCGCTGCGGGTTGCTCAAAGGCCGTTGACCAATGAGATGGTTACAGGTTTCACTCAGTGCATTGTTCATTTTGGGAGTGAACAGCAAGGGTGGCAGTGATAAGGGTGGAGCGAATAATGTACAACAGTACTCCGGTGGAGGTGGTGTCGTGACCAGTCCTGCAGCCTTTGCCAGTGCTGGTGCGTTTGGCGCAGTGGTTCTGCTGACAGCAGGAAGCAGACGAAGATATGGCACTTACCACGATGCCAACGATGTTTCGATGTGCGACTTGCGGCCCGAGGAAGAGATGCAGAGCAGTTGCTTGAATCTCATAGGCGATGAAGACAAATGTCATGAGTGCTTAGCTTGCGAGACCGAAGATTGTATGTACAATATCCTCAATTGCGACGAGTACTTGGCAACAGTTTTCACCGAATGTTGTGTGGAGAACTGCGGAGATGATCTGGCTGGCATCGTCATCGGATTCTTTGCGTCCATCTGCGTTTGTGCTGGAGTTTGTGGTTGCCTATGGTTGAGATACAAAAGCAGCCGACAGGAAGCGCCAACTTCCCAGGCTTCTGCTGTGGGAGCTTTGCAAGGACAGGTCGTTGGGGGAAGAGCCATTCCTCAGAAGACCGATCGCGGCCGGTTGTAACCAGCTGTCGGATTTCCGTGCCGCTGCCAGTCACAGCTTGATTCATGGCCAAAGTGCCTCGTTTTAGGCTGACTTTTTCTGTTCAGCTGCTTCGAAGCAAAACGTGATGCAGAAAAGAAGTTTTTGGACATCCCCACGTGACATCCCCCCATTTCCGATTTCAGCATATTGACCGGTTTTTGTTCCCCGCCGGAATTGTGTCAACAAGAAATTCCTCCATCTCACCTGGCATGGTTGATGCGGCAAATTGAAAACATATCCGCTTTCTGACTGATTCTGTATGTTCTACGCTTTCTAAATACCACATGTACATACATGATCATACATGTACAACCTTGCCTTTCTAGTTTTGATAGCTGATGAAGTTTCTGGTGATTGGAATGCTCATCCAAAAACACCGACCACTGGTCGCTGATTTGGCAAGTGAGTCATTATTCCTTTTTTGGTTGGTACGCATCCACGTCGTTCTATTGTTCCACTATTTTATTGGTTGGAAATACCAGTTGTGCCAATGCCCAATGGACTGAACAAGTGCTGCTTATATATATTATTTGTTGTGTATATGTTTGTGTTTGTTGGTTCACATCCCATTGCCAGTTGAGATCGCATTTGTGTCTTGTTATGCATGTTGATTCCCGATGTTTATCTGAAAATCTCCATCCTGTGCAAGTTGTTTAAATCCATCAGAAGTGCATACTGTATGCCATGTTTGATCCTTATCTCCTTAAAATATCTTAAAATCGCCCATCAATTGGAGCTTCATTCAACTGATTGACCCGGACGCCACATGGAACCACAGTTATGGCCATTTATTAGTTATAACTGGTTATTTCTATGGGATTTTACAATCTATAAATGGGGTTTTGTTAGTACTTATAACTGGTATTTCGGGCCATAACTGCAGGTTTTTGCTGCAGCAATCGGATGTGCGCAGCGCTCTTGCCGCCGGCGCCCTGGGACAAGCCCTTTCCGTTTCCGTGTCCAGGTGCTTAAGAAGAAGCGAGTCGACCAGCGCGGTTTTCGTTGAGGATCAGTTCGGGATTTCAAGACAATTCAATAGGTGTTTACTAGGTGTTTTTGCCTTTAAACTATGGGGATAGGATTTCAATATGATTCAATAGGTGTTTATAGAATCTATAGGTGTTTTTGTTTCCGTGAAACTTTGGGGGGGTTCGTGGATATGATTGATGATCAAACTACGAGGATATATAAGTGCTGATATATAATTGATAAATGATGGTTGGTTGATAATTAATTAGTTTGTGGATTGTACTAACATGTGCTAACCATATTGGCGCAGATCATAATCCAATAACATGGTCTTGGACACTGCTCGATCACTGGTAAAGAGCTGCAGTTTTAACGCCCGAAATAGCAGTTACAAGTACTAACAGTTTAACAATTCACCCCATTTAGCCATAATAATGGTTATGTATATCCCATAGACATATATATATATAGAGAAATAACCAGTCGTAACTAATGCCCACAACTGTGTGGTTGCTCCAATTGCGCTGGATAAGTGGTGAATAATGGGTTAATATTTGTTTTCACCATATCTAAAGGATATTATACATATATATATTATGCATATTTGGAGGATATATGTATATATATAATTGTATAGATTCCTTTTGGTATGATGAGTATCTAGATTTGGTGGTATATATATATATATACATCACATCATGGTCTCCAGACTTTTGAAGAATAAGCAGGTTTTGCCATGATGAATCTTCGATTTTGTTCATTGTTCATGAATCTGTCCACATTAGCTGGTGAGTATTTTGATTTTAGCTACATAAATTAGGACCTGATGTGTACATGACATCACACGTCCGAATATCGGAAGCGTTTGGTGTGGTTTGATGTTCTTTCGGCCTCCAGTATCGATGCCTTAGAAAGAAATATTGCTACAGACCAACAAAAGATGCTACTGGATACCTGGCCAGCAGTCCAAGGTGCATTGTGTCATTGGGTTCATATTCATTCCATTATTTGACAACTATGGGTGAGCTCACCATGAACAAAAGTTACACATACACATTATGTAACTATGTAACCAACCAGTACCAAGGGTAAATCAATCCACATATGTTTCTGTGATAAAAAATCTCCAAATCCCCAACTCAATCCAGTGGTTCATTAGGGGTTTTAAGCTATCACTCCTATCACTGCTATCTCCAGCAGGCTGCCATATGGCGCACTGCGGAAGGCGCACGCTAAAGCCACCAGGAGCTAAGACGAAGATATGAACCATGGGGGTTTCCATCTGGGGGAGACAAAAACATGGTGGAAAATGTGTGATTTTACCGGTGTAACATGGTTGAATGGTTGAACCATCACACAAGAGGATTCTACTCCGGAACATGATGATTATGATTCTTCCATCAGAACGGGCAAGTAAAACAGGAGCCTCAAAGATTCAGATTCTACCCACTGAAATATGGGCAAATATGAGGATCAAACCATCAAATATGGGATAAAACCGTATAAAACCAATGATTCTGAATTGGATGATTTTGGCCATTGATACCCAATTTCAGGGCATCCAACTGTGAATTGCTGTGCGATATCTCTTCTGCAAGGCACCGAGATATAAAATACTGTGGAAAAAAGTAAGGACTATCCGCAGTCGTAGATGTGTTGTAAACATTCACAAAAAATGCTTGGAGGTTTCCGGGTACCCCCCAAATCACCCATGTTATTTTCGGATTTTTCGTGAAACAAACCATCCAGCTATTGTGGTACCCCCATGACATCATGGAGTCTCCCCTCTTGCGAAGATGGCTCAAGCACCAGGTGTGGCACTCCTTGGCCCGGCAGCGTGATGGATCGTCATGTTTGTGAGGACCGAGGGGGGGTCAAGGTAGGCGCAGCATTGAAGAAACAACATCCTCAGGTGGTTGAGTTTCACTATACACATAGCTTATGGATATAATGGTAGATCCTCCTCTTCATGGTAGATACCTATTCTGGTATACCTACCATATGGTAGATAAATTTATAAATAGCATATATACATAATCTACCATAAACCCTAGGTATACCAGACACCTTGTAGGTGTTTTCGCAGGTCCATGGATTGAATCGGTGAAGGACAGCTCCCTGCAGCTCAGAAGGATTCGAGACACTCAGAATGACCAGGAATGTCATAGCAGAAATCTTTCGTTTCTAGCCCTTGTGAATGGAGAACATATTTATATAATTTTATATAATATTGTATAATAAATATATATTTTAATATAATATATTATTGTTATTATTATTATTAATATTATGTATATATATATTAATATTAATATTACTAATTATTATTATTGTTATTATTATATATATATACATATGTGTATTATAGTATATATATATATGCAGCACTGTCCATCCCTATGCCTGAAGGTGCTTCCAGCTGATTGATATTTTGTCATTTGAAGATGAAACGGTTTGGTTGATGATGTCGAGTCATGGAACTGTGGTGTTGACAAAGGATGACAACGTCATCCACTGGATTAGGGAACAGTAATAAGAGGTCATTGCAAAAGAGGTGATGCTTCCTGCTCGTGGTAAACAGCCTTGGTCCCAATTCCCAGAAATAGATGTAGGAAATAAATACAGAAAATGTGCATATTTGATGGGGAAATCATGTGTTTCCGCTAAGACTAAAACTTACCCACAGTGACCAATGGGTTTGGTCCATAGTATTCCCAACAAAATCAACGCATGTTTTTTGGATTGGGCTAAGGGTACCAATCAACATATCCCGTGGGATATTGCGATGGGTAACAACCAAAATGGCAAAATGGACAGTAAGCAACATACGGACGGCAAGCAACATCCGCAACACCTTATACGTGCGATACTGTATTTCATTGTATTTTATTGGATGTATGTATGTGTCTGTATATATATATATATATTCCAATGTCTACCAACTTACTGGCGGCACATCCCTCATTTGTGCACATCGCCACATAGAACAAACGTGCAAATATGATCAAATATGCTCTAATGATCGTTCCATTGGTAAATCACCTATAAAACTGGTTACATCAATGTATGTCCTCCGTCCCCCGCGATTCTTATGTAAGATCCCCAAGTTTACTGGTAAAACTGCAACTGTTATATTATGAATCCTCAATATTTCATATTACTTCTTATCAACTATCCAATGGTTAGGAGGTAGCCAGGAGCTTTAGGCATCCATATTCTCTATTATGGTAGTGAAGGAACTTCTAAGAGTTTCCCAACCACATCACGAATAGTGCTAAATACGTAGCGACGCTAGCGACCAAATTCTAAATACATCACGGTAGAGCTGGGCGGTTCAACCGCTCAGGATTTACCAACACATGTTATCATTTGTTTACTACGGTGTGGTTAAAGCAACAATATGCCATCCCCAAAATCACCATAAATGAGTGGTATATATAAACCATTCCCAGTGCTGGTTTATGGCATTGTTTTAACCACATCCAATCCTTATCTGGTTGGTGGTTTGGAACATGTTTTATTTTTCCACATATTGGGAATAATAATTAATAATCCCAACTGACTTTCGTATTTTTGAGAGGGGTGGCTCAACCATCAGCCAGTTATGAACCATTATTAAGCATTATTAACCATTATTAACCATCATTAACCATTATTAACCATTAGTAACCATTATACAACAATCATTAACCATTATTAACCATTATTAACCTTTATATAACCATCATTAACCATTATTATATAACCATTATTAACCATTATTAACCATTATTAACGATTATTAACCATTATATAACCATCATTAACCATCATTAACCATCATTAACCATCATTAACCATCATTAACCATCATTAACAATCATTAGCCATCATTAACCATCATTAACCATCATTAACCATCATTAACCACCAACCAGTTATTAAAATCATCACGGATGGTTCAGACAGCCCCGTGGTCCAGGATCTGCGTCACAGTGAGTCGGGTCCTTCGGAGGTACAGAGCCGCGTGTGGCACCTCAGGGACCTTGGCCGGGAGTTGCGAAATGACCATTTATAGTGGATTTTCCCATTGAAAATGGCCATAGAAACAGTGGAATTTCCCATTGAAAATGGTGATGTTCCCATTGAAAATGGTGATTTTCCCATTGAACATGGTGATTTTCCATAGTTATGTAAACGTTTACCAGAGGGTAGCTAGCAAAACTTACTTGTGCGTTTTACGTAGGGAATTTTCGGGAATGATCCGTAATCACTAGTAATGATCATCCCAGCAACCCCCATTCCCCCATTCCCATCCATTCCCTACTAAGCACCAGTAAGATGATGGTGCTGGGAAGCAGCAACAAAATGGAAAATACCATGGAAAATAGTGTGGATAATGGGGACTGATGATCAAGAATAATGATGGGATGAATGGGATTAACCATCGGATATGATTAATGGGATTAATGATGATTACCCTCTGGTAATTTAACACAACTATGGAACATCACCATTTACAGTGGATTTTCCCATGAAAAATGGTGATTTTCCATAGTTATGTTAAATTACCAGAGGGTAATGGTGATGATTGCTGATCATCACATAATTATGATTCATGGGATTAATGATGATCTGTATTAGGATGAATGAACCATCAACAACTTTGGTTTAAGCAACATTTTTTTTGGGTATTGAACAATCGGAAGTGGAAACTTAGCCAACAAAAACGGATTATGACCATCAACCAGGGAGATCATCATAGGGATAATAGGGATAAATTATCAACAATGGGATTCGTGGGATGAATTGATGAATTTCTATGGGAATGGGTCAAACCATTCAAAGGCCCAGGTGCCCGCAGATTCTGTTCATCTTTAGTATTAACCATACATTTTTTAGGGATGTCTAATTTGACGGTCCAGGGATTTAGTGGGGTATGAATGCTGGGAATTTTCCGGGAGGTGCAAATGATTGTATGGAATACTTTAAGCTATGATCAATGGCCATGACTCAGGAACCTAAAATGGAGGTACCTACCATATATAAGGCCTACAAAAGGGCTATGTAAGGGGATATCCCCCCAAAATATGGCCTTATATGGTACTAACGTACCTCCATTTTGGGATCCTGGAGATCTCCCATTGATATGATATAGTACTGTAAGTTTAGTTCCCACTTACGATTAGTGGGACACCACCGGATCATGTGAATTTAAGTAGGAAAAATTGGAAGATGTCATGGGATATTCTGTACAACCAATGGTATGGGATATGGTCAAAAGATGGAATTCATGGTTTCTGGGCATCCATCCCATTCCATGGGCATCTTAACGTCATGGCTATATAAATCCCTAGGAAAAGTTAGGGAAATGGATAGGTTCAAGGATTGTCGCTGTGGATGATTAGCACCACCCCTGCCTCAGCTAGTCGGCATTGAAGTGAATGGTCACCGTTTTCCAATTTTGCACATGAGGTTTATATGACTCTGAGGCTCCCCCTGCAGAAGGGTAAGTTGCCAATTACCATAGCGCGGCTTTGAGTTTGCTTTCCTTGGAGACCAAAGATCTTTCCTTCGGAAGAAGTTCACCAGACTACGTTGGAGCTTCCATTTTTTGTAGACAGCTCTACGCTTTTGTACTGATATAGCTGGTTTTGGCATGAATTACTTCATCCCAGATAAAACACCAAAATATGACAGTTGCCATAGTATTCGAAAGTCGGAAAGTATTACACGACGTTCAAAAGCAAACATTACACATGGTTTCTCAATCTATCCTGGCAAATTGTTGAATAATCAGATCTGAGATCTCTGCGAGGTTGCAGCTGAACGAATTGCACAGCCCATCGTGGTACCTTGGTTGACGGTCATGATTGGGGTGCCGGATGTTAAACGAGCTAGTTTGTTTTTTTTGTAGTGAACCCCAACCTCACAAGGTGTTTTTGTGTAATTACATGTAATTACATGATGTTGCTTAGAATTGAAAGAGGGTTTCCTACCAGAGACCAACTGACCAGTTTGAGTTTGATTTGCGGCCTCCATGTTCAGGAGAATCCAAATTCATCACACGATGGAGGTTCTTCGCTGGACTTCTATGTCATTTCAAGTAGGCCACCGAGAGAGAGAGAGAGAGAGTAAGAGTGTCAGAGACAGAGGGGTTGTGGCATTCCGGATGTGATCAGATCTTGCTTGTAGCTTCATTACCTGGACACATATTTTGTTGTTTGGATATGAATGGTCATGTTTATCATGAACTATTATATATATATATATCTACATTTACATGCTGGACCAAGTAGCATGTTGGTTGATAAGCTCAACACGTGGATGAATAGATTATCTGCACTCCAGGGTGCCGCGGCTGAGGAAGCGTTGACGAGCGCAATTACCAATGGGACAGACTTTGATTGGGTCCGGAACCCAGACAAAACATATCAGCCCAGGAATTGGTTCAAGGGAACACCTACAGGGTTTACATGGAAAAAACCATGCTTTCCTGTGGATTTTCATGTTTTATTTACATGTAGAAACCATGCATGGTTGTTTTGATTTGAACATTAAATTTATGTTTGCCATACATGTTAATGTTCCTAATGATTACCATACTGGTAGTTGAATCAATCAATTGAATCATGAGGGATTTCCTGTTTGAAGCCTCACTGCCTACTTGCAAGGGATGACCAGCCACTTCAACACCTCTTTCCCTTAAAAAAGGTGTTGTAAGGTATAACCATGCAAAACACATCACACCATGATTTACCCAAATCAGATATACATAAACCCACATGTCTCTCTCTCTATATATATATACATAATAGTAATATATACATACATCATGCAGATATGACATACAACAGACATACACATCCTTTATGTATATATATATATAGATATGTATATACATAGACATAGATTAACAACATGGACACACCTTCCTACTGGTACGTAGCGCGAGGTCTTTGCCACGTCCCAGACCTTGGTGGCCGAATCGGCTCGGGCTCGTTTGGACGGTGCCCAAAAGGGGATGGCGGAGAGCTGGGAAACTGCAGAAAAATGGTTACTGACTGGTGATACACCTTATATTCTTGTGGATAAAAGATGATAAAAGATGATAAAAGATGATAAAAGTACAAACAGTTGATATAACTAACAAATGATGTTTGGTTGATCTTGGTTGATGATTAATGTTATCAAAGCAATAAATACTATACAAGCACCATAAGTTTTCATGGTTACCATCCATTTGTCGCGAATTTGGGGAAAATTTCCTATTGCTGAGCAAATATGTTATAGATGTGAACCACCCAGCTGCCGGGAGTTCCCTGCAAATGGTATCAACATGATGTCTTTCTCATCATCAAAGCCCATGCCAGGTTTTCAACTCATGCGTCACTGCTTCCAAACCACCTCACAAGCAATAGATGACGAGTGGGGCGAGCCCCCTTTCATCGGGCTTGTCAAATTGATGAATCATCTTTATCCCTTCTCGCTGCCAATAAACATTCCCCTGTTCGGACTTGGTAGGAGGAGGTTGATTTGCGGAACGGGATTGGTTAATGTAGTATTCGTTTGGTGGGTTTCAATGATGTTCATTGCTTTTTCTTCCAACACATGGGGTGGTGTTTGATTCCATGACCAATTCATATGCATCGGCAGGTTCCACCCAGCAGTTAAATAGTTCCTCATCTTTGGAAACAATCTTGCCATGTGTAAAAAGGACTTGGATGATGATATTTAGAAACGCTGGTGATTAGATTCATTATAGATTCACTATTAGATTCACTACTACAATTACTCCATTTTTATTTATAGATTATTAGTCCTCATTATCTCTTATAAATTAGGATTTGAGGGATAATCCGTATATTCTTATAAACTCATGATTCACATATTATTATAATCCTTTTGTTATCCTTATATTATTCTTATATTATTCTTATATTATCCTTATATTATTCTTATATTATTCTTATTTATATATATATATTAATAAATCCTTATAATCCCTAGATATTATTATAAAATCATGATTCTTATATTATTATAATCCTGATATTATTCTTATATTTTTCTTTATAAGTCCATATAATCCCTAGATATCCCTCGTCTTTGTTTCTCCGAACCTTGCCTATCTTCGGCCGAAGGCGTTGGCCTCAGCCAGTTGGCGACCAATCGCTTGTCCCTTGGAGTCGAGTGGCCCGAACATGGGCAGATTTTCTGGATATATTCAGGAATATGATATCGAATACATGTATATATCTATATATATATATATATATACACATATAATTATACATACATATATATATATATATATATATATATATATATATATATATATATATATATATATATATATATATATATATATATATATATATATATATATATATATAAAATATATATA
>Ga0126342_10014208_pt1 | contig 14073 bp, 15 predicted proteins | sample Cyp1metagenome_FD_92528 | JGI IMG/M metagenome (GOLD analysis project Ga0126342, IMG submission 92528) | Coral microbial communities from Lord Howe Island, Old Settlement Bay, Australia - Cyphastrea 1 metagenome | ecosystem: Host-associated > Invertebrates > Cnidaria > Coral ...
ACACCAACGTTTTTGACATGGCACTGCAAGGTAGAGATCAGTTTCACCCCCCTGGCACAGTATTTATGCATGATTACGTTGGATTCTGCGCTCAGCCTGTCTGGCCTGCGCTTGGCAAAAAAAAAAATGCAACTATGCAATTCAAGTACGGCGGTGTTTTTCTAAGGAAAATGCTAAACATAGTTTCGAAAATGCACTTTTTATACGTTGCCATTTTTCTAGGATACCTGAAGTTGGTTTGATGTCTGTTGCTAGATTTTCTTGGGTCCCTAATGTATACAACCTACATTTTCTACTAGAAAATCGCAGGCCCCAACCTGACCCGGTGAACTCGTACAGGGATATTATTCAAGTGTTCATGCTTTGATGCACCTGAAATCAAACCACCCAAAGGTATTGGATAAGATAATTGAGCCTGTATCGGGATATATATATATATATATAAATATAGTTGGGATCAGAGCCTCCAAACTGTTCCCAACTTAATCAAACTTATGTTGGACGTTTTGGGATATCTTTAGCATGTCCACTTCATCTTATTCCCTGGAATCCAGACGATTTGAGAACTTCCCATGGCCAAGGAATGGGGACTTCATCACAGATCGCGCACGAGCTGTACCTGGGAGCGCATTCCAGGAGGAAATTGGAGATCCATGGAGATCCAACCACTTTTCCAACTACTACATTTTTTTTACAGTGCAGTCAGTCCAGTCATATGATATCTATTGATATCTGACACATTCAGACAATTTCTCACTTCTGGATTCTTAGAAGCTTGGTCATGTCTCAGGAATTCAAGGTCGGTGATGGGTATTTTGTGTCGAATTGTTCAATCCTCTTCCACTCATCATGACGTATTTTTGATTCAGAGTCCCTTGAACCTTGACAGTTTTGACAATGTTTTGACGTTTCGGCAACCAGATGGCTTAGGAATGTTATATGGAATGGAACCGTATCAGCGGCCAAAAAGATAGCCTATTAATGCCAATGATAGATTTCACAGGAACCCAATATCTGGAAACAAAATCGGAAGCTAGTGTTGTTAGTGTTGTATCATGCTGGATCATGTTGTATCTAGTCGATCTAGTCACTAAGCTAGTCCTTGCCTTCACCACCGACTCCTACAGAACTGCTCCATTGGTCATGCTGGTGAGGCCACTCCGCCACTGAGGTCGGTTGTGAAACCTGTCCTGTGGGGCACTACTCCAAAGAACAGGGAGCAACGCGAGTTTGTACACCCTGCACCAAGGGCAACTACCAGTCGTCTCTTGCCGATCTTGGCTGTGAGGCTGACAACGATGAGGAACCATGCGGGGTATGTGTCAAGAATTGGGTGGATCCAAATTTGAATGATTTTATATCCAAATTTGAATGATTTTATAATAGTATCAGATTTTTTGATATTTTTTTGTAGGTTTTTGAAATATACAGCACCTCACAATCCCAGTGGATGGATGTCTCAAAATCTGTCGGCCTCTAGGATCTTGAATTTCCAGCGATGCCCAAACATTCCGAACATGACGTTTTGATGAGTTCTTGCATGTTTTGAACCCAGATTGGACATGATTTTCTTGAGATTTCCGTTAAAGACCCACTTCTAGGGGTATAGCTGAGGGACCTGATTTGTTTGACATGTTAGCTCCCAACCACTCTTGCGGGATTTTCTTGGCGTAGGGATGTAGATCTATGATGATCTATGCATCTACAACGTCATTGGGGAAATATCATGAAATATCTGAATTGTGCATGTGATATCCTTTTCAGGGTTTCTTAATGTCTTGATGTTGTCACTGAGCTGGTTTCAGTTATGCCAAGTGACATACACACCTTAGTTTCAGGTTGGACTTGGAAGCAAGCAAAGACTCTTCCGGATTGGCTAGTGATATACTTTTGCTCAAACCAAACTGATAGATCTACAGATTGTTCATATCAGTCCCTATCTGTTTTGCTGGTTGGCTATAGCATGTACGGAGTACACCCGATGATGACCCGCACATTTTAAGGCTTCATAGAACAAGAAGAGAACATTACAAAAAGAAATAGGTATGGGAATGTATGGTATGGTTACCCTCTGGTAATTTAACGTAGCTATTGAAAATGGCCATTTATAGTGGATTTTCCCATTAAAAATTGTGATTTTCCATAGTTACGTTAGTTTACCGGAGGGTATGTATGGTTTATGGTTGGGTGTACCACCGCCATCAATGCCACGTTAAATTCTGATCTCACCGAGCTGCCAAGGCTTCCTGGTGAAGATGTTTGCCTCCCCTGCGAGAGAGGAAAGGTCGCTGGTCAGGCACCGGGGTCACCGGGCCTTTGCTGGTGGATTTGAAGACCTGTCGACCTGTCCATCCTTAGTTGAAATCATTCATCCAGCGGATCCAGCGGACGAATGTCTTGGATATCTGGGATGATCTTGGATTATCTTGGATTATCTTGAGGGTGGATCAAGCATGATCAAGCTCCCAACACCATCGTGGTTGATGGTGGTTGCCACACATGTTTACCTCCTGGAGAATTTCCTGATTCTCAATATGTCCCATTTCAAATGGTGATTTTTCAGCCATTGTTTTACCCCCAAATCCACCTATTATTCCCCCGCCCCCCGGTGATGTGCAAAAAGGATGGCATGCGTGCTTGCACTGCATGCCCATTGGGCGAGTGCCTGGGCAGCATTCATCCAGGCCAGCCAAAGTTGGTGGATTTTTCCTTCCAGGACAGTTTCATCTGTTTCATTATTTATTGTTCTTTCTTGTGTCTAATTCCAAAGTCATTGCCCATGGAATGGTTCGCAAGCAGAGCGATGATCCGCGCTGGGCCGTTGGGGTGTGACTTTGTGACCTTGAAGCTCGCTGACATTGTCAGGACCACAGCGGTTTCACACCAGCGATAGATCAGAGACTGAAAACCATAGAGGCTGAAATATCTTAAAAATTGATCATTTCAATGCAGTGGCATTTCACTGCCAACCATAATTAGACACTTTTTGATCCTTTTTTTATGTGTCTCTAGGTTTTCGACATGTACATGTTGTTCTTCTGGCGATTGTCCACGTTTGGCTACAGGTCAGAAGCTTGTAGTTTCTACAAGTCGTGACAAGGACTAAATGCATCACAACGCGGGTCTGCCGCTGACCAATCAACATGATACCTTGATCATCGGGTCCCCAAAGACAAAGAGCAGAAGGGACTCGACAGCTGCGCGTTGCGCAAGGTATGCAGAAGGGACTGGAATGTCTCTGGGCTGGGATGTGGGTCAGCTGCTGCCGACAGGAGGTGACCATATCGGGATGATCCAGTATCATACACTGTCCCAAGGTGAGCTGTGCAGTCTGGTTCCCATGTTCCAACATATTCCAACAGCTGCTCTGTGGCTGTTAATTACTCAATCTTCCGATACACAGATACACAGATACACAAACAAAACCCTTTCATGTTGTGATTCTGAGCCTCAACGCGAACATTTAGCATCCATAGCATGATTGTTGCTATATACAACGTATATCATACATTAATGAAATATATAAACAGAATTAGACAGATAGTAATATAGTGTATAATACAATGTTCGTATTGCCTGGGACTATACCTTTTCTCAGGATTTCCGGTGATTCCCAGGGTTTTTCCAACGTGTTGATCTCAGGATCAACTGCTCCATCTGCGGGAATGGAACAGGGCAAGAAGACAAGTGGACTACCAGTGAGCCAGTGATGTCACAGGGCAAGGAGCTGGAAGTGGGGATGCGAGAAACCGCTGTGTGAGACATTTGTGAACGGTGGTTGGCCAAGACATTTTTACCCACGAAAAAACGTCAACATTTTGGGGGGTTGGCGGATTCGAAAGCCACCATGGATTTGCAGAGAATTACACCAGATACAAGGTGATGGACCCTGGTCCTTCAGGAGACCTGGATTCAAGTGCAAGGTGCGGACAATATCTCCTACTGTGGATGCGTGGCAGGTGCCCTGCGATGGTATGAGTGATTATCTCAGAGGGGCAATGAGTACTGTGAAACTGGGGATAGATCATAGACAAATTGTTGGGGCACTGTAGTTGGGTGGAAGATGTTTGTTTGTAACCTTGAAACATTTGAAACTTGTGGTCTCTGTAGTAGTACAATAGTATACTTACTTCTACATTTACATTCATAGAATTGGATGATGGGAAAATTTACAGGAAAGCCCTATATTTGATGGTAAAAACCATGGTTTCCTGTAGATTTTCCCTTAAACCAATCCATTGATACATGCGATTAATTACATGACAATGGTTTACGACGTTTATGTGGTGCTGGGATGATGGCCCCAGCATGTGATGCCTCACCTGACCTGGAAGGTACCTATTTGTGGAACGGCCGCTGCGAGGAATGCATCGAGGGTTCCATCTGTGAAGGGTCCAGCCTCTTGGTGACACCTTGGTACAAGTTGCAGGGCTTGTCATGGCTTGTCCCTCAGAAGTTGCAGGTGGCCATAGGGGTACTGGGCCAAAGGGGACACCGATGTTTTAAGGCATGACTTCAAAGAAATCCTGCTGAGGACAAGAATTAGGTAGTAGACTTTAGGTTTTCCATACTTGCCAGGAGATGAGAATGCCCGTTGGCGCCGTGCACCTGCAGGTAAACTGTTGCTGGCACCCGGCTACTACTCGCGCGCAACGGTGCTATTGGGAAGGGGAGAGTCCGGGAAACTCATTCATGGCTCCATATTTGGTGTTTCCAAGACTCAAGTAGAAGGAGTCATCAATGTTTTGGGCGTGCCGGTATCCCCATGTTTATTTGTCGATTGGCGTGACTATGCAGTTTGAACTATGTTGGCGTGCCCGGATTGTCTCACTTGTCTCCGGCAGGCCAAATGTTTCTAGGGTGTCGAATGTGCTCTATTTTCAAGATTCAATATTTCTAAACTTCTTCCCAGTTGTTTTTTTTTCATATTTTTCCTGAGTTTCTCGTTGTTTTAGTTTAGCCTTACCCATTATTTTCTAGGTGCATGGTTTGAATTACCATGTCCAGAAACTCTGCCACTGTGGTCCGAATTGAGCTTTACCCTGCAAACCAGGTCGCTTGCTGTACCCTTTATGCAACCAAGATAGTTCTGTGAAAGTTTGTTGATTTTTTGGAGGGTCACAAGGCCAGATGACCCAGTTGCGACAGGAACCCGGAGAGGTCTACTACTGCTTTGGCGAGCGCGTTCGTTGCCCCGGTGGCGAACCGGGAACCTGCGCCTTTGGGCGGGACCAGCATCGATGATATCGATGGGGGTGTGGGCGTGTTGGAGAGGTTGGTTGTATAGTAGGATTAGTAGCCTGAAATGCGGCATGTTGACGCCATTTGACGCCTAGACCGAAAGTGCGAGTGAGTTTTGGAATATTGTTGCTCATCACAAGTATATACCACATACATCTTTAATCATCTTTATATATATAATATATAAAATAATTAATAATTTATTATAAATATATATATATTATATCATATATATATTTCATTATATTACTAATATATAACTTATATCCCAGTACACTGATGATCACTGATGTGTCGCATTTCTGACGGGATCATCCACAGCGCTTGCAATCAGCACACTATCTGCAGTGTGGTTTCGGTTCGTTTCGGTTTTTACATGTTTTTTCCTATTTGCTACAGGGCCGGTTCGGTTCATGGGCGATTTTGGTTTGCGGTTCGGCTTCTGGAATCAAATGCGTTGGTTTTTGTTACTCTTGTCTTGCCAGCATTACAGCGCAGGCCTTTAATTGTGGTTAAGGCCACTGTGCACTTCAGTACTTGGAAGTGCCAAGGCCATTTCAGGCTTCCAAACGGTTCTATAAGATTCTATAAGTATCTATAAGTTCTATAAGATTCTATAAGATTCTATAAGTTCTATAAGTTCTATAGGGGAATGTATCTGAAATGCGGTTTCGGTTCTCTGGAACCTTTGGGACGATCCTGGTTCCAGGACACCAGCACCATTGCGTGCAGCGCCTGTGAAATTGGCTTGCACTCACGGGACCCAGGGGATGGGGGGTGGTTGGAAGATGTGCACCACGGGCAGTCGGTTGAAGTCAGGATCAATTCTGGGTAAAGCTAAAGAGGTCATCATCAATGTGACTGCAGAATCTGCATATAATATTCCATAATATTCCAATGTCACTGGTTGATCCTGACTGATTGCCCGACGAAGGTGGAACTGTGGGAAAAATGCAAAGTTTGCAAAAGGTTGTGAAGCTCGTTTGTTCTGGTCCTTTCTTTTTGTTCAATCTTTTGAATATCCAATGTGGAGAATGTTCTGAAGTCGGCCGTCAAATGCAATTCTATGGCATGGCTCAAAGCAAATTGGGCACCGAAGGGACCCCCACATTGATGGCTGGCCTTTGTCTGTATACAATAGCAAGATTAAACATGATATAAATATAAATAATATTAAACAATATATCATGATATATATATATATAATAATATTAAACAATAAATATTATAAACACATCCAGCTTCTAAAGGAGGTCTCATTTTGAGCCATTCTCGTTCTGCAAAGGGGCAGTGCCTCAGAAGCAGTACGGAGATGGTGTACATGCCTAGCCTGGAAATATGCTAGATTCAAGCCGCATAGGTCATGCATAGTCGGAACACACATTTTGGTGGTTTCGAAAATATCTTGATGATTCTTGATGTTCCACTTAACCTAAGCGATAGAACGTATGATACAGCGATGATCCTAGTAACCCCACCCTGAAACTACAAGGCATCGCAGAAAATGACAGGTGTTCCACTTCCATTCCCAACCCTGTGAGGACGGAATCTGTGTGCAGTGCGGCGGGGGCGACTATGCATTGGTGACTATTGTGGGTATCCTGGGGTGTATCATGATTGCTGTTCTCTACGTGGCTTCTTGGCCAAGACAGAGAAAGATGAGGGATATGGAGGTACCATGGAGGTGGCTGTGGACGATCACCAGTGGGGGGGAAGGACTTGGCAGCCATTAAACGGCACCTGGGCACGTTTGGGATCTTCATGGCCATCATGGGAAGGGTTTCCGCAGTGAAGGAGGTTTCAGCTACACGACTAGCACTGATGGGAACAATATAGCAAGTTGCGGGAATCAAGACACTTTTCCGATCTTTTCAGAATGTTGGTATGAGTTCCGAGTGACTTTGGCAGATACTTCAATAGGGTGGCTCAACAGCCCAACCACACGCAGGCTTTGTATTCTTTCCTAGTACGTAGTATTTCCTAGTTGGGAAGAATTAATCAACTGATAATTAGGTGATATTAGGTGTTTTCTGTATGGGTCGAATAAGTTGGAAAACCATGATGTTCCCATGACTGGCTTCCACCACTGAACACCCGCTGGAGTCCTCAGTTGATGCGAAACATTGTCAGCCGACAGTGGACTGAGGTTCTGATGAATGAAGGGCAGAAGAGCAAGCAACCAGGCCATTGGCGCAAAGACTAGGGGTAACCCATGGGCTTCAGCTTTAAACTGTCATGGTTTGGTGGATTTATATGGATTTATTGCATCCTTACAGATCCTTACCGTAAATGTTCTTCTTAACTTTGATGAATGGAGCCCCGCATGGCTGCAATGTATCTCTACATCAGGCAACAAAGATCAGCTAAATGGTGATCCATTGGCCTGTTGGTTGCTTTGGCGCTACTGGCAAGGAACCCTCTTGCACAGAAGGATCAGCAGGGCCATGTGGGTATGCGATTGGGTAGCAAAACAAAATGAACATCGAATACCAAAGAAAAAAAGATGTCGATCCACCCTGTGCGTGATTTTCTTTCTTGTGGATATTTTTTGTTAGAGCCCAATCCTGACGGCGTGACAGGAAGTCTGTTGATTGCAGCCTTGGGTATGGGACAAATGGTCACGATCGTGCAGTCGCTGGACGCAGGGATGGCTGACCCCCCCGGGCGTGGAGGTGTCAAGACTATCGGTGAAAAGATGCGGTAGCCCTGAACCCATGGATTTTGATGGGTGTTAATCTTTATAATTTTGCCATTTTCTAATATTTTCTACTTTGATACATCCTCACCTGGTTGATTCTTGTGTGTCTCCACTCATAGCCTTATCTATCTGTAGTTATTCCCACTTGAAACAAAAATAAGACATGAAACTTTGACTTTTTTGTTTCAGCCCACGATGATGATGATGATGATGATAAAATCCCATGGAGTTTCCCTCACATTTCAATGTTTTGCCTCCCAATATTCTTCCCAGGCAGCTGACGGTGGTGCAGCAGTTCAAGATCGATTGGGGCGAACCTTTTGCCAGCATCCTGGTGGCCTTGGAGGTGCGCGGTTGAGCAAAGATAATGGGTAACAAGAGTATGTATATAATATAATTAAATATATATATATATATATTATAATATATATATAACATATTATATATATATATATATATTTATTTATTTATTTTATTATAGATGCTTATGACCCACAAACCTTGAACCATCATTAATTTGTTTTTTGGGTTCGAGAAATTTGACCCGCAACAATGCGATGAGGGGCAGCAAATCCTAAGGAAGATCAGCTTGAAATAGCTGGGATTCTTCCGTAGAAGGCAGTTTTTTTGGGAGTTCCGTGTTGGATTTGGAGTTATCAGCCCTACAATTCCTGGGTTTCCGTGATCGCGGCTGAGAATAGGTCTGGGGACTGACACAAGAGAACGGATGTAGAGGATCTATGGTACAGCAAAAAAAATGGTGCCTGAGACCCCCAAACTCCACTTGCCAACTTATCTTGCAGTCAGATTTTCGGCCGTGCTACAGAAAGCATTTGAACAACCCCAATCAGGGTTTCCTTTGCCGAAGCTGACAGGTTTCCCTGCCAGGTGACAACCCTAAGCTTCAGCTCGCATAGCATTTCTCACCTTTCGTCCAAGATACGTTGGGGGACTTGAGCATTCATTCCCACACATGAATGCACATTCAACAGCCAATGTCATAGATGGGATGCATGCTTTTCACACACCCCCCGGCTCTTGCATCTATGACATGGCTTCCTTCGAGAGACTCTGCAATCGAAGTCTTAAAACACATATCTCCAACATTCACACATGCTGTCCACTTTTAGAGTTGATACCACCTTACACGCAACACCAGCAACCAACACATCGCATCACATCTCATCATTCAGCTTCTTGGTCCGTGTGGTCTTTGCTGCCCGGTTCCGGATGGTGGCATCTTCTGAGATTTTGAACTTGCCACTGCCATTCATCACTGTTTCGAATCAGCTCCTTCGGGGCATGGCATAGGTAGGTTGCCATCGAAGAAAAAGACCCTCCTGGAATTCCTTCTTCATGAGAAGCATTTCTGTAGCTAACCTCTTGTCTTTGATGGTTACAACCTCACTGTTGCAGTGGTCGAAAACAGGCTTTTGAGTCAATGAGGACACACAGATGAATTCGAGGGGAGAAAACCTTGTCAGATTCAATGGAATTGGCACCAAACACCGCTTCGCACCGCGACCTGACCCACTTGCATTCAGCAATTGCCCTAGACGCCGGCAACAACTCAGCACCAAGAGTAGAAGCCACTTGCCGGTCCTGACGATAACTCTTCCAACGAAGGGGAGATGTGAAGGACCAATTGCCCTTCGATCCTCAATTCCCGGGAAGCGGCCATGATCAAGTACCCACCCTGGCTCTTCTTGTCTGTGGCATGTGCCCAGGAAGCATCGCTCCACACAGCAAATTCCAGTTCACTAGGGGGAATTGGATGAATAGTCACACAGCCATGGGCGAAGTCCCTAACTAAGCTAGCTAGGCGATTACACTCGATCAGGTCTTCCACTTTCGCGTTGGAAGTTTTCTGTTGGAGCAAAGAACAGCTAGCAGCTAGGTCTGGACGACTGTTCATGGCAATCCAGTTGACTTCACCAAGCAAAGCCCTCATTTGAGTCTTTTCTTGCTCAGTAACAAAACTATCCTTTTGTTTCCGCCCCTCTTTTCCAACATGAAGACAGTCGACACAGACATGCTATACTCTTTTTGGGAAATGGTGGTCCTACCATCCTCATGTTGCTGAAGATGTTTGCCCAAAAACTCGCCGCCTTTCGTGTGCCACTGCGAAAAAAAACGGGAACTTTTCCTTCAGGGGTTCAACACTTCATCGTGAAAACATTGCCTACCCCCGATGAGCAAATCATCAACATGTATCGCTATCAACCCTTGAAGCTCTCAAGAGTGCTACAACAGTGCTTGTAATAAATGCAGGGGTCAAGTTCACTCTGCTTTAACTGACATGGAAGCAAAAACTTCCTGAGAGTCTGGTGCCAGCAGCTTGGAGCATCTGCCATCGTCCACACCAGGAATCCCGCCATGGGGAACCCTGACGAGCACTCGTCGTTGAAGTGGATCAGCCCTCAAAAACGCAGCCTCTATATCTGCAATGATGGCTTCCCATCGGAACGAACTAAGCAACTGCAGGGATGTGGACAACCCTTCAGAGGACAATGTAGGAGAGGAAGTGCTAAGCTCAAGCAAGTCAGGATCCAAGTACCCACGAATACACCGCCTGGCCTTAAACACACCTTGTCTTCTTTGCTCAGGATCGTCCGGCTGGGTTATCACAAAACGTGACTGGAGCAATCGCTCGCGACCGAACTCTTTGACTTTCTCCTCAGCATCCTTTCCCACATGAACCCTAAGTGCTTCGGATTTCAACATCTTGTCCCACTCCTTGCGCTTTGCGTCAACAAGAGATGCCTTTTGACCCTCAGGGATCTCTCTCTCTCTCAAGAACTTCTTTTCTCCCTTTCTTTTTCTTCACTGCCAACACGTCAGCTTCAAACACTACAAACACGTCATCTTCGACTTCGACGCTCATGCCATGTTCTTGATTTCCAGGCACATGTCTAGCAGGTCTTCCATGATCAAGCAAACTGAGATTCTCACGCATGGCCCTAGTAAGACGGGTTTCCCTGGCAACACGTGACTCCCTGACAGGTCCGTAAGTGCTACTTGGAGGATACACCTCAGGCTTGGCAAGCGGCTCCAATTCAGTCACATGTCTTTGCATTTCCCCACCTTCCTCAGGGTTGGGGACCTCATCTTCAGAAATCTTCACTATACCCTCTGCCTGACCTGGATCACCTACATGTTCACGGCCTTCACGATCATGTTGCTCATGCACCTCTTGACCTCCGGGGAACCTGCTCATCCGCCTCAGACACGCGCTGACGTTGACGCGGCGGTTCCTCGGCTTCCCCTTCCTCAGCCAAATCCCTGGCACGGACAACACCAACTGTACCACCAAACATGTCTTCCCATTCCTCTCGTTGATGCTGACGCTCTTGCTCAACCTCATCAAGTTGGTTCATGGGTTGATCGTGTACTTCACCGTGGCTCTCATCGGGTGGTGGAACGGTGGAACCGCACCCCCTTCCAACACCACAACGTTTCCAGCTCCTCTTTCGGCAACTGCACTTCGAATCACGCGCAAATGATCAGGAAGCAACCTGATCAACTTTTCTTGCTCTTCACTTGGTCTGCTCAACTGCTCAGGAGAGCATCTAAAAATCTTCATGCCATGTGCAACCCAAACACGAGAACTATGGACTCCAGCAGCTCCCAAGCTTCCCCTGACAGCGCCTCTAACAGGCGTGGCCCCCACTTTGTCTTTTGCCTACGACGCCATCTTTTGTACTCTTGGGTGACCCCACTGAAGGTTTCTAACTTTGTGGTCTTTTCATCATCCCTCCCTCCTGAACTCATGGTCAGCTAGCCAAGTTGCTACTGCTCTACGGCCCCCGCGCTCCCAACACAGCGACCCCCGCAGCAGCTGAACCACAGCTCCGCTACCACTTGACAGGTTTCCCTGCCAGGTGTCAGGTGACAACCCTATAAGCTTCAGCTCGCATGGCTTTTCTCACCTTTCGTCCAAGATACGTTGGGGGACTTGAGCATTCATTCCCACACATGAATGCACATTCACAGCCAATGTCATAGATGGGATGCATGCTTTTCACAGAAGCCCATTTTCCACGAAGAATTGGCAGGTCATGGCTTTTGATTTGGATATGATCTCCATCGGTTGTGTGGCTCCCATGGAACCCGTGATGAAATTCGCAACCCGATTCTTGGAGATTGTTGGCTCCGGCGATGGGTCGGTTGGCCAACTTACTGGAAAAACTGGGCCCCTAACTTCTTTATCCTCTTATCCCTGGGGTGCGCATTATTATAGCAGGTTACCACCAAGGACAAACCATGTTGCTACCAGAGAACTAGTTTCCAGGACATCCCAACGGCTCATGTTTGGAAGTATCCGAACTTTGAAACATACTCTTCCAAACATGTTGTTTTGTTGTACGGGAAAGCAATGGCTTTTGGTCCCCGGGTCTTACAGCAGCATCAGGCGATGTGGAGGTTTTAAGATTGATAGACAATTGGTTTCCAGGGTGAAATCAAGCATGTCTTGCCATCAAATTCTATCAAGTTGGTGATGTTCACCGCAAATGAGGACTCCAACATTCATCAGTTCATATCAGTTCATAGTGACTCATGGTGTACATTTTCTAAACGTGGGCTGAAACAGGGTGGGGCATTTGTTTGTCGATGTTTGTCGTCAAGCAACAAAAGTGTGCTGCTTGACCAAAAAATAGTTAGAGTCTCAGAGTATCACTTGTAATTATTAAACACATACAGCGACAAAATCCGGGGATGGAAACAGTGTGAAACAGTTGCATAATGTTACAGTAGTTTCAACATGTTTCAACATGTTCCAACTCGGGGGGACGAGAGAGTTTCAACTCAGGAACCTTGATGGTTCTACTGCTCTTTGCCGTTGCCAGCGTCGTTCACTTCGGGTATTTAGCGTGGCAAAGGTCTCGGGGCGGCGCCCAAGCTGGGAAAGGCTTCCAGATCAGCTTGCTGCTAAGGCCTGATGGTGGCCGAAGTGGGTGCCCTGAGTGCCCAACCAACTGGTGGGGATTGCACCAACATATACGTATGTATTAATTACTAATCATTAGTTGGGTAATATTTCACGGACTATTATGTGGATTTATATAGGATATTTTCAAGAATGCATCACCAAGAATTAATATTGTTGGTGGTTTCAAATATGTACATATATATATATAGATACATATGTTGATATATGTCCAGATCGTGAGGTGTGAATATGTTGTTGATTTGTGCACGCCAAGGTGGCACCTTTCAATGCACCTTTCAATGCGGACTTCGGCATCTGGAAAGTGGAAAATTGACTATATAACAGTTTGTAGAAGGGTTGACACCACCAAGTAGAATATGACAGCTGTACAGTAATGACTCAGACTCAGCTGTACTTTGCGGAAGCTGTTTCTCTACCGGCTATATCAATCCATGAACATCCCACTTCGACCAGTGTATTTTTGGGACGGGTGACTCAAGCAATCAGCAAACATCAACTTGTAAAGCGGCTGGCTTTCTTTGTTCCAGCTTCCTGTTGATCAGAGGACAACAACCTGTCACTTGAAGCTATGCCATAGATGATCAATGGCATCGTCAAAAGATCAGCCCATATCAGCTGATGAAAGTCAACTCGGTCAGGCCATAGCTGATCACTGATCAACTGGTGTTGATTCAGTGATAGTGAGTAGTGGTTCTATGTTTTTCCCCACATCTTTGTGTGGGGTTCTTGTTTTTGATTCTGTATCCCGCCGCCTCGTCCTCGTCCTCCTCCGCCTCTGCCTCCTCCGCCGCCTCCGCGTCATACACCATCTCTTTCACATACCAATTTTGTCACACACCATCTTTCACACACAATCTTTGTCACACACCATCTTTCACACAACAACTTTGTCACACACCATCTTTCACACACCAACTTTGTCACACACCATCTTTCACACACCATCTTTTTCACCCACCATCTTTCACACACAATCTTTGTCACACACCATCTTTCACACACCAACTTTGTCACACACCATCTTTCACACACCAACTTTGTCACACCATTCTTTGTCACCCACCATCTTTCACAAACAATCTTTGTCACACACCATCTTTCACACAACTTTGTCACACACCATCTTTCACACACATCTTTGTCAACCACCATCTTTCACACACAACTTTGTCAACCACCATCT
>Ga0126342_10014209_pt1 | contig 14072 bp, 18 predicted proteins | sample Cyp1metagenome_FD_92528 | JGI IMG/M metagenome (GOLD analysis project Ga0126342, IMG submission 92528) | Coral microbial communities from Lord Howe Island, Old Settlement Bay, Australia - Cyphastrea 1 metagenome | ecosystem: Host-associated > Invertebrates > Cnidaria > Coral ...
AATTGATATCCAATACATAACGGCGAGAATTCCATGAATTCCGTGGGCTGGCCCCCCAATACCCCCTAAGCTTGTGCTGAAGCACGGAGAACTCAGGTAGCTGACGCTACCTTTCGTGATTTGAGCCCCACGAATGCCCAACCACATCAACATTCCCTCCAGTCCAAGATCCTACTGTGTCCTCCTCTCTCGGTCAGAATGAAAGTGTCAACCTAGTCTCCAACCCTTTAAGCTTTCTCACAAATCTTCTGGGTGGCTTTTGTTTGCTGAGTAGTGCTGAGTTCCTTTTCGGAATAAACACATAGCAGCTTCCAGATGCTTTCAGTAACAAAGGCAAGTAATCCTCGAGGCCAATCCGGAGCCAGCTCTGCGTACCATGCCTGCTCGCATGATGCAACCCGACCACTTTGTTGCCTCAGAATTAGTGCCATGTTTCGAAGAAGCTGCAAGACACAAAAGCTCTTCTTTTCCAGTCAACGCATGCAAGCACAAAAGCCACAAAGTTATATATATATGTAAAGATCAACAGACTAGGCATAATTGTCGATCCTATTGCAAAACATCAATTCCCCCCGGGGTAGCTTTTAAGTTTTCTCGCAGAAGCAAAATCCTTATCTTGAGCAAACCTCTCGGTTATACACTGGCACTGTAACAAAAAGATACACCACAACCACGTTCCACTGGGACTCCGTACAAAGGTAACCGCTTTGAGCTTTGCGACGGACTGGCAGTCGATTTAAATCACAAGCATTAAGACAGAAACAGAGACTTCGAAGAGCAACATGCTGATTTTGTTGCATTATGACCTTCAGTGCTTCATGAAATCTTCAAAGATCCAAGAGTCTTGGCTCGGTATGCTTGGTTCATAGTCCAAGAGGCGGCGTGGAGGGTGCTGTTGGCGGCTGCCTTAGCTAGGCGGCTAAGTTCTCTTTATCGCACTTTTTTATGTCCCATTGATTCCTTTTGTAGGTGCGCCGTATTCTGTACCTTGCCGTATTCTGAACGGGAAACGGAGAAACTGAACAGAAAGAAAGTGAGCCTCAGACGATTTTGTGAGCGAGGGTTCTGACTGCACCTGGCGTGACAACTTGAAGCTGTTGCGACCAAGGTCAGGATTCCGGATGAGTCTTGTACCCTGGAGTATGAGCAGCAAAGCAAAACAATCCAAAACATTGTCACTTGAAGTGGCAATATTTTGTTGGATGTGCAAGAGCCTTTCATCCGCTACCAGCCAAAACAATGCAGTAGCATTGCAAACTACAGACGTGGTATGAAATAACAAGTTATCCCCCAAGACTAACCGTTGTCATCAGTTGTCACGAGTCACAATGCTCTTTCACTGAAAGGAACCTCTGCTTTGGCAACAACCCACGGATGCCTTCAGCGGCAATAGGGGTGGATACTCGCAGCTTGGTCTCCAAGTTCAATACCATCCATGTCAAACAGAACACAGCAAAACAGCAAAGACTCTTCAAAGCATCTGCTATATTGCTTATGAAGTAATTGCAAGCTTTGGCTGCCAGAGCCTTAGCACTTGGTCTAGCGGTAGACGGTGGGATGGCTCCTTGCAATGAAACGGTAAAAGAGGCCAAATAATTATCTCTCCGCCAATGACCTCAAGTGACCTCAAACACGTGACACATCGGCACACATCGGCACACATCGGCACACAGCCTGACGCAGCCTGACGCAGCCTGACACTGCTCTCACCGCTCTCACCGCTCTCACCGCTCTCACTGCTCTCACTGCGCTCCCGCTTCAGCAGCCGTCGCACCAAATCGACCACCAAAGGCGGCAAGCCAGGCTGAGCATCAAAAACATGGAACAGAATGGCAGTGACATGCCAAAAATGACATTGCATCTTTGAACTGATTGAAGACCTTGAACTAGTTGAACATTTCAACTCAACGCCAAAAATAAGACCAACACAAAGCTGCAGTTGCCAGTTGAACATGCGCTTTGTAACTTAGTAACTTATTTTGAAGCATACCATTTGTTCACCATCTTAGCAGGACACCGGGAAAAAGATGGCGATCTTCAAGATCCTCAGGAGCAAAAGCACAACTTCCGCAACAGTGACTGTGTCCAACTGTGTCGAGGCCAAAAAAGGGCAAATGGAAACCAACAAAGAAATCAACAGAATTGAAATAAACAGTTATATAGCAGTGCACCGCTGTTCGCTCCTGTCGATGAGCATCGTATGGTTCGTGCTCTGGAAAGGCGGTCGACCTACCTGGAGGCAAGTTCTATGAATCGACGTCTGATGATCATCTGACAGATATCTGACACATCTGTAGATCATCTAGGTTTGCCATCTTTGCCATCTTGCCATCTTTGTTTATGGTTTGCTTCCCTATCCGTCTCGCACAATAAAGCAGGCTTCTGCGAAAGCTTCTGTTCACCGCATGCCAGTTGCTGAGTTCCTAACCATCATCTCGTAGAGCAAAATTCCCACACTCCAAATGTCTAAGGTTTGATCGTGACCACTTCCCTGCGGAATCAGACTGCAGTTGAATGGATTGCTGAGCTGCAAAAAGTACACATGCGACATTGGAAATAGCTCAACTTTTCTTGGCTCGACCAAGGGATGTATTATATATATACACAGTATACATTATATAATTATATTATATATATATATATATTATATATACACATACATCACATGGATAACTTTAAATGGCTTGCACCTGGATCATCTCAGGAGCAAGATAGTCCATTGTACCGCAGAATGTGGTACGGAGTACATTCGTGGCGGCACACCTTCAGAGGCTTTGGCTGGTGTTGTCAGCCTTTCACATATTGATCACAAGTATCACATATTGAAGTATTTGAAGCATGTACTGTTGCTTTTGATCTGGCGATGTTTCAATTTTGGGAAAAGAAGGACTACCCACTTTACGACTGGTCTATCTTTCAGATTTAATGATTCAAGAAAAGTGATTTGCTGTCTTCAAAAGGGTATGATCCGGGACGGCATGCCTTCCCCGACACAAACAGGGTGAAAGTGTGCAGTCCCTGACTCCCTGAGTGCTACACCATCCAAAGTCCGCGATCTTCAAAACATCATCATGTGTAATCAAGAGGTTCTGCGACAGAAACTTTTCTTGTTGAATCGGGATCCTAATGCTGACTACACCTTCGCTGGGAAAAACATGCAAGAAAAGCCTTCTGCATTAAATCGACGTAGCACATCCCTAATATCAAACTAGAGCACCGGTTTAAAAAGGAGATAGGGATCATCGGCCAGCACAACAACCAAGCAACGGAGGAGGTCACCACTCCACAATCGCCACCACAACAAAACCATACAAAACCAAGAAACGACCACGACCTGCATCAAACGATAGTCAGGACACGAAAACATGCGGACCTTGTGACTATGACACCATCTACCTATGATTGAATAATGCAGCTAGCCAAAAAAACAAAAAACACGTGTCCAGGACCAGGACATGATGACCGGGACACCATTACAAAGTCCATCTTCCGAACAAAGAAAAGAAAGCGAAGCACGCGACATCGCAGATTGAACGACTCCGATACGATGCTACGGGGCATGCTGAAACCAACAATAAGTTCAATAATGTAAAATCGTAAAATCCATGACAACATGACCTGAACGCCACCACAACATCCTCAACATGCCGACCGGGAGAATCATCGAAACATGAGATGGACACCACACAATATCACATGACACCAGAGCAACATCCATCACGACAACAGAACACTTCCAGAATCTCAGGATCATCGTAATACAATCTGGGACGTCGCAAGAAGAAGACTGGGACATCATGAAGAAATATGAAGAAGCACCACCACAACAGCGACAACAATCTCATTTCATGACAGTAGCACCAATGGCACATCATAGAGCATCCATCAGAGGGTGACCGAGACACCAGGACACTGAAGTAACTGCCAAAAGCCAGCCCGACCCAAATGATCCCGCAGGTTCCGGCATTCATCTTGCCCGAGGTAGTCTAAATGAGTCTAAAGTGCTCTGAATCCTACTAAGTATTCGTTTGAGAGGCCACACTCCGAAACAGTCCTCCGGCTTCAAGTCCCGGTGCACAATTTGATGCGCATGAAGGTACTTCAAACCACGCACCAACTGGCAGAATTGCTGAGGAAGTGCTACTGCTACTTAAGATCTCACTGGCAGACATGTGGCCTTGCAGCAAATAGATGCAACAATAGAGGTTCATGAAAGGAAGGAGACATACCGCTACAACCCGCTACATTTCTTTGCAGCATACTTAGAAAAACGTCAGCCTTCACGTACTTTGCAGAAGTGATTCACAGAACATTCGCCTGCACAAAGAAGTGCTTCGACATTTGTTCGTCGAACTTCCGCCCCTTTTGGGTCCTGGCAACGCATCATTCCTTGTGTCAAGATGCGCATCGTACAAGTCCACAAGAGTCACAAGACTCTCCTCAGAAGCTGATAGAGCTCTCCCTTGGCACAGTACTCCAAGAGCAGAAAAACATTCTCTTCATCCTGAGAAGACATGGAGACTCTGTTGAGACAATGTTGAGAAATTCCGTATAGTGCAGGCAAGGTGGAGCACCACTCATACCATTCCGTTTAAAACTCAAACCCAAAGGGCTCTAGACTCTAGGAGTTAAAAATAGAAACATGAGACTAACCCTCAATTCTTGCAGCCTCAAAGTGCTTGAAAAGGCGTAGCACGTTTTCGTGCTTGAGATTCTGTTGCACCATGATCTCCCTCTCTACCTGCCATACAAGTAAACATGAGGCATTGCTCACACATCCTGAAGGAGCTTGGGCTTCCAAAATCCACATCTGTGACTCTGTGACACAATCATGTTTTACACATCTCTACACATCTTCACAGGATTCAAGGCTGCCTGCGAATTCTTCCCAAACACAAGATTGAAGCTTTTTGATGCGAAGAGAATGCTGGTCACACAGAGTTCACACTGCCTTTCCAGTACACATGTTCTCTTGCCCACCACTTTCTGAATCAATGAGCAAGAGGCAGGGCCGCGTACCCGGGACAACTGTTTTATTTCCCCACCTGCTCTATCAACTGCCCAGTCATCACCTTGCAGGCTCACCCTTGGAGAAATCATCTCTGTGTCAATCGGTGCTCCTTAGCGTTAGGCTATATCTGACGGATTATGATATCGATGTTCATCAAAAAATGTTGTAGCAAAACTTGTTGAAAAGCCTCTTGATCAGCACGCAAAGACTGACAGAGGCTATATCCAAGTCATATTCGGAAGATTCAACTCAGGTGCTTTCTCAAACAGTGTCCCTAGACAAGCAGTATCCTCCATCACAATTCGGGGAAGGAACCCAAGTCTCAGCCATCCTTGACATGTTGTGGTTCAATCGTATTGTCTGCAGGGTACTCTTGCATGCCACCAACCAACCTGATTGTGGATGTTGCCGTTACATGGAACAAAGTTGCTTATGGAACTATATGGAACTACAGTATATGGAACTCAGAAATGCGGCTAGGTGCCAAAGGACGGATTGATTGTACTGTCGCAATTAGCAGCGTCGGGATACTGTGGGACTACGTATGTATTTCTACATACGATATCATACGATGATATAATCCAATAATATAAAATATAATGCCAATATGTATAGATGTTTGCCTAAGCCTTTTCTGTCATTGCCAAGCTTTCAGTAGTCCTTTTCCACTACACCGGAAGTAGCCTCCACCTTCTGCATAGTCTTCAGAGCGTAGACATCGTCGGTTCCCTGGCTCAGTCTGTTTTGACTACTGAGCCCAGTCACAGCTCTAGCTTTATTGAGGGTCAGTGTTTCAAAGATTTTCAAAGTATATTGTCCTCCAAGTGTTTGTCGGCTACATTGTCTTCGATTGACAACTACCGGAACCTTTGCTTAATTACTCCAAAGAAAAGTACTGCTTGCGAGGATGGCGAAACCAGTTGCATCTACAGATATACAGTACACCCATCAGTGACCAGGGTTCTGCCTTTCTCCTGACGCGTCGCACAACTCCAAAGGATCCTTTGCCCAAGGAACGACCTGAAAATCACGCAGATTTCCCAAGAGTAAACTTTCCTCGTGGATCTGCTTATTGGCTGGGTTGGCGGTAGCTACAGTAATTCCAACCTGAATTTATCTGGCAATCAAGCCCCTTTTTGGAAAGCCACCGCCAGCTTGATGAGTACTGCAACATGTTGGGCTCACTTGCAAAAGCACACCAGCTTATGTGGTTCATATTGGTCAAGTACATTTGTGACAATGGATGCGAGCTCTGTCTTCTTGTTTTGTCAAATGTACTTTGCAAGGCATGACTCACTACATGTGTTTGTGTGGATGAGCCATGAAGTACCTTCATTTTGAGCTTGTGTACTGTATTTTCAGACCACTTCTAAAAAACAGGAGATGCTTCACAAAGAAATATCCTCCTTCAAAGCCCTTCGTAATCACTGGCAAAAAAAAACTTATGAATGACTTTTCGCACATCCTTATCAGTCTATCGAGAGCCCAACCACCGACCCCGTCGAGGATCTCAAAGTCCGACATTCGCACCTTCCAGCAAGTCGCAACTGTCTCTTGGAAATTCAAGCAAGCCAACCCCTGCTGTCGCCATTCAAACAGTTTAGGGAAACTAACACAAAATCACACCAACAACATCGCAAAAGTGCATCACAAAATCCTGTGCATGCTTCAGCAAAGACAGTCAGTGGTACAAGGCTTTTACATCTTCTCTTTTCAATCCGAACCTCCACTACTGCAATTGGTCTGGCGGCACTTCCAAGATCCTCGAATTAATTTACTACTTGGGAGCACGCTTGCGCACCATGTATGCAATGAATTCAGTGAGTTTGTCCAATGCATCCAACTCATATTTCAAGCCTCCTTGCAAGAGATGTTTCAGCCCCTCCTCATATGATTGAATAATCTGACCTGCATCTTCGCCTCTACCTTTGATCTGCTCCAGTCTGCGCTGCAAACCGTTGGCAAGTGCCCGGTCACGAGCAGTCATTGGGAGCACATCGCTGCTTTTGAGGCCAGAATCACAAATCAAAGGCATAGAAGCCGATAGGCTCAGATCATCCTGCATCCAACAGCCGCCCTCTGGTCCGAAGCCATAGGTTGCGGCAATGACCAAACCCGAAGGATCAAAGTCGACCAGAAGATAAATGTCTGGGCTTCCACAGTTTTCATGCAGCTGCCGCAAGAAATACCGAGTTGGGACATCTGGGAATCCGCGGGCAGTGACAAGCACACAGGGCTTGTGCTTTTCGAGAAAGCCTTCATCGATGAGACGATGGAAAACAGTCTCCTTTTCCACCACGAAAACTTTCTGTGCCACTGTCTCCACTTTCAAATTGTGAGCAAAGATCGGAGAGATGGAATGGCCACGCGGTTCCAATGGATCCATTCCGTCCACCCACACAGAGCTAACAGCATGATCTGGTCTGGGCTCCAAAATACGCATGTGACCACGAACGAGACCCTTTGCAGTACCAACCAAACGCAAATAGTGCCGTGGCACCTCTAGCGTTTGACAAAGAAACTTCAGCAGGTCGTCACTAAGTTGTTGCCGAGAGAAAATGTTGACATGCCGATAGTATAGTTCTCGAGGTGTGGCAGTGCGGCCACTTCGAAGCAGGCCGTGAACTGAATCCATCAATGCCATGATGCGCCTGAACCGCAACCTTTGACACGAACTCCCTCTCAACAGTCTCTCCAGTTTTAAGCTCAGGGCATTTGAAGCAGGGTGGGCCCTTGCCCTAATCAAAGCTGCCGCACCGGTTGGGAGTTCTGCATGAACATCACGGCTGGCGCAAATCAGCACGTGAAGCACAGAGAGCTCCAAAGTAGCAAGCAAGCCTTGTCGTACACACTCCGGACCCCAAAGTCCCTTGATTTCTGAAGTGTTCAGAACGTTCATGGTTTTACAAGGTTTTACCAGCTTCTGCTATGAAATGTTTGAGAAGCAATGGCTTTGGGAAAGACAAGCTGTTTTCCACCTCACCTGCATGAGCAATCTCAGCTCTCAGCTTCCATGCACCGAATAGATTCTTTTCAAGGCTTGAAGAATTATTTACACTACAAAAGACATCAAAAGACATCAAAAAACATCAAAAGACATCAAAAAACCAAAGTAAAAAGCCTCATCTAGGGTGGAGCACAATCGCGGAGTCTGCTTGGCCTCACCATGGACTGAACTGCGAATTCTATCTGTGGTGTAGACCATGCAGATGAACGTGTACGAACATGTAGCCTGTGTAGCCTGTGTAGCATTGCGCCGTACATGGACAATGCCAAGGCTGCGAAGTAACAGACCACTTGCCAGACCATCCCTAGCCATCCCTCACCCGAAGCCGGAACAGGCCGCGGAACACAAGACCACCAAAGTGACTCTGGTAAGAAGCAAAAATCGCCATATGCAAACTGATGTTCATGGAGAAACCAATCAGAGCAAGCTTTCAAGCAAAACAGTCACCTAAAACCACCTGAGGAGAAAGCTTGTCATAATCAAGCAGACCCACCCAAGCACCCACAAGAGCACGGCCACATGGCTTGAAAGGAAACTGACCGACCAGCACATGTATATATGTGTCTGTGTGTGTGCATGCCATAGGACTATAGGTTTCATGCCATTTCGAAGCAAATACCGTCTCACCTTCCTTGCATCCGTGTCCTCACGTGGTGGAAAAGGCCGTACATCCCATGCTGCCAGAAATGTTATTTTGATTAGGACCTAGCCTATAGGACATTCTCTCTGAAATCTACAGCAGTCCTGTCATCAAAGGGCCAGTCAAACAAAGATGTGCATGATCCAAGTCACTGTGAGAGCATGTGAGAGCTCTGCTCTAAAAGCAGTAAACGTAACGGAAACAAACTAAGGACTACTCAGACTACTCACGTTGGAAAAGTAAGGCTCGAACTCCAACCGTCGGCATCGTGGGCCAGTGAAGAGAACTTGGCATTCTTTGCCTTAGGATGTGAAAAGGAGCAAATTGCACGCTGTCTACGTGATGGTAAAGGTGGTACAAGTTGTTGCACAATTTTTGATGAAGTCGTTTCGCGTCAGCTTGAAGGTAGAATCTCAAACAAGACAACAAACTCAGCAAACTGAATATTATTCTCTATATTATGTAGTGGAGCGATGCCACACCTACCTAAACCTGTCAAAGTCCTGTGACGCATGCCTCAGTTTATGCAAACATGAAATGACACAGACATAGAACAACATCGCTGTTGCAAGACCTTGACATTTGGCAAGGTAACCTATCTATCTTGCAAGTGTTGCAATACTAATACGATCAAATACGTTCAAAGAAGAAACGAGTGCAACAATTAGTTCACAAACCATCTCACTGCATAGCCACCTTACTCACTTGCTCAATTTCTGGTTTACTCATTTACTCATTCACATTCACATCCACCCCTTACACTTACAACCCTTACACTCACACTCAAGCACTCACACCTACACTCCGACCCTACACTTACAAACCAATTACCAAACTCGCCAGCTGCAGAATCGCTCGTTCAATCACTCTTCACTCAGTCTTCACTCAGTCGTTCACTCACCCACTCACTCACTTACTCACTCACTCACTCACCCGCCCACCCACGCACCCACCCACTCACTCACTCTCACCCAGCTGATTCAGTCACTTGACCACAAAGATCTTCGAGAAACGTCTGTTTGCCCTCGCAAAGAACAAGTATTAAAAGGTGACATATGTATGTAAAAAAATATAGATATATCTGTATGTATGTATGTATGTATGTATTTATGTATGTATGTATGTATGTATCTATGTATGTACGTACGTACGTACGTATGTATGTTTGTTTGTTTGTATGTATGTTTGTATGTATGTGTGTTTGTATGTGTATATATATATATATATATGTATATGCACGTATGCATGTATGCATGTATGTAAGTATATGTGTGTATATGTGTATATATGTATTGTGAATGTTTCAACTGCATTTCCCACTCATGTGACATCTTGGCAGGTGACTTGGAGGGGGGCGACATTGAATCGCTCGATTCATCCGATCGCGATATCTGCATGGCCCAAGGAGGAGGGCGGGAGGGGCATCTTGAGACCAAAAAGGAACAGCAGTTGGCACGGCAACTTGGGACTGGGTTCCCCGGAAATTGGGGTAGGGATTACATAACCCCATAGGTTTCGCATTGGTAGCGGAGCCTCGGGCTGCCGCAGGGAATAACCAAATTGGTAAAACTTAATTCAGGGTGGGACATCCCGTAAAATTTTGTTGCAAGTGTTTGGAGGTACCCTTTTTGGGCTAGAACAACAAACAAGACAGAACCTTTCACCGTAGAGAGCGTACCAGAGCCATGTCTGCAGCTGATGGGGCGGACGCGCCACCTGCCGGTTCAGTTCTTCCGGCGGGCCAACAGCCTTGGCAACAGATTCCCAGCTTTGACCCTCAAACAACAGATATCCAGGTCTATGCCAGAAAGCTTCAGTTCCTGAGAGACATATGGCCTCAGGAACACCTGGCGCAATTGGCGCCACGAGCAGCTCTTCAGGTTCAAGGAGTTGCTTTTCAGAAAGTAGCACGACTGGACACCGAGAAGCTCAGGGGCGAATCAGGTGTCAAATACCTGGTGGAGTCGTTGGGGGGAAGCTGGGGAAAACTGGCAAGTGAGGAAAAATTCTCCCTTTTTGAAAAAGGCCTTCTACCATACGGTCCAAAAATCGATTCATACCTGGCTCGACATGATGCTTCCTTTGAGGACATGATGGCCAAGGGCGTCTCAATGGAGGAGGTTCAAGCCTATGTGATGATTCGACAATCCCAACTTAGCAGTGAAGATCGAAAAAGGATTGTAGTGGAAACCGAGGGAAACCTCACCTATGCCGGAGCTCGCAAGTCACTTCGACTGCTTGGGCACAGGTTCTTCCAAGACTTTCAAGACCGCACCTGCGATGTTAACATGGTGGACAACTCCGATGAGTCAGCACTCTGGACTATGGAGACGGAAGTTTTCGACGACGAAGCCATGGTTCAAGCCCTACATGATGCTGGAGATGAAGATGCAGCATGCATCATGGACTTCGAAAACACGGTGATTGAAGCAGTTCAGGAAAGTCCTGAATTGGCCTCCTGCTACCATACCTACTTGGAAGCAAGGACTCGCCTTCGAGAGAGGGCCAAGTACCGTGGGTTTTGAAGCTCTTCCACGTCCACCAAAGGAAAAGGGAAAAATGGCAAAGTTTCCATGGGCAAAGGATTTGGGGGAGCCAGGCCCAGACTCTCGCTGAGAGGATTGCCACCTCAACGTGCCGCAAATCTGGACAGGTCGGACACTGGAAGAAGGAGTGTCCACCGTTGACCAGCAAAGGAAATTCCAAGGGCAAGACGTCAGCACCGGACACGATCACCTTGGCTGAGGCATTGGTGGCTCATCCGACTGGCTTCGAAGCTTCGAAGATCCACATCGATGAGTTGCCGCACACGCTCCCGGAGAACGCGATGGACATAGGCCAGCAGGACTCTGTCAAAACAGGAGTGGGGTCTATTTTCCTTGGTGAAAGTTTTGAATCCATTCCCACCAACGAGAATTTCTTAGTTCCCAAGTATTTTCAAAAGGTCCCCTCAAAAGAGTCTCAAATGTTTAAAAATTCAGTGAAAGCTTTGATGCAACAACACTTTCAATTCACAAACAGGTGAACAAACGTGTTCAGCCAAGTCTTAAAGACCATTTGAAAGATCATTTGCAATCCTGTTGTAGGAAACATGGACGTCAGATCCTGCCAGAGACCTCCGCAGTGACTTATCACTCTGATCCATTTCTCCCACCAGACGATTTAGGGTCGGAAAGTGAGCATGTCGCGGCTTTCTACAGTATTGAAGAGAAAGCCCACGAAGCAGTCATAGACACAGGGGCTAGTCGTTCTGTTATTGGAGCTGAACTTGTGGGGGGGCTTGTGAATGGTATTGTTGAAAAGACTGGTTGGAAAATCAAAAGGGTTCCCTCCACAGTACAGTTTCGTTTTGGAAACAGTGGCGCTCTTCAAATCGAATATGCAATTTGCATTCCGCGACAGCAAAAGGGATGGATCCGAGTGGAAGTCGTGCCTGGCCGGACACCGTTCCTCATTTCCAACACGGCGTTGAAGGAAATTGGTGCACTGATTGACCCACGAAATCAACAATTGAGGTTCTTGGAAACTAACGTGGTCATTCCTCTAGGTACCTTTAGAAAAAATTTGCTGCGTGATGTGGTAGCACTACTCAAGGTCGAACATTCCAAAGAAGGGAAGGAAGAGATTTACCACACAAAAGAGACAACATACGTATCATGGCACGATGACCATGTGAAGAATCTGATGAACAAGTCAAGTGATAAACACAAGGGCCTCAATTCATTTCCGCCATTTTCTCCTCCTTGTTGCATGACTGAGATGCAAAAAACCCATGTACAGAACATACCTCTTTCAAGGGACCATGCAGAGACACCAATCGTGGACCAGAAAGCCATTTTTCAGGCTCAAACGAACCATCCAGATCAACAGAACATAGTCCACGTCGGCGCCATGAGCAATCGACCCGGCATGAGTTTCCTCCAGGACGAACTCTCGGGGGAAGAGGACTCCAGCCTCACATTGAAGAGACCTACTCTCAGAAGCAAGGGAAGTTACAAGATGCCGCCCGGGATCCGAACACTGTTGGAATGGGGGCAACAGGTGATCCCAAGTGGGAAACAAGCCGGGAAAACTTTCGAGAAGGTGTTCCTGGAAGACGATGGATAGCTGATGCAGGTCAAGAACAGAAAGGAGACATCCGCATGGATGCTCAGCTTTCAGAACTACCTGAAGGCGATGTCGGATCATCGACGCCGGCATCAACTACCGGAACAAATAGCCCAGCTCAAGCAGTTGAGAAGCAAGGCACAGCCAAAGGCAACCGCGATGGCCAGTGCCTCCAAGAGCCGTTCAGCATCGACAGCGGACGAGGACTGGGAGAAAGTGACACCCAACAAGTCCGGACACAAGAACAAGAGAGAGATCGAGGAGCCGAAGGGGAACACTCAGACCAAGATGAACATGGAGCCCAACAAGGAGAGAGTCGAGATGATTCAGACGCAGATTGCGCTGAGAGAGCTTGCCCGGGAGATGCAAGTACCAGAGGATCAGTGAGTGCGAGCAAAAGGCGCCCCAGAAAGCAAAAAGAATCCACCAGCCCACAACTGGAGCTACTAAGTGAAAGCCAGGTAACGATGTTGCATGAAGAAATTTCAAAACGAATGTTTGAGATCCAGGACAGCTTGTCTACCATCAAACAGAAACATCCAGCTGTGGCTTCAATTCACCCAGAAAAAGTCCAATACAGTCGGCCAGCTGATCTTATGGAAATTTATTGTGAAAAGGATTCCCAAATTACCGAACAAATCAATAGATGTGGGGGAAATGCATTGCGCTTCACGAAAGAGGATGGGGATTTGAACACTGAAGAAGGGGTCAACAAACTGTGGACATGGGTGGAGATGTATGAACCCAAACATATTTGGGTGGCCCCGGAATGTCGGCTTTGAGGGTTGTTCTCCAGATTCAATAGGGTGAGGAGCATACAAATCCAAAAATCCATTTTGAAACAGCGGAAACAAGACTTGTGTCATTTGACGTTGTGTAACAACCTGTACCTTCATCAGGTTGCCCATGGTCGACATTTTCACTTGGAACAACCATTTGGATCGGAGATGACCAAACAACCCCAATTACATGACGTAGTGACAGGGACGCTTCCGCTCACGCCGCCGTTAGCGGCGCTGAGGAATTTACTACTTTTTAGCATATCAGAGGAGTTTACTACTTTTCAGCATATACGGCCAGGGGTGGGATGGGGGTGGGGTGGGATGTTAACGTTCATTTGCACTTGCACACCACGTGGATGCTACGTTGCTGCTACGTGGGGCATGGGTTGGGGTGGGGTGGAATGTTAACGTTCATTTGCCCTTGCACACCACGTGGATGCTGCATTGCTGCTATGTGGGGCATGGGTTGGGGTGGGGTGGGATGTTAACGTTCATTTGCACTTGCACACCACGTGGATGCTACGT
>Ga0126342_10014210_pt1 | contig 14072 bp, 11 predicted proteins | sample Cyp1metagenome_FD_92528 | JGI IMG/M metagenome (GOLD analysis project Ga0126342, IMG submission 92528) | Coral microbial communities from Lord Howe Island, Old Settlement Bay, Australia - Cyphastrea 1 metagenome | ecosystem: Host-associated > Invertebrates > Cnidaria > Coral ...
ATGCAGTGCAAGGTCTCACACCACCCTTCATCAAAGTCAGTTCTTTTCTGATGTATTGTTATGTAGTGCAAAGTCTCACACCACCCTTCATCAAAGTCAATTCTTTGCTGATGTATTGTTATGTAGTGCAGAGTCTCACACCACCCTTCATCAAAGTCAATTCTTTTCTGATGTATTGCTGTGTAGTGTAAAGTCTCACACCACCCTTCATCAAAGTCAATTCTTTGCTGATGTATTGTTATGTAGTGCAGAGTCTCACACCACCCTTCATCATAGTCAATTCCATCAAGTAAAAGTCATTCGTAACTCGGAAGTATTGCTTCCCAACTTCCTTTGATAAATGTAAGATATGTAAAGGCTTGTATCAGATTTTTCTTGGTGGCCATCTGACCATGGTTCCAGTTGGTTTTTTCAACCATGGGTTTGTGAAAAATAGGATGCCCCCAACCAATGGATTATCATAATTTTCCCCATTCAAAATGACGATTTTCTGATTACATTCCACTACATTCCATTACATTCTGTTACATTCCATTACATTCCATTACATTCCATTACATTCCATTACATACCATTACATTCCATTACATTCCATTACATTCCATTACATTCCATTACAGTCCATTACATTCCATTACATTCCATTACATTAATTACATACCATTACATACCATTACATACCATTACATACCATTACATACCATTACATACCATTACATACCATTACATACCATTACATACCATTACATACCATTGAGCCTTCCTGGGATTTGAAGCCGCCATGCTGAGACGCGAGCAGAAAGCACAGCACCCCACCAGGGATGTATGAAACCAACCGCAGAACGCTTGCTCCTAGGGCCTGAAGGGTCAGACCGGTGGAGACCCTGGATAGTAACCCTTCATTTGCATCTGGATATATCTGGATTAATTGAAAAAATAAAAATAATAATGATACTGACAATAATAGTACATGTATATATTATATAAATATAAATATAAATATATATATATATACACGTATATTACATCATATGGAATATTAAGAAACATTACATAATATATATATATATGTATTACTTCAGCAGCCCGAACAGTTTGGTCTTTCTTTTTTTGGGAGAAAACTAGCCTTACACAACATCTTTCCAGTGACCAAAGCTCCAGATCTATCATTTAACACTATTTAATATAGCTATGGGAACTTGCATTTTGTAATGGGTAAATATAGGATAATATAGGTAAAACATCCAAAAATGGAACCAGTATCATCCATGAAATAAATATGGATTTGCCAAAACGTGAGAAAATCTTGAACATGGGGAGTCTTTTGCCAATAAACATGGAGATATCATCAGATATCACAGTGGGTTGTCAATCACCAACAGTATAAATCGGGTCTGGACAACTCAACTCACATTTGGGGATGCACCCCTTCCAACCCAAAGATTTTTCATTTGTCAAATTGGTCAGATTCAGATGTCCCATCATGCCATCAAATCCCATTAAAAAAGCACGAAGTATCTAAGTATGTTCATCTGGGTGTGTCTGAAAATAGGGCAATGCCATCCACGGATTTACTATTGTACTGGTGGTAGAAAAACAATCACAAAATGGCTCGGGCAAAAAAAAATTGGTCATCAAATCCTCTTCTATAACTTTGGGATGGTTTGGGTACATCGCATTTTTTTTCATAGTTTTTCTTAGAGGGTCACACCAGAAGAAATGAACGTCAGTTGGACCGTCCCGATGAGGTGAGATCTGTGAAACCACCAGCTGGCTGTTCCGAAGCGGAAGTGTTGGAGTCTGGGACCAGCCCAGAATTTTCACTGATAGCGACTCAAATTAATTGGGGTTCCAAGGCGCATTACTTTGAATTTCGGAGATGTTCAGTCTTAAACCATACGAATCCAAGGGTCAATGACTTTGAGCTGACCCCAAAGACTTAAGTCCGGCCGAAAGCTGCGGCTTTTTAACACATTGATAGCAGATTTCTTCAGAAACGCTACAAATATGGAAAGCGATCCTGGACTGGGATGCTATCACCACCGTACTGTGTATTGCCCCAGGCAACGACTGATCCATCGTCAAGGATCGCAGCAAACGCAGCATGTGTGGCCGCAAGTTGCCTGATGTTCTTGAGCTGATCTACCGCAGAACTGTCACCACCCCAGTCAGGATCGCCCCATGCAACCACAGATCCATCTGACAAAATTGCTGCAAATGCACGGTCAGTAGCCTTAAGCTGCTGCACATTCAGCTGATCTTGGACTGTGGAGATGTCTCCACCATAACTTGGAAGGCCCCATGTGACAATGGATCCATCTCCTAGGATGGCAGCAAATGCCCCATGTGTGCTTTGAATCTGTTGCACATTCCTAAGCTGACCTTGAATTGCAACGCTGTCACCACCAAAATCTGGATGGCCCCAAGTCCTGACAGATCCATCTTCCAGGATCGCAGCAAATGCACTGTCTGTGGCCTGAATCTGCTGCGCACCCTTGAGCACATCCTTGACCAGAGCCAGATCCTTACCCCAACCTGGCTGGCCCCATCTCACAGCCGAGCCATCCGCCAGGATTGCTTCAAACGCTGAAGCTGTGGCGTAAAGCTGCTCTACATTCTGGAGCTGATCGGACACTTCAGAGCTGTCACCGCCACAATCTGGATCGCCCCAGGTTACAACCTCAATTTGCACCAAAGGGGATCGTAAAACATGTTAAACACCCTCTGGTCATTTAACATAGCTATAGAATGCCATAGAATCTATAGATCTACAATGATTTACCTGTTGAAATATTTGAAAATGGTGATGTTCCATAGCTATGTTAAATTACCAGGGGGTAAAGCAATAAATATTCCTGATTCCCCAAAATAGTGGATTTGGGAAAACCAAAGAAACATGTCATGTTCAGCAAATCTCAGCAGCAGAGCCATCTGTCAAGAGTGCCGCAAAGGCATAGTTTGTTGCATAAACCTGCTGCACACTCCTCAGCTTTTTTTGCACCGCAGAACTGTCACCACCCCAGTCCGCACGGCCCCAGGTAACCACAGATCCATCTCCCAGCAGGGCTGCAAATGCGCTATCTGTGGCCTGAAGCCGCTGCACATTCTTCAGCTGATTTCGTACAGTGGAGCTGTCACCACCGAAACCTGCAAGGCCCCATGTTACGATCCTGTCACCTCCACAACACCATACAGCAAAGGCTCCTTGTGTCGCTGTGATGTTTGCTTGCTGCACGATGGCACTGAGCATGTCTTTTTGTTGAAGCCCTACACTTTCCAGAGATTCCGTCGGATCGGTCAGGACATATCCAGTTGAGGTGATTAGCCTCAGAAATCCTTGTCCAAAAGTCTTCTGGGCCAGAATTCTCAAGTCCCCTACTTTGGAGGACTGCGGAACTGACAGTTTCTCACTACAGCCGCTTGGCAATACCACGTTCACTTGAAGTATCGCATCTTCAAGATCCACCATCAGGGCCGTGGCTGGGACCCCAGTTGAAGCATTGCTTACCAGGTTGGTGGTTGAACCGTTTATGCGGATGGACACTTACATGTCATCGCCATTGTCAAACCAGCAATGGTTGGTGAATCCCTGTTGGATTTTCAAACCTTACGACCATAGATATCATGCCCAGGGGGCAAACACAGTTGCATATTGAATATGAATTCCTTATCATTCCTTCATCAACAAGTATGCTCAAAACTCAAAGTGTGCAAAGGAAATGGGGTTGTCCTTAAATTTTGAACCTCATTCCATCACAACTGTATCAGCATGTTCCCATGTGAAGCATTTAAGAAAACATGCATCCCATTATACAGGATGGTAGGCGGGTATATCCTTAATTGTGGATTGAATCATCCCCACATAGCCCCACTACAAGTCAATAAACCAGTGAGTTTCACCATGTATCAGCCGCTATATTAACCTATCGAAAGCCATCAACAGCTCGAGCCAGGCTGTCTGGGATGGGCAGGTGGCCAGGCTGTTGGTTCAGATTTGCTCAGCAACATCTCTTACTCAACTCTTATTACTGGAGGAGTCACCGAAATGAGAGGGTTGGCTGAATCCGCAAGGGAAAACGCTAAAGGGGGATATCTAACAGTGAAAATTGACGATTCAACGGCCTAACCTGGGATGACTTCCATGATGGAATCTGGAGCATTGGCAGGTTTCTGGGGGTCGTTCCTCCGACTTTATCTGGTTGGTGGTTGAACCCTACCCCTCTGAAAAATATGACTTCGTCAGTTGGGATGATTATTCCCAATATATGGAAAAATTGATTAAAATCCATGAAAATCCATTAAACCACTATAATCCATCATTGCCAACTGAATGCAAAGTCATAAATTTCATGTTCCAAACCACCAACCAGTTATTATCCAACTTGGGTGCCGATTGACCAGTTTGCTCGATTCTAGATCCCAAATGGCTGGACATCTGCCAGCGGATCCAGCTCGTTGATCCATAGGAGAACACCGTAATATCCATCGGAATATGGAACAGTCGTCTCAAGCAGGGATACCCTCTGGTAGTGTCAATTTATAGCTATTGAAAAATGGCCCAGTCGAAATAGTTGATTTCTCCATTAAAAATGATGATTTTCCATAGTTTTTTGTATGTTTACCAAAGGGTAAAATAGAACATCAAACATGTTTTTCAACACGCATTCGAATCTTGACTGCATTGATTCCCTGTAGCATATGCTGCTTAAACTGGCATCCAGGGCCTTAGGGCGTCTCAACTCCCCGTTTCCAAGTTGGTGACAGGTGCCGCGGTGCCTGGACAAACCCCTCAGACTGCCAGTTGCCATAGGTACTTACCTCCAGAAATGCGGAAGATTTTCAAAAAGTCACCCCAAAAAGAGTTTCGAATAGTGGAAAACCTAGAAAAAAATAAGGACATATCATTGTAGATCGTGGAAACAAACTGGGTTGGCGTGATTTTGGGGAAGACCCCTAAACCCAACCATCATCTTCCCCTATTTTCCCATTGAAAGTGCCGTCTCATCGAGAAATGCCAGAATGTTGTTGCCATGTGGAGATATAAATAACAAGCCAATGGCTGCCATGTGTGGATGTGTCCTATTTGATAGGGCACTCTAAAAACGAAGTGTATCATCATGTTCGCCTTTGAAAATAGACACACAAAACTGTGTGGTATTAGCGATTTTTGGACAGTTCCCCTGTAGTTTCACCAGTTCCAACACTTCGAAGTTGCCAACTGCAGCCCTTGTTTAGGTATCAAGGCATAGATCCCAATGGTGCATGGTACCCCAGTACCCCATGGTTGGCGAAGTTGGTTAAAATAACTAGGTTGCCGAGAGTTTCTGGTGATTATTAAAACATACAACCTTTTCACATTTACCACAATACCTTACTAGGTGGCTGTGTTCATGAACCAACAAACAACACTAGAGGCCACAACCGTTGTCCTCAAATGAACACCCAGCAAACAATCATTACAATGTGAGGCCCCCAAGATAGCTAAATTGGTTTACAACTCCAATAACTATGGTTTATGGTACTTATAACTATAGATACTGGGGCTTATAAACCAACTTATAACCGGGGGGCCTCACATTGTACCAGGCAATGACAAACTGCTCTTGCAGCAGGCGGGAATTCATCGGTGACGGCCATCATCCACAGTTTGATGGTGAGAGTTGCATCCGCCATGTTTGGGCGAAAAATGGTGAGAGTTACCCTGCTAAAAATACAACAAAATTCATAGAATTGGTTTAAGGGAAATTTACAGGAAAACCCTATATTTGGTGGTAAAAACCATGGTTTCCTGTAGATGTTCCCTTAAACCAATCCATTGAAAAATGTGGAACATCCAATAATGTCCTGTTGGTAAAAATGGTTTGGGCCGGGAGCTGGTATACCATCTATCATTGAACAAACCTGTTGTTAAAGGGGTTTCTTCAAACCCCTCTATTAACATCCACGGAACATCCACCATTTGGAGCGAGAAAATTCCGGATGGGAAGCCATGGGTGTTCCGCATCTTTTTGGTTCAATCACATGTTTAATGGCTAAACAATACTCCATTGGATACTAATGGTGGCTATATTTATACCTTACCATTTTGCAAGGCTTGTAATCTGGATAAATTGATATATGAATTGTAATACTTCACAGACCAGAAATTATCCTCATTGAATCCCTATCATACAATCATATATAATCATATGACTAGTACAGGATGGGGCCCCCAAGATAGCTAAGTTGCCTAAAAAAAAGTGGGTTAACTATGGTTTATGGTAGATATAACGAACTAGTTCATGGGGGTTTTGTTATGGTATATAAACCAACATTCACATCACTGGGGGGGCCCATCCTATTAATGGTTGTTAATGGGTATAACTATGGGATTTAAACCTCCATAAGTTGGGATATCATATAAGCATCTATAATCATCTATAATCATATAATCCAAATATTCCAAATATTCCATATTCCATGAAACCATATTAAACCATATAAAACCATAGAAAACCATATAACTAGTATATCCCCATCAACCCACAACAGCTTGGCAAAAAAACCCTTTCCCGACGACCAAAACCCCGTTCCGACCGTTCCGCCGTGCGACGATTGGCGCGTTGCAACGATCAGCACATGGCAACACCGCTGCAAAGAGTTGCCAAGGGTGAACGATGTGCCTGGGGCAGAAGTAAAGCAGAATTCATGATATGTTTATATAATATATATATATATATATACATTAATTATATATATGATATGTCTACATTAATAATTCATGATATGTCAATATATCTGGGTACATTATAGTATTTCGCTAACCTGAAGAGTTCGGCCATTTGGGGATCATTTCCCTTACCAACCATGACTCCAGTGAGGTCGCAGTGGGGTCGGTATAATTTACCCAAATGTATGTATGTACATTAATTATATATGATATACATAAGTTTAAGACCAAACTTATGATTGAAGCCAAGGTTTTTACTTACAATAATTATTGGCTTTTGAGATGTTTTGATGCAAATTTGGACGCCAGCAACTCCGCAAATATGATCCCCATGTTGGGGAAAGGGCCGGCAAATATGAATCAATGAAAAAATGGCAAATCATCGTGCGATGAATGGGTTTCATACATAACTGGTTGGTGGTATACCTACCCCTCTGAAAAATATGAAAGTCAGTTGGGGTTGTTATTCCCAATATATGTGAAAATAAAACATGCTCCAAACCACCAACCAGATAATATAGACATGGATGATAAAACTTTGTTGTGATGAAGGGCTAATATGTTTAAATACGTTTGAAATTTAAGACTTTATCGTCAACTGGGTCAATGAACATGAACAGTGCAAGATCTCAGAACATATGATGTTTTACTTCAATTCTATGGGCACGGTCATTCGGAGTGGGTAGTGTGGTAAATCCAAGAACAAACTATACCACATTTACACAGGTTTGTAATTGGGAGGTATAAAGAACGGCCAATAATAATAATTAACAACAACAACAACAACACTAATAATCGTAATGTTATAATAATAATATATATATATATACACTGGTTGGTGGTTTTACCCTCTTGAAAACTATTAGTCAATGGGAAGGATGACATCCCATATATGAAATGGAAAATAAAAGTCATGTTTGAAACCACCAACCAGTATATATATATACACATGATTGAATTCCAAAACTTATCATCAATCGCCTACCCCGCGAATTTGAAGATCCCTTACAATGGAGCACACAATCAATAGATTCAATGGAAAGTCATGATTTCTACGGGGAAATTATACACTACTTGGTTTTTTTTGGATTAAACCATTTCATAGTTTCATAGTCTTAGATAGCCTGTATTTGTTTTTAGTTGCTTGGGTCAATTTCCCTATTTATAGCAACATATTAAGTTGCCCTCACTGTTCATCCAATTGGGTTTCCCCATTTACATACCATTATATTCCCATCAATTGTTGGTTTTTCTCCATTACACCCCTATAGGATATATGTTCGATGTTTACAACCCCATATTTTGGAACAATTAAACATCTTAAACCACTACAAACATCCTAAACATCCCACTCTCCCCCATTTTTTTGATGCTACTTCCGTGCACCAACAGCCACGTTGCCACAGCCCTAGGCACCTGGCTTCCAGTGGCCCTTCCCGTAAGGCGCGGGATGCGAGGGTGTCTGAAGCCATCAGTTCCGCCTCCCATGATCTCCCAATGTTTGCCATGGAACGATCCCACTCTCAAAGCGATAGGCAAACCATAGAAACACCACACAAAACCACATGAAAACCATCTAAAGACCATATTCAACATGATTAAACACATTAAACAAAATCTAAACAACATCTAAAGACACATCAGAACCATCTAAAATAAAAATAAAAACCATATGAAACCCATCAGCTCCCCGGCCCATGGTGTCCCCGGCCCGTCGTCGCCTGCAACGCTCCCAGTGGCGCCAGCGTCCCCGAGGCCAACAGGACGCAGTGCGCCTGCGAGGCGAAGACTTCGAAGAGGACGCCTGCGACGTGCGCCACGGACGTTGGAAGAATATCAACCACCCCCAAATTAGTAATGGTTAATAATGGTGGTTAATAGTAGTAATAGTGTTTAATAGATATTCCCCAACTGGTTAATAGTAGTATTGATTAAATAGTAATACAGGATAAAGCCCCCAAAATAGGTTTATAGGTTAAATCCGGTTGAGTAATAAGATGAGTAATAGCTAATAATACAAGTAATAGTCGTGACAGTAATAGTAATAATGGTTGGTAATTGTTAATAATGATTGATAGTAATATTGTTTAAAAATATGTTTTTTCCGATTAACCAATTAGCCACCAATGAGTAATAACTAATAAATACTAATAATGTGAGTAATGGTAAATAACTATTAATAATGGTTAATATTAGTAATGGTTAAGAGTGGTGAATAATAGTGGTTAAGAGTGGTTAATAATATTAGTAGTGGTTAAGAGTGGTTGATAATGGTGGTTAATAGTGGCTAATAGTGGTTGATAATAATAGTAATGGTTAAGAGTGGTTAAGAATAGTGATCAATAATATTAGTAATGGTTAAGATAGGTTAATGATAGTGGTCAATAGTAGTAATGGCCTGGTTCATAATTTGTTTAACGTTACTGATACTAATTGTGGTTAATAGCTGGTAGCGGTTCATAAATATTCCCCAACTGGTTAATAGTGGTCTTACCATGGTTATTAATAATAGGTTCATGGTGGTTAATAATAGTGTTTAATAGTGGTTAATAATAGTGGTTAATAGTGGTTATATAATAGTGGCTAATAATAGTGAATAGGGGTTAATTAACCACTATTAGCCACTATCATTACTATGAAACCACTATTACCACTATTATGAACAGTATTATCGGGTTATTAATACCACTGGCGGTTCATGGTGGTTAATATGCTTTTATATGGAAAACCACTATTACTATAGTAGACCACGATTAACGGTTAATAATACAGTAATGGTTAGCAATCACTATAATAATGGTTCGTAATATATAGTAGCGGTTCGTCTCATATTTATCATATGGTCATAGTTCAAAAGCTGACAAGTTCCCCTAGAATCGGACGGCTCGATATAGTATGTTTTAATATTACCCTCTGGTAATTTAACGTAGCTATGGAAAATCACCATTTTCAATGGGAAAATCCACTATAAATCACCATGTTCAATAGCTATGTTAGATTACCAGAGGGTAAACATACAGACAAAATATGTTGCGTTCTCAGGAAATTCCAGGGGTCTTGAAAGTTGATGTTCTTATTTCTTGATACTTCATGTCATTGCTTCGCTAATAGAGTTTCCCTATGCCCGTTCTCTATTCCCCAGCCCCATGGCCATTCCCTAGCACCCATGGCCATTTCCTCACCAGCTTCTGGACCTTTCATTCGACCATAATTCCCATCACAAATCCATCATACCCTCTGGTAAACTAACATAGCTATGGAAAATAACTATTTTTAATGGGTAAATCCACTAGAAATCATTTTGCCAGAGGGTAAATCCTAGATCACTCCCCATTTTGACCACCCCCATATCCCCAGTGTCTCCTCTTAGCCCTGCTTCGCCCCCTGGCTTCGGCCCCTTCGGCCCCGAAGGGGCACCTGGTGACATCAGCCAAAGGCAGAGACGAGTGGCGTCTCCCTGAGGGTTGATGGCCACCACATAGGAATCCTCAGGAGCCGTGGGACTCCACCAAAATCATGGGATCTTCATGAGACTTTCAGAAGGGATGTTCGTGGGATTCTCATGGCATGTTCGCTATGAGATGTTGATGCAACGTCTTTTCGTGGGATTCTGATGGGGTCTGAAAACGGGATTCAGTGTGTGAATTCATGAATATCTATATATATATATATAATTGTATTATATTATATATATTATATTATATATAATATAATTATATTATATATATATTATATTATATATAATATAATATATATTATATGATATATATTATATTATATATATATTATATATATTATACTATATATATTATATTATATATATTATATTACATATATATATATATATATTATATATATATGTAGACATATAACATATTATAATTATTTATAATTATATGATATGATATGAAATACTCGTTGGTTGAAAGTTGAGACGGGGATTTCCAGTTCGCCAGTTCACAGTCCAGTTTTCACCAGGTCCAGGTGGGATAAGCCCAGTCCATCAACAGCTAGATCTGGACGGCTTATGATTGATCCTCCAATGAGTTCGAGAACTTCGCGACTGTTTTTCGCACCTATTGTAGGCTTATGAAATTGGAAATCCATGGGTTTCCCTAGGAAAATTTGAACACGATCTACAGATGGTGGCTCCATCGAATGGAGGCTACCCCTCTGCGCAAAGAAAATCCAACCTCCATCGAATGGGCCAATGTTCCGAATGCTTGTGAGCCAAGCGCAGCTTGAAAATCAAGTCCCGGAGCTTCTCCTGGAAGACACAAATTCGAAGCCTTCCTTCAATGGATTGGTTTTGTTGGGAAAATCTTAAGCGGAAACCATCGATTTTCCCATGAAATATGGGGCTTTCGGGATAAAAATTTCCCAACAAAACCAATCCATTGATATCTGGATAACCTTCACATCTTTGCAAAAGCTATGTGGGTGGGTTGCACACCGATCCTTCTTTGGCAAAATCCAGCTTTTTGACAAAGATTGATTCTTGCCATTGAATTAGTTAACTAAATTAGGCTCACTGAAATGTAAGAAAACTTACTAGAATGTATATCCATTGCTGTTGGGTTTTGCCAAGGATGGATAGGTAATTTCATCACAACAAACGGCTTCGTCGAAATTTATGGCTCTGGGGACTGCACATCGCAATAGATGTAATCAGGCTATCCCCGCTATACATCATTGGTTCTATCCCCGTTGTGAAAATTAGTTTTGAGATCAAATGATTTGTTGGTTGCTAGCCATCATCATTGACGGGTTTTGCTACTCCATGGCCGGTATCTCTCACCATTGGCAGTATAGCAAAACGGTAAAATACTTGTCTATGGTTTGGTCTACCAGCTGGTTAACATGTGGTGCAGTGCTTAATGACCATGCCCATCATCATTCAATTCCCTTCATATCACCATTCAGGGTTGGTTGCACCACCTTTTTTGCTGCTTGAAGGCCTATATGTCTATAGGTCAAAACACTGGTACCCCGTGAGGCACATGTGTTATTCACACACCTCTTTCACCTCTCCCCTCCCGTCCAAGGCGGAGAGCAGCTCAGCATCATCGGCATCCTAAGATCCGCATAGGGATCTAGGGCAGATTGAAGGGACAAGAATGCCAAGAATTTTGGGAACCGGCAGAAATCCTCAGGAATGCTGTGTCGATCGTGGCATAGCGGCATATCAAGGCCAAGAATTGATGTAAGAAGGGACAAAATCGGAAAGATGCACGATAAAAGTTGAAAAGCGGTACAGGATGGGGCCCCCCAGTTATAAGTTGGTTTATATACCCTTATAGCCCACATTAACTATAGTTATATCTACCATAAACCATAGTTGAACCACTTATGAGGCAACTTGGCTATCTTGGGGGCCCCATCCTGTACCGAAATGCACATTCTATAGTCATTGCACTTACAACCACATTAGGTAATGTCGCAAATGTCTTCGGACTGTTGCTGATTCTATTCTATCCCCACTTCTAGCTCCCTTCGTTCCCCAAAGCCTCATCATCAATGAATCAGGTCATTTTGGCTACGAATACTTGGGGTTGCAGTTGGGGTTGGAAATGGGCATATTCAGAACCTCCATAAGTTGGAATATAACCCCAACAACTATGGTTATGTAACCAACTTATAACCAACTTTCTAATGGAACTGCAACCCTTGTATGGAGGGTGGTTATATAATATTATATATCATTAGTGAAGTTGCATCGGAACTACCAAAATTTGATCTCGGAAAATGACATCAACCCCGAAAGAAGTTCATGTTGAACTGTGAGGCTGGTGTCCCATCTAAGTGGTTTGGCGAATGAAAAATATGAACGTCGATGGGGATTATTATCATCCCAAATAGGATGGAAAATAAACCAAAATCGAAACCACCAACCAGCAAACTATTGTAAACCCATCTAAGTATAGATGCCTCAGATATATCATGATATATCTACCATAAACCTTAGTTGTGTTAGTTGTTTTGGGGCAAATGTTTGAATAGATGTGGGAAAACAATGGTTGCCCATCCGGAACATGATTAACATGATCTACAATGCTGGTTTTTCCACATATATATATATATATACACAGTATATATTAGTTTGCAGGAGGTTACGTAGGGGGTGCAGTTCCATTATTATTTGTGGATTAAAAAAACACCGTAGTTGTAGGGGGTGAAATCCCAACTCATAATCCCATACCCCCAAGGCTAAACACTTAGTTTTTACCATGGTTACTACCATACTTTAATTTCCGTTACCCCAATCATTATCATAGTTGTGCTATAGTTTCTACCCATGAATAGCCATTAAAAACCGTTAACCATAGTGATTTCCATAGTTATTCCCGAAACAATAATTGATACCGATTGACCACTCATAATCACCAATTGTCATAGTTAATGGTCAATGAGTAAGCCAATGATACCCATTATCACTTATGATTATGTATGGGTATCATTGGCTTACTCATATTGTTGGATAATGGGTATCAATGGGTATCAATGGGTGATTATGATAACCATAAATACCAATTGGGTCAATAGCTATTGTATTCCCATAGTTTTGCCACCTGACCAACCAGCCATTTCTAAGCCATCATCTGTGGCACGTTAGGTCCCCGCGGGCACCGCGTTTTTGTCAAAGCCACCGTGGAGGATTCGTTGAGTTGTGCCTACGGTTGCGGTTGAAAGAAGGTTGGACACTTTCAAAGATGAATATGTTATGAATGATAAGAATGAAAATTATATATATATATATATATATATATTAAGAGCAATAATAAATACCACCAGTATAATCCGTAAAATGAATATAAATAATATGATAATATGAATGTTACTCTCCACCAAATTAACATAGACCCTGCCAAATACGGGCCTCCGGGGTTGGAGGATTATTTTCCACTTGCAATCGGGGGTACGGTATATGTTGTGGATAATAATGTTAAACGACCACACATGAATAGTATCCTAATAATATGGAGAATATATGAGAATATGAGATATTCATACCATAATTACTCATATATATAATATGGGCATTATGATATATGTTATGAATGTGCTATATGTTCTTATTATGTGTATTTGTATTATTATTGTATAAAATGCACACACATATGAAATATATGGTATATTTACCATGCCTGTATCAAATCATATGAGTACTTATGAATATAATACATATTATATATATACAAGGAGGGCCCTCAATGAAGAGGGCTGAAATCAGCGTCCGTTGGCGACCCCAAATTCAGACCTTTTGCACACACAGCACGAGGCCCCACGTATAGGGTCAAAGCAGCGGCTCCCCCCCCGCACCCCCAGGATCAATGTTGTTTCCTGGTGTTAATCACTGCAGCAG
>Ga0126342_10014211_pt1 | contig 14071 bp, 14 predicted proteins | sample Cyp1metagenome_FD_92528 | JGI IMG/M metagenome (GOLD analysis project Ga0126342, IMG submission 92528) | Coral microbial communities from Lord Howe Island, Old Settlement Bay, Australia - Cyphastrea 1 metagenome | ecosystem: Host-associated > Invertebrates > Cnidaria > Coral ...
AGCGGAGAACGCTTCTCAAGCCATGCGAGTGATCAGAAAGTATGGCTGACGATACTCGGCGGAGCATCCTTTACGGCCTAACTTTCTAACCGTGGTCGTGGGAAGTCTGTGGGCTTTCAATAAGTTCGAATGAGTTCTAAATAGCATGTTGTGATAAATCTTAAAAAAGGCGTCGACCATTTGGGGGATTTTCCCATAAAAACAATCACTTGGGGGATTTTCCATTGCCACGTTTGGTTGCCAAAGGGTAAATTCAATGACATCCACCCTTTCAACAGGTAAATTCAATTAAATCACCATAAATCCCCGTTATCTATCAAAACCAGGCTTCGCCTGCCATGCGAAACATTCAGGATTCGCTCATTCCCAGTGGCCAGTTCAACGGAGGATGACCTCCGCGAGCTGCGCGAGCGGGTTTTGCAACTGGAGAAACGGCTGGGGCAGGTGCGACTGGGCCAGTAAAATTGAAGCCACTGAAATAGATAGCTTCACACACACACATATATATATAATCATCCTACCGTAGATAGAATCTCTGGAATTAAAAACAAGGTCCGAAAATAGAATCCCAAAATGGCTCAAAAATCCGGGTCGATGATTGGAAAAAATACAGGCCATCTAGAATGATCACAAAAGCGGTCATTTAGCTTGTGATTTGGTTGTTTGGGCCTTTGGAATGACTACAAAAAGTTGTTATTATGCTGGCGTATTAGGTTCTGGCATGCGAATTTCAGCCCAAAATCTTCCAAAACTATATCACCGCCCCAAAATTTGCAACTGTTGCTGTTGGTTCCCAGAAATATAGATCCTTTGGCAATGGTATTTTTGGTTCTGGGGATGCCCAAATAGTCAAACCCAATAAAGGAATGGGTGTGGGTGCAAATGATCATCCCCACAAAATTGATAACTGATTGTTGAAGATGTGCAATTTTGCAATTGAGTTGGGGCCCACATTTGACGCATACCCACTCAGCAGCCGTGTGCCCATGGCACCCCCTGGAGATTTTGAATTTGGACATCCACTACAACTATGAAAAGAGTGATTTTCTTAATGGATGCTTGGAATGAAGCGTGTATTTGTGGTGCGCCCTGTCCCTTCCTCCGCATCTACCCACGCAAAGTTCATTCTTGGAGCTGTTTGAAAAGAAACTTTGAAAGGATGATGGCATTAGAAAAGTAGGCATCCAAGATCTTACCATCCAAAGTTGAAATTGCAGGTGTTTGAATAGAAAACTGTGAGAGGAAAAGGACATGGGAAAAGTACAGAAAAGTAGGAATCCAAGGTCAAGCATCCAAAGTTCTTTCTCCCAAGTGCTGTGCTAGGACAGCTGCGCGAAACTATAGATAGAATATCCTCTAGAACTATGAAAATAATGATTTTGTTGTGAGGATGCTTGGAATTAAGCATGTATTTGTGGTGCGCTCTGCCCCTTCCTCCACATCTACCCACCCAAAGTTCATTCTTGGAGCTGTTTGACAAGAAACTTTGAAAGGAACATGGCATTAGAAAAGTTGGAATCCACGATCTTACCATCCAAAGTTCATAACTGAAGGTTTTTGAATGGAAAACTGTGAAAGGAAGCGGAAATGAGAAAAGTTGGAATCTACGATCTTACATTTCAAAGTTCATTTTTGCAGCTGTTTAAAAAGAAAACTTTGAAAAAGCAAAGTTGAAATTAGAAGGGTTTTTAAAAGGAAAGGAAAAAACACATTTTGAGCATCCTGGAGTAGATTTTGGAATATTCTATCTAGAGGGTCCGAAGGTATAGTTTAGTATTAGGGTCAAAAACCACGGGTTTTTTCAAAGAAAAATGCCTCTACGAACCTGGATTCTATCTACTCCAGGATGATTAAATAAATAAATATATGTATGTAAATATGCACATATACATATACATATATACATATACATATATATGCATATACATATATACATATACATATACATATACATATACATATACATATACATATATATGCATATACATATACATATACATATACATATACATATATATGCATATACATATACATATACATATATATGCATATACATATATACATATACATATATATGCATATATATATGCATATATATATATATATATGCATATATATATATATATATATCTGTATATATATACATACATATACACACAGACACACACATATATATATATTCATGGATATGCACACTGTACATATATATGCCGATTGTAATTCTATAAGTGTGATTACAGAAAACAACGAACAATCATATCCGTAGTAACAATGATATGTAGTGGCAAAAAGAATAACAGCAGCAACATTGATCATAGTGTATGTGTATATATATATATATGTATGGAGATACACACAAAAGGTACACAAGATGTTTCCCAAGTCAAGGAACCAAGGTATCATCCTAGCTATGCTGCTGACCCCTGGGCTGTTGCTCATCGGGGACGGGGAGAAAATTTTAGCTGCATAGGAAATTATTTTTGCCTAAATTTAATGATCCAAGGCTCATTAGAGGTGAAAATTGGTCAGAAAATGTGTGCGTGTTTGTGGATTTATCTGCAAATATATCAGGGGACCCCCGAATCCCATGACTGATCATCATGTCCCAGGTCCGGGGAATCCCACGTTTTTGGACAAACCAGCATGATAATAATATATATTCATATATACATATACAACTTGTATACGGTTATGTGTGTTGTACATATGTATACATATATGTGTACTAAGAAAAAACATATAAATATATAAATCAAGTACAGATATATATATATATATACATATATACATGCACCGCACCACTAGCAGCTGCGACATTATTTGTATTGTTTGAACGTTGCTCTTGGAACAAAAATGCGGGATAGGCATAGATTCAAGACCATGGGATCATTTCTGACCCGCTTTCAAACCAGAAGTCAGCTTTCCCATTTTGCCCTTCTTTGGAGTCACCAACTTGAACTAAACTCAAGTAAACTTACGTTCCTGCAGTATGCTTGCAAAAGCCGCGTAAAGGACTTCCCAATAATCATGTCAAATCACGTGAATCCCGTGAGGGTGCAGGATATCTCTAAAAATCGGACCCTACGATGTTCCTCCCCGCGTTTTTGGAGGCTTCAGCAGTGATAGACAACACTGGACCAGAGCGCACAGCTACCGTGCTGCCTGCAAGTGCGATCGGTCGATCGTAGAGCCAGCTGTATAGAAGTGGAAGAGCTGCAGTCACAAGGGGCCCAGATGCGACATAGAGTCACAGGGAGTCAAAGATAACAGTTTGAGGGGGCTTTTCGTTGTTTGGTGGTGCTGGTTCTTGAGATCGAAAATAATTGGAAATGGGAACCCAGCGGCCGGCCCAGTTTCCAAGAATTTCATTGCGTTGAGGCGTTGAGGGGGATTAACAGTGGTTCCTGCGTCTGTTATGCAAGCACCAGAAGCTATTTGGCATTGTTTGCGATTTGCTTATGTTCTTGAAATGTGTTCCACACCACACCAACTCCAACAGTCCCAAACTGCCAAGAACCAGCCTCAACATTGCTACTGTTAGCCAGTGGTATCCCCAAGATCGCAGCTGTTCCATGGATAATGCAGCCGTCACCATTGGATCATGGGATCTTCAAAATATTCAGTGCGAGGCGGCATCTTTGCATTGTTCATCCAAATTCACTAGGGAGATTTTGGGAGATGGCAACGCGCTTCAAATCTGCGCCAAATTACTAAAACCATAAGGTATGATGTAGTAAACCCAGTGATAGACTGTTCCCATTGGCTCAAACATCTATCAACCTTTTTGCCAAACATATTGCGTGTGATTTGTTTCTTTCTCACAACCCTTTAACGAAGATGTTTGCGTGAAATTGCATTCAACCCAAAAACAATATATGCCCCAGTGCCTGCATGGATAAAAAAGGAACCCTAAATTAACATAAAACCTCACTTGAGATACAATCAAACAAAACACATACTTTCAAAGACATTGCGCACATTGACTCAGACCTAAGAAAAATTAGGTCTGGGTAATGCTGCTTACACTCCACTGGATCAGCTGCACTAGCTATTCATGCGCTGAGACACTCTGCCAGAGTGCCTGGGGGCAGCCACTCAGCCACTCAGATTTTGTCAGAGGGGCTGCCGCAGCCACTCAGCCACTCAGCCACTCAGCCACTCAGCCACTCAGCCACTCAGCCACTCAGCCACTCAGCTGCTCTGGTAAGTGGCTGGACCACTCAGTCACTCAGAGTGGCTGGGTGGCTGAGTGGCTCTCTTACCAGAGTGGCTGAGTGGCTGGGGTGAAAATTTCCGCCATTGCGCGCTCAATCCAATAGGCGTTTCATGCTTTTTTGGTCATGAAACAGTAGCCATGACATGATGGCAGATTGAACACATCCACAGCCGTTTTTACAATTCAAACCTTAGGGTCGGAGAGTGTTGGTTGCAATGGCTGAATTCCGCTTCCTCAACGAAAACCATAACCTTTACAAGTTCCAGTTTAGCGATGAGACAACAGTTGGTCAAATCAAAGAGGCAACCGCGGACATGATGTTCCGAATTCCGCGCGATTGGGTTTGGGAGGCACATTTAGTTTTGACCAAAGTTTGATGGTTGTTGTTGTTGTTGTTGTTGTTGTTTTTGAGGTCAGGGTGGTTCTCATTTGGGGTTTTGGAAATATTTGTTTCCCCCTTTCAGGTGTCAGAACTTACTTGTCGGAAACCTTTGCCACTCTTGAGTGTCGAAGAATATGAGAACTGCATCATTACCCGTCGGAAGCCTTTGCCTTTGAAATCCTTGACCATCAAAGAAGTGGAAAATCGCATCATTACTGGCGACATGGACAGTGATGACGATGCTTCCATGGATGTTTCTTCGGATGAACCCCCTTACACAGAAAGGATTGTCAAACCTTTGTTGCCCGGAGGAGGAAGAACAAAACGAAACAGCCCGGAGGCATTCCAAACCAGACCAGAAGAACTACTTGAAGCGCTCGAAAAAGCAGAAGAATGAATTACAAATGCCAAAGCAACATGCGAGGTAGTGAAAAAAGTGTGTAAAGAAACCGCTTGGTTGAGAGACTGCGCGAGCAATGAAGGGCAGAGGGCATTTACCATCAAACTCAAGCATTGTCAGAGTTTGGACGGAATCATGTCTGCTCCCAAGGCAACCGGTTCTCATGACCTGCCAAAAGCAATCAACAACATTGCTCAACACTACTACACCGACCCCATCAATGAAATCACAAAGACAGAGCGGCAACTCAAGAGTGCCCGTGCTATGCTAAATCAGTCCATGGAACTTACAGTGTTCAATGAGCTTGGTTCAGAGGGAAAACCAGTTGGAAACACTACTACAAAGCCATTGAAAAAGAAATTCAAAAACGAGCCAAGAAGGGACCAAACACAACCAGCACAGGGACAACGACAGGTGATGGACACGACCCAGATGATGATGATGACGACAGTGATTTGAACGACACCACAGTCAAGAAGTTCAGCATGTCCACCCCAAAGAATGAAGCTCTAAAGAACGTAGTTATAGAGACGGAGAAGAAATGAGAAGGAAAGAAAAGGCGGATGCAGCGGTATTGCTGGAACGGCATGACATTCGGTTGAGATTATGAAGCGTTGATTTCTTGTTGATGACCCCCTTTTTAAATCCAAGTGTAGCATTTCAATGCTTATTGTGCATATTCTTCCATATCAGGATTTTGGTGCTTTAATCTCTGACACTGGCTGGATGACGCGTATACTGGTGTGGCATTTTTCTGATGAGATATGAGACTTGCCCAGATTTATTCAAGCTTTTTCGCTTGAAACCAACGTCAGAAAAAGGTTTGGGGCTGTTTCTCCACTGACCGAAGCGTGTTTAGAACTTGGCACAGCGGATTTCATCCGAATCTAGGTGAAGGGGACAAGCACAGTGAGAATGTCCTTTCGCTGACGACCTTTTCTTCTTGCGCAGTCAGTTTTGTCCAACCGCACAGAAAAGACTTGAACAGAACGTGGCAGACAGAGCCTTCAAAGCATGACATTTGGCGACAAATTCAACCAAAGCTTGGTGGGCGACAAAACAGCCGTCAATCAAAACTTGGTGTGTTATGAAAACTTTGGCCAAATTTGCCCGAAAAAAACATGTGGCTTTTAGCCAAAGACCAAGCAAGAGCGTGAGTCCATCCGCAGTGAAAAGGTGCACTGGGAGGCTTTTGAAAGAGAGTAGCCTTGCCCATCTTCCAACTCATGTATCTATTCCCCGAAATCATAGTTTATGCCACCTTATCCATCTCTATATGCTTTTGGGGGACTTGTTGAAAAGATGATTTTGACCAATTTTTGATTGGAAATTGTTAAAGTGTGTATGCCCCCCCTTATGGTTTTGCTGATGAAAAGATGGTTGGTGGCTTTGAAATGTTTTGGGTTTGATGAGTTGGAAGATGGGCAAGGCCTATCCTCCCCTTTATATATATATATATGTATAGAGCAATTCCCTCAATTGGGAATGATTCTACTTGTTGATCCTTATCTCTAGGTCATTGGTTTCCAAGATCCAACCTTCCCGTCGATGCTTTCACGAAGTTCCTGCAGGATCGGAGCAACCAAAATGTACGGCGCCTGTTAAAATTCCCAAAGAGTACAGTAAGTCTTGGTTCATGGTACCTATTGATTGGTCCAATCTGATAGTGTACTTCTTGAGTCAAACGCCCGATCCAATGCACCGGATCAAAAAAAACCAGAAAATACCATGGTCAATCTTAGATACCCTATCCCCATTGCAAAGGATTTATTTGGAATCCTTATTGAGTTGCTTGACCCAAATACATCCAAATACCACAAGCAAGATCTCGCGACTGCTCCTCCTCCACTCCTTTTGGCAGTTGTACACCCTCCTGTGATCGCCGGGCCGTCAAGTTAGAGAGGGGACACCTGACGACCTCATGGTTTAACATTGTTTAAGCATCAAACATAGAGATTCAACATGAATCAACCATTCAAACTTGCAGTTGATCGACCCAGAACATATCCATTGATTTTTCTAGTTGTATCATGTTGTATCCATATTTCTGCTGATCATTGGTAGTCAAATCCCCATGTTTGATGTTTAAATCCCTAGTCTTGATCTTAAATCCCCATATTTATTGATAGCAAACACCACCACTTGTGATTGTTCTATTTGATATGCCTGGAATTGCCCCATACGGGTGTCTCTGAAGATGGGAATATCACCCAATTACAACAATTTTTTCGGGAAAATGATCATCAAATATCATAAACCATGGTTCAGTGAGCACTGCCCGCTTCATCTGAGGAATTTGCTACGAATGCACGTTGGACACAGATCTCCAATTGGTTTAAGATGGTTTAAGGGGGTCTAAACTCCATATTTTCCAGATTTTAAGACATGTTTAACCCAGATTTTGGTTCCAGATAGTTAAAATATGTTCGGACAACTCCATATTTTCTTGGTTCAAACCGGCGAACTCGCCATGAACGCGGCGCGCCATAGCAGCGATGGTGACACTCCGGGTATGGGGCTAATAATGTTTGGTTGATATGGGTTTATATATGTTTATATGGGTTAAGAATATATGGGTTAATATGGGTTAATATGGGTTGATATGGGTTTATAATGGCTAGGAATAGAGTAGTAATAGGTACAACTAGTTTTGCATAAATGGAAGATCCCCAACAGCTGGTTGAGAATGGACAATCCCACCAAACAAATGAATGATTTGGAGGTACCACCATTTCTGGAATTCTCCTTATGAAATATGGTGGATTTAAGACCCCAATTATGACAATTCTACTGGGGAATATAAGGTTCGAAAACAATGAGATTTTAGGTTTTACGAAAGAAACGCTGGGCATATATCAACAAAGTTGGGCTAGAAATGGGAGAGTTCACCAGCAAAAAATGATGGCTTTAACCAACAGAACTCTGGATTCAACTATCAACATTTTGGATTAAACAACATAATTTGAAATCAACAACTCTTGGGGGAAGACAACCTCCAAGAAACTGGATGGTTAAGACGAAGAATGACCAAACGCTGTGGCTCCGTTGAATTTCGGACCCATACGCATCGTGTTTCTCTTGGAAGTGCCCATTCCGTCGACTTCTCTGGAGCCTGCTTTTCCATGTTTACCTTGCTGTCGATGGTGACGGTGAGGCCAAAAATATACATCTGCCAGAAAGGCTTGGGCAACCAAAGAATTCGGTTGCTACAGTTTGTCTTTTTTACATTGCAAAGAGGTGGCATGGTATGTGGATTTGGATTTCTTCTCTTCAAGCTGTTGATTGAACCTGCAAGTTCATAATTTGTTTCAACCTTTGAACAACACCATATTTTTCTCGGAGCAATGTGGATACCCAGCTGCAAAGACCCTTCAACACGGGAAGAAACAAAGACAAAGTTGGGGTGGAAAAGTCAATGTCTTATTGTTCAGTTTCGACATCACTGCCATCGTATGGCTTCTGATATGGATGTGCTTCTGAAAATGAATTAGGTATCCCTTAATCCACTGGTTAGTCATCGCTTTCTGCATAAATAGGGCCATTTATACCCCAAAGTCGCTATATTCAAACAGAAACAATTGTCAATGGTGATTGTCCCGCAAATCTAGGTGGTTTCCAACATTTTCACACAAACATATCACCTTTAAGAGTTCAACATGGTTTGATATGTTTCATTACAAGAACTGTTGCAAATCGGGATCCCAACATTCCATCCAATCGGTAGCCACAATGGAGTTTTTGCCTTGACGTCTCCTCGAAGAATCAACTGCTTTGATATTAAACATCCTCCTCATAACTCTGGTTTGGTACTAGATCGATTCATTTTGGGGTCCCTTATTGGGAGCAAAACACCATTGCTGTGCCATTTGGAAAGAGTTGGGGATGGTTCCCCTCCCAAAAAGCGTAAATACAATGGAATGCATACCAATTCACTAAATACTTGTGGATCCACTGAGTCGTTCAGCTTTGACCGAAAAACATGGAAAACATGATGGCTTTCCGTGTCGCGCCTGGCTAGTGGCAATTGTCGCGGGAAAACCTCAGACACCAAGCGTCAAAGGCGTCAGAGAAGCAAATGCAAAGACTTGCTCTTTTCCAGATGGCCCATTGCAGGAAAGTTTTGGAATGCTACCGACCGATGCTACCGTTTGATTTTTGGAAAGCCTGGCAGTGAAGCTTGGAATTCAGATTGCAAAAGTTCGGCAGCAAGGAAAAACGAAAGCTTTTTTTGCGTCAGCGCAGACTGTTCGTACAGGATGCAGTCTCACGTGCTGGATTCCTCAAGCGGCAAAAGGAACGCTGCCGCAGTTTCGGCGAAAGATTCATCACCTCCTTGGCATATGTCGTACACACACTCTGCAAACATTTGTGGGTGACGTGTTTCCTGGAGATGCTTTGCGCAAATGGCTGTGGCACTTTTCTTCTGATCGTCACCGCAGCTCTGTGTCTCCAGAAAGCCTGTCCCTGCTTGGTGTTTCTTCTCCAAGTATGCGGAGCCAGCTGGGCTGCCACCCAAGGTCACCCACGATTCAGGTGCCTCAAAACAGTATGGAATGGTATGAAACTGGGTTCAAGTACACCCAGCATCACTTCTTACATATACATACATATACATACATATACATAATATGTATACATAATACTATAACATATCTAATCGTATCTATACATTTGACTGCTCTGACGATCAGCTGAGAAGGGAAAAGTGTTCGGGAAAATCTCGGATACTATACTTGAAGTGTCAGGAATCCGTTAGAATATCCACTGTATTTAAAGCCCCTTAGCGGTGCTGAAGACAATTTTATTGATGCATTCAAAGTATAGTACCTTCCACAACTGCTGTCAGCAACACAATAGTAGCAGTCACTAGTCTCTCTGGGAACGGGGAGTCTGGACATGTGTCTCCATCTTTTGCGAAATGTCCCTGAATCATCCCAGCCTTAAACTCTTGGTCCGCCCTCATTCGCATCATGCCTTGCTTGCTGAACAAGAAGTGGTAGTTGTGGTTTTCGTCTGGAGCCACTCCAAGTTCGCCGCCCACATGCTTGATGTCCTTCTTCTGGAACATCGCCATCTTGAAGTCCAGGTGATCGTTTGGCCTGCAATGGACCACAAGGTTCGCAATCTTCTTCATTTTGGAACCTGAATCCATCATCTTCAAGAGGATTGCAGACCTCAACATCTTGGTTTCGCCGAGTTTCTCGTGTAGCTTCTTCACTTGGAGGCTGGTCGTCCCATCTTCTGCCAATAGCAACTCCACCTGCGCCTTGCGCCATGGGGATTTCTTCTCCTGGACACGCCAAGCGCAATCTTTTGCGGTGATCTCCATGGACTGCCCGGAGCGGTCCAGGAGCAGCAGGCCTTGCGTAGTGAAGTGATCGCCTGCATAGGCCGCCAGGAGCTGCCATCCACGAGCTGGAGCTGCACCTGGCAGAGCTGATGCTGGCACAGCCTTGGTGAAGTTCCAGGCGATGAAAACGCCTTGCTGCAGCAAGGTGTAGCGGGCTCCCCACAAGCTGTGGATATGGGGGTCGCCCTGACCTCCTCCAACAGTAGGTATGCAGTAGCACACTCGTCGGTCAACAGAGTTGGCAGGTGGTGCTTCGCACGTAGCTTGCTTTGATGGATCTACTGCGTTACGCCAGCAAGTGGTCCCAGAAGTTTGCAAAGCTATTGATGGGTTGCCCGGTGAATTACCATTTTGAAAATTACCAACACATGTTCCTCCATTTTCCACAGCCAGGAATTGCAGGTCATAGTCATTAACCATTCGGATCTTGTCCACATCACAGTTGCCAGGGGCACAGAACTGATCGCAGCTTTGGTCTCGGTTTGGCCGGTCACCAAGCCCACTTTACCTATTCGATCCTTAAACAAATACTGCAGAAAACAAATCTGTTATCATTGTCTATCTGCATCCCGGGTTAGAAAGCCAAGAAAACCATCATTTCCTGAGATTCGACATGCAGCATATGCAGCATGCCCATGACAACAGAACACAACAGAACACACACACACACTTGCTCAGAAATAGCTTATCGAATTATTGATGTGGAATGCATCGTACGTGCAAAAACACTTCAGTAAAACTTGACAGGAAATGGTAAATGACTAGTCGCGAGAGACAGTGTAAAGGAATTCTTTCTACGTCCTTGCTAGATGCAATTGTTCCATCTGAACCAACTCGTGATCTTTCAAACGACAAGGTGGTTTTTGGGTTGGCCACTTCCCATTTCAGAAAATTGATATGAAAATTGAAGCAGGTACGTCACGGTGATCAGCCGTGATATCAGCACGAACCTTGACCCTCTTCGTTGGGTCATCAGTCAAGGTCGTGGATGACCCCCCTGCTAGAAAAGGCGTGAGCCCCTATCAGAAGGTCAAGTGAAAAAACCAAACGGCTACCGGCATCAATGATGAAAAAACGGTCATTGCAAACTCAGCAAGCAAGTTAGAAGTTTTACATCTTTTCAGATGTTCCACACACACGCCTCGCTGCCGCGAGGCTGATTTTTCAACTGCATGAAAGTTAGCGAAGCTCTTATCTTATCCCTGAGACAGGATGTAGCGATTGAAGCAAAATCAAAACACAGGGAGTGAAATGCAATTGAATTATCCGGTCTGCTCAGAACGGCATCGGCAGGAAGTTCATCTTGTCGCTAGTCATCGATTTCGGACAATTCTTCCATGTTCTGTGCCTGCTGGGAGAGGACGTGTGTCGTCAGAGCCAAATGGCTTGCAAGGTGGGCCAGGTCTGTTACCGTGAAGACCTGGACCGGGTTGGTGCTCAAGTCATCTCCTGGGTTTTCAAGCTTCTCGAGGATCGCAGCATTGGAGTCCCTGTCATTGTTGAGAATGTTCCAGAGGACTGTGGCCAGCTGGTGAATCTGACTTGGAACCGATGCCGTACCGACATTGGCAGCGATGGAGTCAGTTTCGTCCATCTCTGATTCCAGTGTTGTTTCTTGGCTTTCTTCAGGTCGATCAGCATTGTCAGACGCTTGCGGATGATGTTGCCAAGAGTCGTTCTCATTGTTCACTTCAGGGATATTGAAGTGACGACGCCAGTAGTTGGCTAGTTGGGTAGATTGTTCCCAACTGCTAATCCACCCGTGACGGCCTGCACGAATGTGACCAACAATTCCGTTGAAGAAGAACTCCGGTTGACGGTTCCGTTGAACACCGAAACAATCCACTTCTGTCACCATAAGGCGATTGACGCCGGTTTGGTGAGGTGAAATGACCGCTTTAAAGATGTGAGTGTGGAGAACTCGGTGTTGTTGTTCAATTTCCGCCTGGAGTGGGTAGGCTTCTTCGTGGAGATGGTGGGCAGATGCATCAGGTAGAGGAACTGACGGGGCAGTTGACGTATACCCGTAGTGGTGAGTCTGAGAGGAGCTGCCGCTATGGTCTATCCCATGATGGGATTGTGGGGCCAATATGCCCATGGCGGTGCTTGGTTGCGGTCTTTGACCTGAGGATGTAGCACCACTGCTGGACTGCCCCTGGAGATGGAGCTGACGACGTTGCATGCTCGTCGGTGCCCGAGGCGAGTTAATACCGGCGAGGAAAGAATCTCGTTTTGTAATCTCAAAACTGAAGCCAAGAGCTGAGGAATGACACAGGGTTGAAGAGGAATCGTGTTAATGCGATGTTAAGTGATGACGAAAACCCTTTTTTTGGGGTTAAGTAAATGGAACATGGAGCAAGGCGGGCTTTTTTCCCATTTATGGAAGCATGTTGCGGTTGGGAAGTGCCTCATGGCAACTCAGGCGCATGATATATGGCTGATTCTGGGACGTGAAAGGTCGAATGTTGTTCGGAAACAGGATCCCAAATTCTTGACCTTCAGTCCAATGAGGGCGAAATTCATGGAGAAGATCAATCAGGCGGTACTCATTGCGAAGGATGAATGTGTCCCCAGTCTGGTCTTGCCAACGGAGATCCATAGAAGTGGGTTCAAGATGACGATCCCACGTGTACAAGATGTGTTGGCTGATGTAGGACAGCAAGTTGTTCACCGTGAATGTTTCCACATGGTATGTGTGGATCAAGACATGGTAGGTGAACAGAGCAAGTTCTTCCATTCTACCAAGAGAAGGCAAAGCATCGCAGGTTGTTGAATCCATGACATCACCATGGACTTTGGCCATGAGTGGACGAACTGCTTCAAGATTGACGATGATGAGCACTTGCCTGGGTCGACGTACTGGTGGTACTTCATGCCATGTGTCGCGATATTGACTGCGCCGTTGTTGGTTGCGATTCTGCCACATGGGTTCGTCCCGTGAGCGGGAACGATCTGGGGCAATTCGTACGTAATCGGATGAGTGAGCCATATGTGCTAGAGAAACCAAATTTGCACAACATGCAGAAAGAAAAAGGAAAGGAAGAGTGAAGGAAAGAGGAATAGAAGCGAAAAAAGGAGAAACAGGACAAAATAAGGGACCAAAGAGCGGCATGTCCGAAATTTTAAGGTAGGTGCACTCCTTTTTTTTCCTTTTGGAATGTCACGGCCGTTTAGTCCTCAGCCTCCGGTTCATGAGGCGGATGAACGTGACCATGTTGGTCCGTTTGTTTCAAGATTCCCCATCTCAGTTTGCACACCTGAGGATCACGACGAAGTCGAGCTCCGATCGCCTTCCACGAAGGACGGAATTTTGTGTCCTGTTTGAGGTTGATCAGCTCTTGATCGTCTGTGTTCGTCCAAGGTCGATATGGTGGGTCACTTGGAGGACGAGAAGGGTCGTTGGGTTGGAGGATGCGGATAGTTGGATTTGGATTTGGTGTCAAGACCAGTGGCGATGAAGTGCCTGGTGGTGTAGTGGTAGTGGTGGTGGGTGGCATGGTAGTATTTCGACTGAGGTCACAATAGACTTATTTCGCGGCCGGCCGCCGGCCACCGGCCACCGGCCATCGGCTACCGGCCAGCCATGCCACCGGCCATCGGCTACCGGCTATAGCCATGCCACCGGCCAACGGCCAGCCATGCCGCCGGCCATTGGCCACCGGCGGCCAGCCATGCCACCGGCCACCGGCCACCGGCCATCGGCTACCGGCCAGCCATGCCACC
>Ga0126342_10014212_pt1 | contig 14070 bp, 9 predicted proteins | sample Cyp1metagenome_FD_92528 | JGI IMG/M metagenome (GOLD analysis project Ga0126342, IMG submission 92528) | Coral microbial communities from Lord Howe Island, Old Settlement Bay, Australia - Cyphastrea 1 metagenome | ecosystem: Host-associated > Invertebrates > Cnidaria > Coral ...
AAACCGGTGCGCTGAGCACCTCATTTGCATTTGGGTTCTAACTATATCATTTCCATCACCTACGGCGACTTAGCTGCATTTGGTGTGGGTTTGCCCAATATAGCTCCCTGTGCTGCCGCTACAGAATGTCATCATCCCAACTGACGAACTCATATATTTTTCAGAGGGGTAGGTATACCACCAACCAGGTTAAATATCCCCCCGCAATCATAAGCCCGGTTTAGTATTGGATTATTGTTCATGAATTGGGAAAAAATGTTGGTGGTATTTAATGTGATCGCGGGATGCGGGACGTACCATTACCCCAGCATTCCTTCTGTGACTTCCGCCTTCTGCCGGGCCGAATGACGCTCGCAGTTACGATATCACCAACCGCCAATCCTTCGAGAACACCATGCAGTGGATCGAGGCACGACTGTGGCATCTTAAAATGCTGCTGGAACGTGGTAACCCTGGGAACCCTCAAGAAATGGCAGTGGTTCTTTGGTCCAGGAGGTTCTTGGGGTTCAACAAGTTGAAAGCATGCCGCCTGATTTTTAAGAATAAAACAAAAAAACACCTTGATTTGGGGTTAAGGGACCTGCGAACCTGCGAAGGGAAGGACGGCACTGCCAGGGCCAAATACCCCCAAAGCCGGACCTTTAAAAGGATGTTTGACGTTGACGTGCCATCAACATGTGCTACACATAAAGTCCTGGAGATGGATGATATTTGATCCAGGATGTGGAAGGCTTTTTGGATGAATTCAGACATGAATATGGGCATGTGGAAAAATCCATCAATCACCATAATCACCCAAAATCATAAAGATATGTATCCTTCAAAAACAATGGTGGTTTAAACCAGTTTATCCAACATTTTGCTGGATTACTGTATATGGCTTTGGGTTTCACCAATTGCCAATAGATGTCCTTTTTCAGGAGAAACCAACTTATCCACAATCACTTACTGGTTGGTGGTTTGGAACATTTTTCCCCTATATTGGGAATCATGATCCCAATTGACTTTCCTATTTTTGAGAGGGGTTAAAACCACCAACCAGCTTCGGGATGGAAATCTCTTGGTTTCAGGAGGTGCGACAGTCGCGGGGTGAGGAGGTGCTGGTTTACCTCGTGGGCACCAAGGTCGGAGACTGACTTGTTGGGCGGCAAACTGTGGGAAAACTATGAGAAGACCATCTGAAAATGTGGAAAAAATCGATGGCTAAACGGCTAAACTGAGGACAGGATGATTTTTCAGGTGATTTAAGCATGAACTACACGGATCATATATGATCACATGCTGTGAGAACGGGAAGAACACCAACCAAACATTATTTTAATGGGGAATGTGTACTGGCATTTAAGGACGATAAGATTGGAATAATTCATTTGTGCCTTGATATCTGGAACATACATCCACATACATTTTACATGGAGCATTGAATCTGCAGAAATTTTGCACACTTGTTTTACACTTTTTGATACTATTTTCAAAAATGGAAGAGGTTCAGGGTATGCCATTGCAGCTGCTTGATGAGGTTGAAATCCGTTTGGGAATGATGAGAGTGGATGATTTTCACCCAATATGTTCAACTCATATAAACTCAGCCCATGAAATTCCATGAAACACATTCATATTGCCAGATTGAAATGGACCTATATTTTCAGTGCTTTGCAGCAAATCCTTGTTGAAATCGCAGCAAAAAATCATGGTTGGTGTGGAAAACGCAGGTGGATATCGACGATCGCCAGGAAACCCAGCGTTGGAACCAGCTGCCCACGGATTACCCTCTGGTAAACTAACAGTTTGCGACATAGAAAAATGGCCATAGAAATAGTGGATTTACCCAGCTAGAAAATGGTGATTTTCCATATAGTTATGTTAGTTTACCAGAGGGTATCTACACACATGTATGGATAATTAGATATACAATGGTATAGACACCCATATATTAGGACATCTCAAGAAAATATGCTATATCCAAATCAAGCGGAAGCAGTTGGAATCCGAACACCTTGGGCTGATTGTGGTGCCTGTGGAAATGTTTGGAAATCAGTTCTGGGCTGGGGAGGGCATCAAAGTGATGTGAATGATTTTCCTTTGATGATGAATTAGGCTAAGGCTGCGTGAAATTGGTGAAAACCACTAAAAACCTATGATTTTTCGCAGTTGGAACATGAACATAGCTGAACAACCAGGTATGTCAGCTGTTTATTTAGATGTGGAAACCATGCAGAGGCCATCAAGATTCAAGATATGTTCAAAGAAAGGTACAAAGCTCGGCGGTCTCGTTCTTGCAAGATCTTTTTTTTTAGAGTTTTGAGCCATTCCAGGATTTTGTCCTCATCCTAAGCGTCACCACCAGGTTCTTAGATAAATTGGAGAATTTGAAGGCCCACGAAAATTGCCGAAGTAAAGTCGACGAAACTGTCCATGAAACAGCTGACACCCCATTGACCAACATACTGACCATACAGATTCCACATCTCCAGGGCTTTGAGTTTGTTGGCGATTCTATGCTAGCGGTGCTAGCGTTCAGGCCATAACCCATAGGATCCATGTATGCTGTATATGGTAACATTTACCATCAATATATCCCAAATGCTAGCATATATACCATACATGGATCCTATGGGTAAAGAATTGATCAATTCCTGTTGTATTTCTGTGTATTTCTGTGTATTTCTTACCAAAAAAATTGCACTGTCCCTGCACATGTCCCAGGCAAAGTGTCGCGTGTGGAAGGTGAAGCAAAGGCAATGGAGGCGGAACTGGGCCCGGAGTTTCGGGCCGGTCCTTCGGAGCATATGGGTCAAACAATATAAAACAATAGTCATTTTTACCACCCATGACTAGGAATGGTAACCATACCACCTAAAAAAAATGACAAAAATGGTGATGACTGGGTGACGGTTTATTAAACATTGGTTTAGCAGCATCAATAGAGGTTTTATGACACCGGGTATATACCGCTATGACTGGGCTGTAAAATTACCCTGGGATGATGGTCCCCATGGGGACCCAGTCGCTAGGTCAAAGGCCACTTCGCCGAGACGAGCTCGCGCACGGGGGAGAACGTTGGGACCGAAGGGATCTTCCGAAAACCGGGGGGGGAACAGCGGGGGATTGAAGGGATCAATGGGCAAGCAGTCGGAGGGATATTAAGATGCTTAAATCATAGAGTCCTAGTTTAGGGAGGACAAAACAGGATGGCCAGAACAGGGAATGGAATCTCTTATTGCGAGATGTTGAGTTGTGCCTAGATACATGAATTGGGTAATGGCATCTGAGGGCCTGCCTACCCAGTAGCGTTTAATAAGATTTGCTTGGTGGCAATCCCAGCCCAAATGTGTGGGCGCGGTGAGTTGGTAACGGGTGAGCTGCTTCCCTGCGAGGTGCAAGAGTTGTTCAAACAGCTCGGTGAGGCCTGGGTTGGTTGAGCCCTGGATGGGCCATGGTTAGCTAATCATTGGTGACTGGTCATCATAGCTGGATTCTTTCCCCAAGATGTATGACATGGATTATTTATGATTATTTGATGGGTGATAAGCTACTCATGATATTTTTTGTGATCACCAATTAACCAACCAAACATGGCCCATCTATAAGTGCAGTTGCAATTGGAAGTTCCTAGTGATTCCAGTGGGAACCCATACCATATCTACCATTTAGGCTTTGTAAACATTTTTTTAGCACAACATGTTTTGAATGTCAGAAGCCAAGGGTGCGCTTGGCAAGTTACTTGCATGGCTGTGATTTTGCCTGGTATCCCCGGGTTGCTCCAGCTACGCATGTTGGCCAAGTTCATCCAATTTCCTCCTGCTTAGATCCAGATTGCACAAGATCTTGCACCCCAAATAATATCAGAGATCCAGAAAAATCAGATTGCCAGAAATCTATCTTTCCAGATTGCCAGAAATATCAGAAATCCCCGTGGAATCCATGGTGTTTTTTTTGACTTCGGCAACAAAAATCTCTCAATTCCTGGGGGCTCCCAAGAATGAGGCCTTGGCCGCTCGCAAGGGCACTGGCCGGGGGTCCTGTTGTGCAAGGGCAGATTTTTTTGGGGGTTGATATGGGCTGGATTTCAGTAGCTGCATATAAATGTGTGTGTATGAACTTATGAATGCATTTTTGTTGACAGTTTATTTTTTGACTTTTTTTTGTATCAACGTATGGTAGGTAATGTGATTAGTTCCTTCAAGTCTGGTATTTTTTGAAGAAATGGCAATATATATATATATTTATATACATATATGTTAGAGGAGATGTATACCCCCTTTTTCTTGCGGAGGTTTTCATGATGTTATTCCTAATATTCCTAGATTCTTTCACCTTCATCCACTGCAAATTTCGTGACACTTTCGTGACAATTTTCAGCCTATGTGGCTAGCGGTTTTTTTTCGATGCTAGCGGCACCCCGTGGCAAGGCCCAGCCACACGCAAGGCAGGGAATCCATGGGATCACCATGTGGTAATGGTACCATCCCCCAAAAAAAACAGGCGTAAACGGGGTTTATTAATCCAGGCTTGACATTACAAGACCATATCAAGTCTCTTCATGATATATATCGAAGAAGACTGGTTCATGTCCTTTTTTTTAATCTTTTTTTTTGTCAAGTGATTGTAGTGCCAGCATTGGTTGAAACATGTTGAAACCAACAGTTACAAGAAAGCCTTATCAGAATTCAATAGTAAGTGGTTTCCTAATTTCCCTTCCGAACTGGAAAATGAATCTACTCAATCACTGCCAGTCTGGCCATGTCTGGCCAGGCGGACGAGGGCTTACACTTGGGCGCGCCGCCGACGCCTGAGTTCATCCATGTTCTGAGCAAATTGGGGATGGGTCAAAACCTATTACTGCCATATTTTGGGAATAAACAGGCATAAACCATCTATTTCGGGTCCCCAGGGTACCAGGGTTTTGACTCATAGCCAATTCAAGCCTGAAGAAGAAGTAGCTTGGCAAAACAAGAATTAGATTGGCAATTCCAAGACTTAGATGTTCTCTAGTTAAATGGTGCGACATGTGTTGTAGACATATCATTCCAGACGGGAACATTCCCCCAAATCAGGGAATATGATGGGCTGGAGCGTGAGCAGCCAAGGTCTCACCACGAGGACAAGAAAAAGGGCTGTGCCTGCTGAGGTGCTTGGGGGGCTCAGTTGCCTACGAAAAATCTGAATTCTTCATGGATGATATCCTGGCATATCATGGCATTAGATATTATGAATTTCTGTATGCATGTATGTTAACATACTTGTATATAAATATATATATATATAATTGTATTATATATGATATTATCTAAGTACAAAAATATGTGAATGCAACATCATAAGCATGAAATACATAGATATGCATAGATATGTGTAGAATATAATTATATACAGAAGTGAGGTTAATTTGCTGAGCAGTTGTACGATTGACACTTTGGAGATCAGGTCCGTGTTTGAAAGAATGAGGGGTTCCAGTATGTTCCACAGTTTTTTGTGGCGGTGTGGCACCTTTTTAGTGGAATGCAGGTCGCCACGACTCTTATTTGTCGGAAGAACTTGCATCATGAATCATGTGCTGTTATTTTTTTAATTGTTTTTGCATTATGATTTGTGTTGGCCATTGTTAGCCACATCTTCGCTTCTAGTGACATCTCCAAACTCTGCCGCAGTGCCTGCAGGTTCTACCCTGCCTCTGGGAAGCTGGGCGGATCTTACTTGGAGCTCTGCCCACAGCCTATCCGATCTATCCGTACGCCGGCGTTTCACAGCTGGCAGCTGGAGCAGCGATCTTCGGGGTAAGGCATGGAAGAACCATTTCGTTTCGGAGGGCTTTGCGGATAGAACAGGTAGAACATGGTAGAACCAAGGCAGACCAAGACAAATACACAATCTATATATATATATATATTATGTAGTCAACATAGGATGGTGCATCAGCGAACGAAAGGACCTTTTGTCAACAGGAGCAGAATAGGATGGTGTGTAATCTTATGAGGCTATATTATATTGCATATATTTTTGTTAGTTACATTTATATGTTGCACACCCATTATTATACAAGAATGTCAAGCGTGCTTGCGCGATTTTGCACCAAGCGTCACAACATACTCAGATTTTGGGGATGAATTCAAACTGGGTGGTACTCGTATCCTTTCCTAAGTAGGAAATCAAAATGGTCAGCATAAGGATTCCCATTGTGGGATGGATGATTCATTGCCAGCTTTGATTCCTAGATAAACAGCTGGTGTAACTATTGGCTTGGTTTACGGGAAAAAAATCAGGAAACCCCCATATTCAATGGTAAAAACCATGGTTTCCGGTTAAGATGTTCCCCAAGAAACCAATCCAATGAGGTATAGATCAGCAGCCTTCAGCTGCCGGGACCCCCCCTGGTGACCGAGAAGGATGGGTGTCTGACTACAAAACCAACCATGGTTTGGGAACTCATGCATTTTACCCTCTGGTAAACTAACATAGCTATTGAAAATGGCAATTTATAGTGGATTTTCCCATTAAAAATAGTGATTTTCCATGGCCATGTTAGTTTACCAGAGGGTAGCGATGGAGACATGGTTTCTCAATAGTTGCCCAATCCTGCTATGATTCTATGCACCATTTCTCGGAAGACCTCAACGATGTTTTTCTGCCTAAGATGTGCAAACCCATAGGATCCATGTATGGTATATATAATATATATATGCTAACATTGGGGTATGTGGATGGTAAATGTTACCATATATTGCATACATGGATCCTATGGGAAATCATGTTTGTGCCTTCGATCTTCAAGGGGTGTCTCACAGCAATATCTACAGAGCCGTCGTGCCGACGGTCGTGCAGAGAGGCACAAGGTCCCTGCACGACAAATCTCTCCGACATGGGCGCAGCGTGGATGGATGATGGATGGCAATGGTAAATTGATAGCAATCTGACTGGCCAACAACATTCTTTAAATATCCGCACATGATTGTTCACCGGTAATTTGCCCACATCTACAGCTAGAAGAATACTAATGTTAGCTACTGATTAGTGTGAGGGGGGCCCATCCCCCCCCTCAAACAATTTGAGTATACTGAATAACTCGCAGTTTTTTTGCCCCCCCCCTCAACAATTTTTAGGATAGTCAACTTAAGTAAGGATCTCAATTGAAATCAATTTACTTTCAATTGATTTCAATTTACTTTCAATTGATTTTCAGTTGAAATCAGTTTACTTTCAATTGGTTTCAATTTACTTTCAATTGATTTCCATTTACTTTCAATTGATTTCAATTTACTTTGAATTGATTTTTAGTTGAAATCAGTTTACTTTCAATAGGTTTCAATTTACTTTCAATTGATTTTCAATTGAAATCAATTTACTTTCATTTTTTTTCACTCCCAAAAGTTGTTGTGCACAATAGGGCACCATCCAAACAATTATATATTATTGAGGATCTGAGCCATTCATGGGATACCACCTTGAAAAATTGTCTGGGTGCTGTTTTTCAATAAGGGTTTAATAAGGCATCTAATTATTTGGAAAAAAATGATAAAATTGGATCTGAGAAAAAACATGAAAAACAACTGAAACAAAAAAACAAAATCTTGGAAAAATGAAACAAAATGGAAAACAATTTAAACAAATTGAAAACATCTGAAAAAAAACTTTTCACACTAGAGGCTCCCCCCAAACACCAAGATACTCAATTAGGAAGCAAAAACTTGCCACAATAGGGCACCATCACACTATTCTTGTGCTAACATTAATATTTCTGAAATTGTCGTTTTTGCTCAGCAAAACACAGAAGCTTAGCATTTCTTGCCGTGCTTCTAATGGTCAAAGTCTTCAGGGAATCGACTTCACCAAATTTGTTTCGTCAATTTGTTGGCGCGAAGAATCTAGTGCTTGATCCATTTGGGAGTAGCCGTTTCAGCAAAGATTACCCATCTCAGTCAATAAGGAAACCACATGCCTTCATGTCAATTCGATGCTTCGGCGCCGGCAGGAGCAGTCCCTTTCCAATGGAAAGAGGATCCGTGCAGGGGCTGTTGTCACCACCTGTTTTTTCGAACTACACATTCTTAGTCTCAACCAGCAATTAATCCCATCACCCTAATATTAAACACCCCATAAATGGTCCATAATGGTCCTAATTATGAGGAAATTCCCTACTAAACTATGCATGAATATGGTTTCTAAGGGGGTGTTTAATATTGGGGGAAGGGATTAACCGAGTGATCCAAGGGTCACACAGAACCTGTGACGAAGCCCCGCCTGATGCAGAAGCTGGCAGCCGGCGCAGCAGAATGCCACAATTTGGTCATGTTGGAATGTTTCGCAGTGCCGTAGTTTCCTGAAACAATCTTCACATCCCCCTTGAACGAAAATCAGTCAATGGATTGGCTTGTGTGGGGAAAATCTGGCAGCCGGAAACCATCGATTTTCCCATTCAGATCACTCATCGGTCTGCAGCGCCGGAGAGCCAGCTGCGGGCGAAGCAGTGATGCCTGCGCCGGGGAAAACGGTGCTGAAAGTGCCATGTGCTGCCGACACAGAATTGGTGGTGATGAGGTTGATGACATGCTTCGGCTATTAATCCAATCCTATCATACATTCTTCTACCATATTATAACCATATGTTGGGGCGATGATCCGCGATTGCCAGTTAATTATTTTGGTGTTCACCAGGATACCAGAGTTTTGACCCATATCCAATCACAATCATACACGATGACGATGACGTCCCCATTTTTCTAGTGTCCAATCACCATCAGACTTTCAGACCTAAAAGTCACAGTTGGTGGGTGATTGGCCCCCAAGCAAACAGCAGTTGAGAGCATCACCAAGGGTTTTCAAGCTGTATTCTACATACGTTTACTTCGTTTACTTTGTTGACTGTTCTGAAAATGGGAGCCTCCAGCAATGCGGAATAGCCGCCTTCAGGAAACATCAGGAAACATCGTGGAAACCAAGTTTTCAGGGGGCAATCACCACAACATGCCATGGACTGTGGGGCCTCATTTTTTGATGCTTGGATATGCTTGGGGATGCTTGGAGGCTTCATGGAAACCAGTCTTCGCCACATGGCTGGCAGTTGTGAAAACTGAGATGACGACGGAGAGAATACTTTTTGGGAGATGCCAATGCCGATCCTGGTGTATCGTGTTGTGGGATTTCATCTATCCAGCTGTAGGATTTGAGCCATTTGGGCGGTTCAGACCCACACATTTCTGAAGGATCCATAGCCACACCATGCCAGACCCACTTGTTGATTCTCAACTTCCTCCTTTCAGATTGTCACCTCATTCTAACTTGGCCAGTTGCATCATGTTGCATCCCATTCCTTCATTTCGAACTAACCAATCTGCATATCTGGCATATCTGTTGCCAGACAACTTTCACCCAAAAGAAACTCAATCCTATTAGAAAGCAACCGCTCCACCACTCATCTCAATGGGTTGTTGATCCGCTCGATGAGGATGACGGCGATCAAACGTGTGAATGACATCGAAAGACCATGTGTTTGGTTTTTTGGGGGCATAGAATGCACCTGGGCCGTGCCATCAGGCAATGGGGCCCGTTTGAAATCGATGTGAGCGTAGAACGTTAGTTCCCCTTGGTGTTCCGCAATGCAATCTCAAAGACGCAGGCAACTTTTATATCCGCTACTGTAGATTTTTCGGAAGCGGTTTCTGGCTTGAAATGGGCAGATTTAGCCCCAAGACACATGAGCAGGGACATTTTGTTCATTAAGTTCATACAGCACTTGAAACTTGAGCTGCATTTTAATCCGCATTCGTCATGTCTTATATTACTTGGAAGTGATAACTGCTTTGCCTGGCCGTACTTTGCTCAAAGCTCCCCGAACGCCCCCACGAGCTGTTGGCTGTGTCCTGTGCAAACATGAATCTTGAGGCTCATTTTGGGGCTCTTCTTTGTGATGGTGTTGACATGCATCGGTTGTGTGATCAACACGAATATCTTCGCGTTTTCGTGCAAACAGGCAGTTCGCCAAGTTGTGTTTTATATTCACCTGTCCCAACTAGTAGTAGAAAAAGTACATGCTTATCATTTGCAATTGGGTGCGATTGGTATGAGTCCGGAAGGTGGATCACGTGGGTGCTTAAGCATTGGATCGAAGTGCAGTGTGGTTCAGCTGTGACCATCCCTTGCTGAGTGAGAATTTCCCTTGAGGTGGCGCTGGCCAATGGTGAGCGTGAGGCGGCGGCGGCACGAGCCTTCCACGAACTGCCCGCGTGGAGGCGGGCCCTGAGGCGCATCGTGCCAGCGCTGCTGCTCACCCTCATCATCGAGCTCTTTGTGGCCTTCATTGTCTCAGAGTATACGGACTGCAACTTCAAGCTTTTGCGTGTTACAAGTGTTTTTTCTCCCGGAGAGACAAAAATGAGGAAGACACAAATTGGACAATTTGACATAGTTTGACAATATGTCCTCACAATATCTCACAATTGAAGTATATAATCAGGGGACAAACTGCAAACATGAATGCTTGACGGATGCTGTACTCGTTTGGGAAAGGTTTGGGGCCGTGCTGCAGTTGTTGCTTTGTATTTCTCATCCTGCCCTTCTCTTATTTTTACGATGGATGTGTAGCTACTCCAGTCTGTCACGCCCCCTGCAACCAGTTATATAGATCAGTTAGGCACTTCACTTTGTCCAGTTATGCAGTTACAGAGCAGCTCCAGATACAGCAGCTTTGCTTCAATTTTAGAGCAAACATTCCAAACAGATAATATTCGGGAAATCTACAAGAACCCCTGAAGACGTTCAAACCATGGTTTCGTTCAATTTCCCCTGCCGTCAACCCATCCATTGAAGCATGATGACATCGTTTATGCAGAATCGTTGTTTTGTTTCCAGACACACACACACAAGTTTCAAAGGTCAGAACAGGTTCGCACGGTAGAACAAAATGTTTTTCTGAAACGTCGCATTGAAACTTGAATCTTTTCAACAAAATCAATAAGAATCAAAAATAATCGCCACACATAAAAAAAACCGTCGGTGCCTGACAATCCCAAGCTATTCATTTTTCTGAAGCTGCAGGACACCTTCAAAAAGTATACCTTGTTGATTGCCTTCCAGCCCGTGATCTCAGCCCTCTCCGGCAACGTGGGCCTCCAGACCATGGCCACAATCACCCAGGGCCTACCCCTGGGCCTTTTCCACGGGCGAAGGATGGGCCAGGGCATGGGCCACGAGATGAGAGCTGGGGTGTTGGTCGCAGGTCTCCTGAGCTTCATGCTTGCTGCGATCGCGTTCCTGTGGTATTCTCCAATGGCACCTGGCCATTCATGGGGAGGATCACTCGCCTTTGGGATGGCCATTTTCTTTGCCCAGTTTTGCAGCTCGATCTCTGCCAGTGTCACAGCAAGCTTCGCCCCACTGCTCTTCAACCGCTGTGACTGGAATCCCGCTGAGTGGGGAGGGCCGTTCGAGACCGCCTTCCAAGACGTGGTGGGCAGCTCAGTGATGCTGGCAGGTTCTGCGGCAATCCTCGCCCAATTCGGTGATTATGTTGAAGACTGCCCTGGGGGTGACGTCAAAGAATGTGTGATGCTGTGCCAGGCGGGAGCCAGCTACGACGAGAAGTGCTTACAGCACTGCTTGGACCTCGCCTTGCGAGGTCTTTGCTGATGACCGATCCAGGACCCAGGACCCTTGCAACCACAGAAGTCAATCTAGAATCTAGACCATATCACGAGAAGCGTTTTTTTTGTGTCTTGCAGCATTTCGTAGCTGTCCCTAGACACCGTTACTACAAAGAATTATTCTCAAGTTGTTAGGGTCAAAGCCTGGGCCAAATGTACAGTTGACCAGTTTTGGCCACAAGAAGCGGCTCAGCAGGGGGGCCTCACTACGGAACAATTGGTCCAGTGTTGCCATCCACCTGTGAGAGGGATTCTGAGCATATCCAGGGATGCTTAGGCACATGGGCTAGTGATGTGTTCATCTCCTTTCTTACACCTTCAGTGTCCCAATCAGGGCTCGCGTCTTGCAATCTTGTGTTGCAAGCAAGTGGCAATTGAATGTGAAAAAGAAGGAAGGCGTGGGTGAGTCTGACACACCTGCGAGCGCAAGCAATCCAAGATCATGCAATCAGTTGTTGGGCATAAGAGGTGCTGGTACCTTCTTTTATTCCATTTTGATCTCTGCTGTATGCCAAGAATTCTTTCTAAATTTGTTAAAATTTTGTGGTGGATCCCAAAAAGCGATTCGGACATCTATGCATGCATGCATCATTCACAGGCAGTCACCATCTAAATAGGTTCAAGGACGTTCCCCTCCTGTCCACACCGGTTGTGTTCCACCAAGATGCTGCAGATGGATTGAACGCTGTGTTTCCTCCAAATCAGCTGTTTTTTGAACTGTGAGGCAAGATTGGGAGCTTCCCTTTCTGCTCTCACCAAAAGTTGGCGACTTTTTGGTGTCCTTGAAGGTGGTTTGTGAAACTTGTTGCTTCTGAAGCTTGATTGGCCCAGCCACGCAATCCCAGGCAACGACTTTTTCCTTTGGGAGCAATTTCAGAGACTTGCAAAGAGTTTTGCTGTTTACATCCTACGTCTAAGCAGAACCAAGCTGAGGTTGGCATAGCAGATAGCATTTCCTAGATTTTCTCATATTTTCTCACAATAAGGCTGCACAAGTCAGCATCAGCTTCATGCAATAGAAATCAGAGGAGGGAGATGTTTTTCAGCACACGCCTTGCGATCTGCTCGCTGGTGGTTGCTTCGCTAAATGGGCTGGCATGCGTTGCCCTTGCTTCGCAGTCTTGGTGGAGCGGCAACAAGCAGACCAACCCTGGATTTATATTCTTTTGGACCGCTATGTACTCAGCTGGTGGAGGCCTGTGTTTCCTGCTGGCGATGGTCATTTTCTTGGCAAACCCTGGGCCAGGGAACTACCCAGTCCTATCTTTTGCATTAGTGTTTTTTTGGAGTGCGACAAAGGTGTGGAACACAATCTTCAACCTTTTGCTGGCCACAAAGTTTCGCTCAAACAATGGAACGATCCAGCTAAACCATCAACGACTCCACCTGGTGGTGGTAGTTGGGGTGTTTCTGCTGACTCTGGTAGCTTTGGGAAAACCAGGCCGTGACTTGAGGTTTTCCTACAATGAGGACGGCGCCTACTACGAGCTACATTTTCCGCTTCGGCGGTACGGGTTCTTCATGCCAGGAGTAGAGGTAGTGACTCTCATTGTCTCCCTCGGGCTAATGACACGGAATGCTGTAAGAGCCAATCGGACAGGCAGTGAAAATTACCAGGACATAGGCAGTGAAGCAGTGCGGTCAAGAGTAGCGCTGTCAAAAGAATTGAAGAAGGCCTATTGGTTCTACTTGCCTCACTCCTTGCTGGTTTGTTTTTTTACAGTCCTCCCTGCCGCCGTGATTGCTGCCGCAGACTACTGGTATGGAACACGTCCTGATGATCCAAATACATGGTTGCGCAGCTTGCTGGTTTACTCCTTGTATGGAGGGGAAGGCATGGCAATTTCTGTATACCGGCTGCGACAGCTTGCTGCCACCCGTGCCGCAAGTCACAGTGTCCCCCTGATCCAAGATGCAATTGACAACTTCCGTCGCGAGTCCTTCCGATTTGCTCTGCAAGCTTACATGGACGTCGAAAAGAACAGACGCACAAACCGCCGCGATGCAGAGCGGGATTGTGAGCCAGAATTTCACTCTCTCCTGCTTGCCGACCTGGAAATCATCCAGCCATTGAAGTTTCAGATCCTTCGAGAACAATGGGCCATTGCATATGAGCAAGATTCCATGTACACTGGGCTGTGTAATAACTTATGTGACGCAAAGACCATCCCATTGGAGAACATGGAGGTTGCAGTCGAGGCTGGGGAGGCATTGGCTGACTACCTTCAGAGCATAGTGCCCACCAAGACTCTACGCGATAGAAACAAGAGTCTTGGCTACTACGACATTGCGCCATACAACAGCTTGCTTGAATCACAAACTTCGGAATGGCGACCAGCTTGTGGGGAGATTAATTTGTAGGGAGTTTTGGGCATCTCAAAAAGTACTTTTTGAGCAAAAAGTGTCACGTGCTAACATGTCATAACACCTCCGT
>Ga0126342_10014213_pt1 | contig 14070 bp, 10 predicted proteins | sample Cyp1metagenome_FD_92528 | JGI IMG/M metagenome (GOLD analysis project Ga0126342, IMG submission 92528) | Coral microbial communities from Lord Howe Island, Old Settlement Bay, Australia - Cyphastrea 1 metagenome | ecosystem: Host-associated > Invertebrates > Cnidaria > Coral ...
CTCTGCCAGAACACAGTGTGGTCCCTATTAGGGATGTCGGTCAAACAGCACAACATGGCCCTGTCGAAACCGGCTCAGATGCTTCAGGACACCTTGAACCATCTCCCCACCAAGCAGACGAAAGGCCGCAGGAAGGGGAAGGGCTCACAGAAGGCTCCCCAACGGAGCTGAACTTTCAGGGACGGCAACACCTGAGAAATCTTCTCTTAGAGCTCCAGCTGGACAACTCAGGCACTACTTGCTATGCCAACAGCGCATTCCTAGCATACATGTGGGCTTGTTTGTCAAGGCGACAATTTCAGTACCTTGACTGGGGCGCCCGTTCAGCCACCCTGGAGACCATTCTTACTGAAAATGATGGAACACCATTTCCCCTTGATGCTCAAGAATGGTTTGGACCCCTATTGCAGGGCTGGAATGATCAACAGGGTCAGGCTGACTGTGCAGAGTTTGGACATAGGCTAGCTGCCTGGCTTGCCCTTGATGCCTTGTCCAACAGTTGGGAAAGACGCGTCATCACTCCTGATGCCACCATGGTGCATGACCAAGGGGACAACACCATGCCATTGACATTGCAATTGGACCCTGCTTTAATTGATGATGGAGAGATCTCACTGACAGCTCTTCTCAAGTCTTGGAGCGCCGAGCTGGGTATGCGGGCTGGCATCACCAACCCCCAGGACATTCTGGTCATTCATGTTGAACGCATGCTTCTGACTCCATCAGGTCAGTTGTACAAGCATGATGCCAATATCACTTTTGCCTGGGAGGTTCAAGTCCCAACATTGACACCTGACACCGCAATTCATCATGTTTCCTATACGATCGTGGCAGTCACGGCACACCTGGGCAGTGACAAAAGTGGACACTACCAGACAATGTTGCGCACCTATCCCGAGGTGTCTGACATCACTGCCCCATCAATGTGGATGTTTTGCGATGATTGTCGTTTGCCTGAAAGATGTTGGGTGTTCCCACCAGCGTTCTCACGGGGCATCACCGGCATATGGCTTTGCCGCACTGACCGCTTGGAGATGCACCTCATGGAACAACCTCGGCCATCACCGGACACTGACCTGCTGTCAGTTCTCAGTGGTCAGACGCGCCTGGCAGGTGACTGATTCACCACATGTTTCATGTGTATATTGCAGCTGATGCGCTCTTGGATTGCAGCAGATGGTATGTGACACCCCTGCACCCTGCTACCCGGCAGGCTTATCCCCGCTTTCACGCCCTCCCAGCCTGGGAGTGTACCCCTGCATCCAAAAAAAAAATTGGGGGCCAAGAGGCGGAAAGCCCACTCAACAAGAAGCCCAAAAAAAAAAATTAGGTCAGCTGTTTCACCATGAGTCCAACGTGGCAAACTCCCTGCGTGGGTAGCCCAGAGACTCTTGAACACAGATTCATGAGACTGGGGCAATCCCTTGCAAACTCCCGGCATTTTGCCAAGACCTAGTCGGTGCACTTCAACTGAAATTGCCATTTTGGCATGCCAACCTGTTTCACACGGCATTTTGCCGCTGCTTAGCAAGCGAATCCATTCCGCAATTTTGGCGCACCCAAGATGTATGATCCTACATGGATCCACCAAGACATAGCCGGCGATAACCCCTTGCCTACACAGATGTACGCATTTTTCAATTGATTTTCCTGATCAGTGTTTGTCCTGTCTGATGTCGTGTCTCACGCCTATGCCGTCACCCCTGCACCCTGCCGCCCGGCAGGCTTATCCCCTCTTTCATGCCCTCCCATCCAGGGAGTGTACCCCCAGGGAAAAAAAAAAGGGGGGCCAAGAGGCGGAAAGCCCACTCAACACGAAGCCCAAAAAAAAAAAATCACCAGCCGCATAGTTCAGGTTTCACAGTTTTTTTGAGGGTGAGATTTTAGTAGCCCTATTGCATGTTTTTTTACTGGCAATGACCCATGCTTGACAACAAATCAAACTTTTCTCCAAATTGGCAGGCAAACCTAGCCCGGGTTTCTTTACCCGCGCCATCACGTAGCTGACGACACAGGTTTCCAGAATTTTTGCCATCATTCTGGATTCGCTGGTGATGGACATAGCTTCTCAAAAGTGAGAACCATCCGACCAAGGTTGTTGGATGAAGAGGCGACCGCCGTTTCGAACCCGAAAAGGAGCGAGGAAAAAAAAAAAACACACACACACACATACACACACCCACCCACCTCCACCCACCCACCCACGCACCCACCCACGCACACACGCACGCATGCACGCACACGCATGCACGCACGCACGCGCACACACACACATACACACACAAACACGCACGCACACGCACACGAACACGCACACACACGCACAGACACACACACACACATACACACACACACGCACACACGCACGCACGCACGCACACACATACACACACACAAACACACACACACACACCCACACCCACACGCACACGCAGACATGCACACCCACGCGCCCACACACGGACGGCATTGCCTTCGTTTCCATTTCCATCCCTGACAGGTATCTCGCAGCCTTCCATGCTTGGACGCTGCTGGCGTCTGCCTTGCACTCTTTGTCGAGCGCCTCGCCTGCACTTTGCTCTGCCTACATGTCACTCCTTGTTTTCTACTTTGTTCAAAGCAGTCATTTTCCTCCGTTTCGCAACCCAGGCGTTCCTTTTTCTCGTGCTCGCTCCGTGGCCTCCTATGCGCTTTGTCTTACTTTATCGTCAAAGCCGTCACGTCCTCCAGCTTCCGCCTGCGTGCTGCGCGGCTGCCGCTGCCCGATACGAATCCCTGCAAAGCACCCCGGAATATGTCGAACAGTTGTGGAGTCCCACGCAATGGAACTCGATTTGCAATGCTTTCGAAGCCGATTTTCAATATGAATCGCACGTAGAAAGTGAAGCCGTCTTCCGTATTCAATCTCACCACCGTGGCAAGCTTCTTACTGCCTCCTTGCCGGCCGGGTTTTGCTTCACTGCAACCCTCCTCTTGGAAACCTTCCTTGCCCGCAATCCTGACGTGTCCCTGGATGCTGCAAAAACCCACCTTCTGGATGCTCCACTCTTTGGCGATCTTCGGTTTCCTGCTCTACGCTACCGCCGGAAATTGTATACACTTTCACGGCAGTTTGCTGTGCCGGACGTCTCCCCGCTCTTGTCGACTCTCGCTGAGTCTCCCCAGCTCCACACCAATTTGGTGCCTCCGGCCTTCTTTCAAGTCCTCTGGGCAGCTCTTCAGACACAATGCCTCGCTACTGCTGAAACACTTCCTTTTCTGTTGCGCTTCCAACGTCATCGCTGCCGTGTCGCTGCCTTGCATGCTTTTGATGCCGCGCCCCAGCTTTTCCGCTGCGTGGGACCTGTCGTCGCGCGCCGCGCTGCACACTTTCTCGCCCCTCCAGCACACCTCGGCGTCCGCGCCTGCCGCTCTCGCGCCTCGTGTTTTCCTAGCTGATGCTGCACCGCCGTTGGCTCCGACTGCTCCACCTGAGCCTTCTCACCCATGGCTTTGTCGCTTTTGCGCCGCTTCGATGCGCACCTTGCTGACGCACATTCTTGTTCAGCTACCGCGTACCCATCGCTGCTCTCCACGGCTTTGGCACATGCCTTCCCCAGCCCTTCTGATCCGCGCGTGCTGCGCCATATCCTTAGGCACAATCGCAATGCGGCTCGCGCTGTTTGGTCTTCGTCCCCCTTGCTCTGTAATTGTTGTGCAGCCTTGCCCTTGGACCAACATTGCACGGTCTTCGATTTGCGCTCCAGCTCCTTCGATCTACCGCGCTTGCACGACCTCCTGTCGGCACGTCTGTTTCTAGCACGCCATCATGCACGATTGCCTGACAATCTGCCGACTTCTTTTGTTGGCCTTAGCATGTCCGATCTTGCTTCTCACTCTGTCCCCGCTCCAGCCGTCGCGTCTGGTACCCGTCCCCCGCATGATCGCTGGTTCTTGTATCTTCCTTCTGAGCCCTTGCGGGATGCCTGGTCCACTGCTGCTTCCGACCCTTTTCTTCCATTGCAACTTGCTTTGTGTTCCTCTTGCGCCCTCCAGACTCCTCGTGTCTCGCTCCCAAGCCGTGCGTTGGCCAATGACAATGTTCATGTTCCGCTTCCGCTGCCCTTGTGCGATCTGACTCCAGCGGAATTGCTATTCATTGCCCGCGGCCACACTCACTGTCGCCTCATCACTTTACCCACCCGTGGGTCGCCTGAAACTCACCAGCGTGCCCTCTGCGGCAATGTTATTAGCTTTCCACAAAACAGCGCCTCGCTCTTGTCAGCTTTACCTGCTTCCGTCGATTCTGTTTCGGATTTGCTGACGGTTTTCTTCCCGTCTGAGCAGAACCTGCAGCCTAACCGGTGCCCCGAATTTGTTGTCCGTCGCTCACGTGTGCGTGATGCAATCCTGTGGCTGCAAACCCACAATCCTTATTATGCAGACGTCACCTTGGATACTGAGGCCCTTGCTTCCTTACCAGACCATGGCATCCCTCATTCCCTGCTCCACGCTGCGCGTGTGCTGCCCAAGGCTACAGTGTCCGTCGACCCTGGCCCTGCCGATGCCGTTCCGGACGATCTTCTTGCACCTTCTCTACCGACTGCTTTGCATGCAGCCGTGCTCGATGTTGAGGGCGAAGCGACCCATCCCATTGCCCGCTGGCAGCAGGCTCTAGTTGCAACAGATGCAGCTACCGAGAGTCTCACGGTCTCCGATCCAGACCCAGTTTTAGCTGCATCACGTGTCACGTCTGCCCTCGATGCGGCCCGCGCCTTGGGCGACTTGTCGGCCCCTGTCAACCAGCCAGCACCAGACAGCCAATCGGCTTATGCCGTGGTCCCTCATGGTTCGCCCCCTGAGTGCCTTCAACCCTGCTTATTGGACCTTGTGTTTTCCACATCTGTTTCCATATGGTGAAAACGTTGACTCTTCCCGGCGCCCTGTTCGCTTACACGATCAGCTCTGGATCCGCTCCCTTCTCTTCCGTGCAGACCGCTCCTGCGTCCTTCGCGTGGAATGTTGACAATCCTTTTATTGCGGTTGCTTTTAACGTGATCCATCGCCGCGCCTTGATGCGTGCCGTCCATGCCAAAATTCGTTCTCCGAGCTTCCAGCAAACTGTCCATGACCTGCAAGCCCTGCGGTCAGTCGATTTCCGCCGTGTTTTCGACATCTTGGGCGAGCACGGTGGCATTCCTCAGGCTCTCCGACATCAAAGCGTCAGCAACTCCATGAAAAACCTGCTTCACATGCTTCGTATTGTCACAAGCACCGTACCATGCACGGACGCCGCTCGCACGGTCATGCGCCATGAACTTTGTGCGCTGCAGCTGTATTTCGGCTTTCCAGCCTTGTTTGTCACCTTCAATCCCTGTGACACGCGTCACCCTTTCACATGCGCCATGCATTTTTCTCATCGCGTCGCTGATACCGTCCCTTTGCCCGATCTAGATGCTGCACTCTACGATGTTTTGAAAGATGTCAATCTCCCACGCCTCGTTGCTGACGATCCCGTGGCTGCCACCAAAGCATTCCACTTGCATGTTATGCTTTTCCTTTCCCATTTACTTGGCTGCCCTCCTTCTTCGTCTCCCCCTGACCCCGATCAGGCTCGCATGCCAGAAGGAGTGTTTGGCAAGGTTATCGCTTTTTATGGCGTCACCGAGCTTCAAAACCGTGGCAGTCTCCATATCCACTTGCTCTTGCACTTGGCTGGTTTTACTTCCCCGCAGGACCTCATTGCACGCTTCACCGGCCGCTTGCCTAGTTTAGCTTCTGCTCTCACCACGTGGGCATCTTCCATGCAACATGCCTCCTTGGAAGCAATCCCTGCAGCGTTTTCCATTCCAGCCGCTGCGGATTCCCTTCGACAGTTGCAACCCTTTTCCAAGAAGCAACGTGCTGCTTTGGGTCCTGCCTATGAACCCTTCTTAACCATCGCTTCCCAGCATTGGTTTGCTGCTGATGCTTCCCGGCGCTTACCCATTGCAGCTTCTGCCTGGTTCGATCCCTTCCTTGACGCGCAAGAGTCCCGGCCCTCTTGCCTACCTTGGCCGCGTGAATATTTAGACCCTTCCTCTGCACTTCCTGCTGACTCCTGGATGCGCCTTTTGCTGTATGATGTGCGCCATACAGTCGTCCAATGCGGCCTCCATGAGTGCCGTCCCGGGACCTGCTGGAAGGGCTGGCTTGGCAAGATTCGGTACTGCCGCCTCGGCTTCTGGCATTGGGAGCCCTGTTCCTCTCAGCCTCGTGCTTGGCGACGCGTTCATGGGCATCCTCTGCAACCCACTTGCGTCATCGGCCGCGTTCCCCCCTCGCGAGGCCTTTTGCTGCCAGAGCGGCACCATCCCTTCTTTGGCAAGACTCACGCCGCAATTTTTGCTGCCACCAAATCTAATCATGATGTTGGTCTTCTGCTTCGGGCACCTCCACCCGATGCATCTTTGGATGCCGCCACGTGTTTACAGTTCATGCTTACTAATTTGCGCACGACTTCCTTTTATGTCACCAGCTACTCCAGCAAAGTGCAACCGCAGCTCACCAACCTTTGGTCCCTTCTTATGTCCGGCCAAGCCAGTCTCGATGCCGAAATCGATGCCCTGCCCTCTCCTCTCCCTGCACTGTCCCGCGCGTCACGCGTCTTGCATCGCATGATCAGTGCTTGTCAGAAACGTGTCCATAAGAGCATGCCGGAAATGCTTCACTTTCTCCTTGGCTTTCCTGAAGCTTACAAATCGCACGCTTTCCAACGCATTTTTCTCTCAGACGTCTTGCGTGCTGCTTCCCACTTGCTGTCCGAGGATCCGCCTCACCGTCTTGCCGCGGAAGATGCCAATATTTTGCTTCTGCCCCCTCCGGATGTGGACCCGCACAGTGACATTCCTTCTCACGTCCGACCGGTTGCTTTTGCCCCGCAAAGTCTCGACTATACCTGTCGCGGGCCTTCCTTGCTTTCCTGGCCTTTCTACTTTTACGTCGCCGGCGTGCGGCGGTGTCGGCGCTCGGATATCTCCTCCGAGTCTCACGTCGCTTTTTTTGACGCCGCCCATCCCCTGTCACAATCCCACGTGCAAGTCATACTCTTATGCACGACCTGGGCTATTCCAGTCCTTACTGGTACCTCTATCCCCGATCCTGTCGCTGATCCCGAACGTTTCGCTTTGCTCGCTTTAGTGTTGCTCAAACCTTGGCATGATCCTGCTTTGCAAGATTTACTGCAGCCTTTGCTCCTGGATGGCGACCCTTTTGCCTCCTGGCGTGCTGCGTTGGCAGATTTCGAGACGTCTCTGCACGAGCAAGCTTCACCATCCTTGCCGCGCGCGCATCCCTTCACGCCCGTCTATTGGTCACAACGCTGCTTAGACTTGCTCATTCATTTGCGTAATTTGGCGGGTTCTCCTCTCCTTGATCTGAATGCTGCCGCTGTCCGAGTCAATCCCGATGCTGCTGCAGGCGTTCCAAATTCGGTTGAATTACCTAGCGTCACTCTACCGGCCGACCTTCTTGCTGATGACGTAGTTGTTCCCCCAAGTGATCCTTCAGATTCCGACACTGCACCGTTCTCTGATACCCTTGCCGATCCCGTTCCTGACCTGCCTGCGGCTGCTCCCACCGATTCCTCCCAAGCTCTTCCCCCCCTTTGCTGGCAGGAAGTCCTTGATGCGTGCGTCGGCCAAGTCTTCGATCCTGACAATTCTTTCTGCACGCATTTCCGCGCTCATGCCACTTTCGCTTTCCCGACGGCTTCCCCCGCCTCTACTTCCAGTCCGCTCGTTTTCCCGCGCGGTTGGACTTCCGTGGCGCCCACTGATTTGCTCCATGCTGCTTCTGACTGGAGCTCCGTTCTGTCGCCTACTCCTTCCGCGTCAGCGCCTTCGCCCAGCACTTGTCCTTCGCCGCGTTGTGTTCCTGCGCCCAACCCTTTTGATCTCATCTGGTCTTGGCTCCAGCTCGGCCGCTGTAATCAGACCGATGGGGCCTTGAATCTGAAACAAGCTGCGATCCTTTCCTTGCATGCTGCATCCCTCCATGCTTCCATCCAACATGCCCGTTCGTTGTCTGCCACGGCCCCGTCGCCCCAGCTGTCCATCCTTCTCGGTGGCCCTGGTACCGGCAAATCTTATATCCTGAAGCTATGGCAAGAATTGTACAATACCTTCTGGCCTGCTACGACCAAGACCTGCGCATTGATGCACACAGCTGCTCGCCTCGTCTCTGGCAGAACCCTCCACAGTGCTTTGTCTCTGCCTTTTGAATCTCTGAATGCCAAAAACAAGTCCCTCGGAGACAAGAAAGAAAGCCTCCTCGATGATTGGGCACCGATCCGCACTTTACTCTTGGATGAATGCTCCACCATTTCTGCCGAAGTCTTTGGCAGCGCCGAATTTCGGTCTTGTCAAGTCAAGAATTCCAATCTGCCTTGGGGTGGCCTTAGCGTCCACCTCTTCGGCGACTTCTGCCAATTGCCCCCAGTGCTCGCCACCAGCTTGGCACATGCGTCCGAACCGCCTCCTGGCCTCAACCCCTCTGCTCGCCGTCGTTGGCTCCAGCAGCATGCTCCCGCGCAACGCGGTCGCGCTTTGTGGCTCCAGTTTCCTGATTGCATTCTTCTTGATTACTCGCATCGTTGCTCCGGCCCTTTAGCCACCCTCCTCGCTGAACTTCGTTCTCCCGCGGGCTTTTCTGCTGCCAGCTGGGCCCTTCTCCGTCGCCGCTTGATCGTGCCCAATGATCCACGGCTCTCAGAGCTGCCATTCTGTTCCGCTGCTGCTGTCATAGGTGTCACGCGCCATTCCTTACGTGCTCTTCTCACACTTCAGCGCGCTACAGCTCTGGCTTCTGCTCATGGCCACCGTCTCTTGCTCTTGCCTGCTTCTGACCGACTTCGCCGTGACGACCGTGGTTCCTCCGATGAGCCCCCTTTCCTCCGCCGCGTCTTAGCTGTCCATAACTTGACCGTCACGAAAAACTTACCTGGCTATCTCTTCCTCTGGCCACAGTGTGAACTTATTCTCGAAGCCGTTCTTTGTCCTGAGCTTGGCATTACCCGCGGTTGCCGTCTTCGCTTTCTCGATATCCTTTACCACCCTGGTCAGCTGCGGCCCTCTCCCAACCCAGCGCTGCCGCCGTTCATCTTTGATCGCTTGCCTGCCGCTCTCTTGGTCGAGGTCCCTGATGCCACCTGGATCAAAGAACCTTCCCTTGGCCCTGGCCGCTTTCTCCTCCTGTGTCAAACGCGCTCTTGGCTTTTCAAACCTGGCACTGCTGATGGCCATTATTGCCCAGCTACCGTCCATCGTACCCAGTTTCCAGCTACGAACGCCCTCGCATTCACCGCCTACGTCCTCCAAGGCGCCACCGTGCCAGGCATCTTACTGGACCTTGCCAAGCCACCGGCCCAGTCTCGCGACGAGTTCTGGATGAGCTTGTACGTTTTGCTGTCCCGTGTCACATCCTTGGACCACATCTTGTTTTTCCGGCTACCGTCCCCTGCTCAGTGTCAAGGCGGCCCGCCGGCCTGGCTGAAATCCGAGATGGCTCGGCTTCGGACCCTAGAGCAACAGACACTCCACCGTCTCGATGCTCACCTGGCCACGTCTGCCCGCGAAGACTTCCGAGCTCTTGTCACGCAACCTTTGCTACAAACTTCGTTGCATCCCATCTCTGCGTCATCCTCGGCCGCACCTCCCCTGCAATGCAGCGCAGCGCCGTCCTCTTCCGCAGCTCCTCCTCTTCGACGCCGCGCCCCGCCGTCGTCAGCTGCAGCACCTCCCCTTCAGCGGCGCCGCCGATGTGACTGACCGGTCAACAGGACTGCTTCCTGCTGTTGCTGTTCCTTGTCGCACATTGACATTCTGCGTGTCAGCTTCTTTTTTCGAGCCTTTGCCTTGCTGCCCTGCACTTCCAGCGCTTTCGGCCCAAGCTTTGCACCCTCGTTTGCTTTCCTTGATTCGCTCTGCGCTTCTCCGCCATGCCTGCGAAGCCAGCTACACCTACTACGCCTGCGCCTTGCCTGCATTTCTTGTCTGCTCCCATACCACGGCCACCTGCATCGAAGATATAAACCTGTACATTCCTCTATCCTCACCTTGCCATATATACTATACATTCCATCGCATCACGCCTACTCTTTCTGCTCCACAATGTCCTCTCTCTGCCCGTCTTTCCGAGCAAACCTAGCCGCCACCAGGTCGCTGCGAAGCGCACACCTGCGAAAGCCGCGCCTTCTTCCCCGGCAAAGAAGGCCCGTCCTTTTCATTTCCCCTGCTGCAATCCGTTCCCTTGACTTCTGCCAGGCTTCTTCTGCTGCTCCCGCGGTCGTCGTGCCCAAGGCCCGTGCTGTTGTGACCGCGTCTCCCGAACCATTTTTTTCATTAGGTGCTTCCACGTCCCAAAACCCGGCAATGAACACATCCATTTCTTCGACCCGCTTCCATTACTTCCCTGTCTTTCACAGCTCACTTCTTGTTGTTTCGACTGCTTCCGCTCGACTTGTGTTCTTCCCTCGCCAGGCTGGTGCTCCTGCTGCATTGCCCGAACCTGCACCGGAGGCCCCGCTATGCCGTCGTCTTCAAGCCTGCTTTACTTCACGTTGTTCACGTTTTACCTTTCTGCGTCTGTTTTGCCAGGTTGCCGGGGCTCCGCACTCCATCTCTGGTGACAGCCCGCAGAAGGACACTGCGTTGCTTTTCATGTTTCCTTTTCTTTCTTCTGCTTGCGACACCACACACACGTTCACATTTCGTTACTTCGTTCGTTCAATCTTCTTTTCCATTTCGTCCTCCTTTTGTCTCTCCTTCTTCCTTCCTTTCTTTCTTTCTTTCTTTCTGTCATCCTCTCTCTCTCTCTCTTCCTCCTGCACCTTTCTTTTTTCTTTCTTTCTCTCTCTCTCTCTCTTTTTCCTTCTCCCTTCCTCTCCCTCTCCCATTCGTTCCCTCCCCCACCCTTCCTTTCATGTCTTTTTTCTTTCTCCCGCATTCTGTCCTTCGTCCTGCCAGGCTTCGCCCAAGAAGCGCGAGATGACGCCAGTCCCCTTTCAAGCTCCGCCTGCCAAGCTCCTCAAGTTCCACGAAGTCTCGAGTACACAAGGCTTTGTTCCAGAGTTGACCATCACACTGGTGCTCAGGATCTATACCCATGATGCAGTTCTGGTGCATGATCACCTCCACGATACCGCGACCCAGCTGCTCTGGTGTTCGGACCCGCCGATCTTTGAGTATTCTCACCGCGTCGTTTCTTGGTTGCAATTATTGTTTTTCCGTTCTTTTCCTCCTCTTTCCCTCTTTCCATTCTTTTTTTTTTCTTTCGCGCTTATTCCATTCTGAGGCTTGGGCCGACTTTCTGAAGGAGCAGAACCTGGATGAGGCCAAGCTCCTCAAGTCGTACCAGATTGTTCCCCGGGTTGCCTCGGCGCCAACGTTCCGCAAGGGCATCTACGCGGGCGGCGGCGAACTGGGGGCGATCCAGGCCCTCACGCTGCTCGAGAATTACTTGGTCGGGCGCCTGGCAGCGCCCACCTTCGCCACGACCACGGTGAAGGCCTAGATTCTTTCTTTTTCTTGTTTCTTGCTTGTTCTCAACTCTATTGTCCTCTTCCGTGCAGGTGCTGTGCCACAACCATACACCCTACGACCTCACGACCCACTTTGAGGCCACCAACTTGCCAGCTTTCTCTTTCGTCATGTCCGCGTGCGAGCTCCCGTCCATGGCCGTGATGGATTTGCCCCCTCCTTCACGCCCGTTGAAGCTCAAGCTCAAGGTCGCCTCGCCCGACACGGTCGCCATTGAGTTCCATGGTCGCACGTACTCCCTGCGCCAGAACCTCGCTGATTGCGGGTTCCCGGTAGGCGGAGGCTACCTGGACGCCGACGACAACTTGGTTGAAAAGGGTCCGGGTGCCACGTATGTTCGCTGGACTGAAGCTTTGCCCTTCAAGACCTTATTGAACATCGCGGACATCATTGCAAATACCTTTGTGGAGGTTGAGGTCCACGGTGGCACCATTCCGCCTGAGTTTCTGCCACCATGCTTCCAGGTCGTCTGAGCTCGTAATCTCATCTTGGAGACACTGAGGCGATGCTCCCAACACTCCTGACACTTCGCCTGCTTCCGCTTCGAAAATGTTCCTGCAGCTTGCCTACTGTCACCCTTCTGTCCGACCACCTTGCTTTCATTCCTTCCGTGCCTTTGCCAGGACCTCAAGCTGATCCACTGCTCCTGCTGTGTCCACGCTCGTCCCTTGCACCTTGGCTGCATGTATGCCACTTCCTTTTCTTCTTCCGCTCTTCCTTCTCGCTCTCTTTTCCTGTCCTTTCCTGCGTCGCTGCTTTGCTCCGTCTACCTCGTCGCGCTAGACCCTCCAGCTACCCCCTCCCACCCCTCTCCCACCTCTTTCCTCCTCCTCCGCACCTTCCCTTCGTCATATGCACCCCCCCATCTTTCGAAGACGCGTTCACTTTTCGCTGCCAATCTTGCTTCCTTCTGCCTTTGCCTCCCCCATATTTACCCTTCTTCGACGCTTTCCTGCCTAACTGCCCCCGCCGTCCACCCGCCGACCCTTTTTTTCTTTTCTGCCTTCCTTCCGGACTGACGCCGCCACTTTTCAGCGATTTCCGAGTGCCCCACTCTTCCGCGACACGCGCGTCCCATACTCCTTCTTAGTGTTCCTTCCCCACTTTTGCTTCGTTACCATCGTCCTTCTCTTCCTCTTTTCCTACTAATCCTACCGCTCATCCTCCTCATCTTCATCATCGTCCTCATCGCTCGCATCTTCTTGTCCGCGTCCACTGCATTCATGTCACGGGGTTCCGCAGAAGGTTCCGGCGAGCGTCTGGGCCGCGTGGTGCAACTCCAGGTCATGTTCAACAGGGTTCCGCAGCAAGTTCGACATGCACGGTCAAGTTCACAGGGTTCCGAAGACAGGGAACTTAAATTTGTTCCACGCCATCAAGCTCTGCCGAATTCCAGACTGGCTCTTTCAGTACAACTTTACCGCTCTTGTCTTTGACCATGCCTCCAGTCAATTTAATTTGGATGTATCGAGCTGCCACTAAATCGAATCTATGCTCGCTTCGGTGGAAGCCGAATTCTAACCGCGTGTGACCCATAGAGATACGTTACCAAACGAGCTGCAAACGCTGGTTTCGGGTGGTTAGAACGAGATTAGAGCGGGTATAGTTTAGGCTTCGAACATGTTTTAACCATTCCATTTTACACCACGCTGCCGCATCCAATTTTGCATGTTACACGTTGCACCCCCCCCAACCAAAAAGGCAACCACAGTGGTGAATCTAGCGTTCAAACCTTCGCTGTTTTAGGTTTGGCTTCGGCGAATTGCTCCGACTTTGAACTGGGACAGCGCTTGCTGATTTTGGATCGCTGAGCCCTTGGCTCGCACTACATTGCCTGTGGTCGTTACCAAAACCGCATCATTTGGCAACCACCTGTCTCACATGGAACATACTTCGTGGAAACAACATGTTCCCATGCCGAGATTTTCGTAGCCATGTTACATTCTATACTTCTACCGGAAGTTTTTGACGTTTTCTTTCTTACATAGCAATGGGCGAGGATCCATAGATGACCTAGACATGGTAAACAGAAATTAGCGCCGTGTATGGGTACGTGGGCCTGTAGAATGGGGCTGCTTGATATGAACCCACGACTGCTCATTCTAATTGTCGTTCGTCTAAGTCTACTTCAGGTTAACCCTCTTATGTGTTATGCGTTTTCGATGTTGCTGTCTGTATAGACGACTTATATCTCTTTCTATATATAACATCTCTATATATATATCTATATATATATATATGTCTATTTATACATATATCTTGTACAACACCTGCAGTGTCGACCTTGCAATAATATTCCCCCATTGATCTCATACTTTTTTTAATTTCCCATCCAGAACTCACGCAGGCTCCTGCGCTGCGCCGCTGCCAGCCTCGCTGCTCGATTTTTTATTGTTCCTTGGCTTCATTTTCTGTTCTTGCTGCCCTGCTTGCCTCCTCTGTGGCTTCCTCCCCTTTGCCCAGGTACCTGCGCCCGGCAGCTTTGACGATCGCGAGAAAATGCGCGCGTCCCCTC
>Ga0126342_10014214_pt1 | contig 14069 bp, 11 predicted proteins | sample Cyp1metagenome_FD_92528 | JGI IMG/M metagenome (GOLD analysis project Ga0126342, IMG submission 92528) | Coral microbial communities from Lord Howe Island, Old Settlement Bay, Australia - Cyphastrea 1 metagenome | ecosystem: Host-associated > Invertebrates > Cnidaria > Coral ...
ACAGACACACACACACACAGACACACAGACACACAGACACACAGACACACAGACACACAGACACACAGACACACAGACACACAGACACACAGACACACAGACACACAGACACACAGACACACATATACATATACAGATACAGATACAGATACAGAGACATGCACATACACATACACACACACATACACACACACATACATACATACATACACACACATACATACATACATACATACATACATACATACAATGTACATGTTTATAAGAAATGACATGCATTTGATCATAAAGACTGATATGCTTTGTTGGGAGCGCACTTCTTAGATCGACTGGTGAATCATCCAAAAAATAGAACCAAAGACCATACATGGACATCATTGAGGGAATGGTTTTCAAGATCGCTTGCCATGTATTGCCATTGTCATCACACTCTTGTTTTCAACCATAGTTATAGCATGTTATAGCCCTTCAACAGTTATAAATGGGATTATAACTCCTGCAACTAAGGTGAGTCATATATCCCACTTATATAATTGTGTTTTTTTAGCCAGATAAACCACGCTTCAGGGCCACAGGGATTCCAGTCATCAACCGGGTCGCAAAGCCGCTTCTGAGGTACTTGTTTGGAGTTGACGTTCAGCAATGTTTCTGGGCCTTTGGCAGTTTTCCTTTTTGTCGTAACAGAGAATTCCCAGGGACATCATCATATCCCATAGGATCCATGTATGCCATGTATGGTAACATTTACCATCAATATACCCCAAATGTTAGCATATATATCATACGTGGATCCTATGGGTATGGGGATGGTTGGGATTCCCTTATTGGATTCTGAACATCCCCAATGTACTGGATAACATACGATAAGCCCTAATTACAAATCATCAAAGAACGGGGGTTTTGCAGCCACTGCTCGCCATATGTCTCTCTAGAGATTTACCCAGACCGATGTGGTGTGCAATTTCCAGAAACATGACCTGGGTTTGTTTAAGGTGATTGTTTAGTTTCCCAATGGAAAATCCACCATTTGGGGAATTTATACTGACTATTTTTTATTTTTTGGGGACCCCGGAAGCAAATCCAAGGGGCCATGGTCGCCATGTGTCGCCATAAAGGAGCAGCACTATGTGTATGATATATTCTAAACGCTATCCAAACCTTGCCCTCTGGAAAATTAACATAGCTATTGAAAATGGCCATCTATAGTGAGTTTTCCCATGAATAGCATGGTGATTTTCCAGTTCATTATGTAAACGTTTACCAGAGGGTAGCATCCCCAAAAATCACGGTTGGTTGTACCCCCAAGGTGACAGAGTCTTAGATTTGATGCTGAAACTTGCAGCTGAAACTTGGAGAAAAATATACGGTGAAGTCTCAGCCACGTCGTAAGGAAACCTTTGATCATCATACTGAAATTGATTGATATCTTCAAATGGGATTTCAGGTCCCTAAATTGGAGATACCTACCATATATAAGGCCTATATAAGGTGATATCTCCCATTGATATCTCCCATTTATTGGTGATAAGCGATATGATACTGTGGATGGAAGAAATCCTGCACCACCTTGGATGGTTGAAACCCAAAAAAATAATGGGAGAAACCATCTATGAAAAGTGGTGCAGGAATTCGCAACCATCCACAGTATAGCCATGATTTTTCTCCAAGTTTCAGCTCCAAGGTTTTGATCATCATGATTCTTTGTCATCAATTTCGCAAGAAAATCTGAGGTCATCCCAAGCTATTGATCTCTCCTAGGTTCTCAAATCCCAGTCTTAGCTTCCATAAATCGTTGTATCTCCGTTAAATCCTATTACTACATCCCATCAAATCCCAATTGAATCCCAATTAAACTACATGAAATCGCAAGCTAAATACCATTAAATCCTTAAATTCCACGAAGTCTCAATGAAATCCCCATGAAATGCTCAGGTTCTCAAACGCATCTCGCTGAAGTCGATCCGCTCCGTCCTTCCCGCCGTCTCCACGGACGCGGTGCGCTCCCTGGAAGATCTGGAGCGACCGCCTTGCAAGGCGGCGTGGGCAACGAAGATCCAACTGGAGGATGAAGCTTGGAGGATTTCGGGAGAAGCCTATGAATATGTATATATATATATATTGGCTTATTATGGGTTATTTATATATATATATATAATATAATGTATATTTATATAATATATATATATTGGCTTATTATGGGTTATATATATAATATAATATGTATATATATACACCCTGCTATATATATATATGTATATGTATGTATGTATATATTATCGGTTATATCAAAACCGATGTTTCCTCACAAACCCGAGAAATTGCAAGGGTTTGGAGGTATAGGGTATAATATATATAACATATAATATATATATATATGAATAACCATTTAATTGCATTTAATTAATAAGAATTTCATGGGATTCGGAGTTAATGGGAAGTATATAGTGGTTGATGATGGTTAATGGCTTATTTGGTTTTTAGTTGATAGAGGACGAAGGTAATTTCGGATGAATAATGGCTCATTCTAAGCTGATTAATGGGTAATATTGGCATTTGATTGTTAATTATGATTATTATAAATCACATGAAATGTTACAATTGGGACGGCCGATGGTTAATGATTAATGATTTATCAATAATTGATGGCTAATTTATGGGATTTAATGGGATTTGAGAATTGTGAATTATGGTTAATCAAATCCCATGTTAATAAATTTGATAATTATGGTGATACCTGATTAATGGGATTTGACAATTGTGAATAAGATATAAATTGTGATAAAAAAATACCCATCTTATTAACAATGATTAATCTGATTCATGAGTAACAATGGTCAATGTATATACTCATGGATATGGATACAGTATTTATTAACATCCTATTACTACATCCCATCACATCCCAATTGAATCCCAATTAAGCTACAGAACCCCGAGATTCGATACTTGCAGGATCATCCGGTGGGTCCGTACCGTACCTGAGACACTTTTTCTGGGTGAACAGGTCTGCCATAAAAAGGACACGCCACGTTCTATGGGGACTTATGTTCTTTTGATCTCTTTTGTACAATTTAACCATCTAACAGAATCTAAGAAGAATCTGAAGAAATGTGGGCAGTCAGTGAGGAGTGGGGACTTATCATCACCACTTAGTAGAAGTGGTGAGTAAGTGGGGTTATATCCCGTTCATAAATGGGATAGTCCACTTAAGGGACTTATCATCAGCAGTGTTATTCACCACTAAGTATGGTCCTCCAAGAAGGATTTCTCAAAAGTGTTGGAAAGAACCTGGCCAAGGTGGATTCGATGGTGAAATCATCAATATTTCGCTTGGGTGTCTGAGAAAATTGTGGAATAATTCTGGAAAGTTTTGTGGATTTGATGTGGATACAATGGGATTTCATGAACATTTCATGGGAATTCATGCGCGATATTCATTGGGATTTCATGGAAGATTTAATGGATTCATTTCATGAGATTTACCTCGCGGTCCTGTGAGAATTCGCCTCTGGTCATGGATACATATGGAAAATCACAGTTCTAATCGGTAAATCAACCGTAAATGGCTCATGTTCCATAGCAAACTGTTGGTTTACAATCAGAAAATTGAATTCTGATGGATTTCAAGGTATCATTTGGGGGTTTGCCGCTATACCCTGCAAATCCCTACAGGCCCTGAGGGTCGAACAGTACCGAAAATGGGGGGATTTGACCCGCACAAGCTGTGATTTGATCAGCGATTGTGATAAGCAATGGAGAATTGCTTACAATCTATTTATGGTTGAATCACTATATGGATATACCATCTGGTAATTTAACATAGCTATTGAAAATGGCCATAGAAATAGTTGATTTTCCCCTCAATAGCATGGTGATTTTCCATAGTTATGTAACAGTTTACCACAAGGTAAGCATGGTTAAACAAGCCCCTGGCTCTTCTTGGGTGTTAAAACCGTGTCAACCCTTTGGTTTTCCTGCAGATCTCCCCTCGAAATCAATTCAGTCATTCAGCTTGCGATCTATTTGAGGTAAACCCCCCAGGGTTTCTACAGATGTTCCCGAAAAAATTCGACCCGATGTGAACATTTGGAGGTTTCCTAAAGTGGGGAGTAGCCCAAAATCATCCAAGTCATTAGACATCATTAGACCATTCTAGTATTGAAACAATCATGGTGACTTGGGGATCCCTCATCAAGAAACCCCCATTTGTTTTTTTTCCTACTATCAGTTTATTCATAATATTTAAATATCGCATTATAGCATCTGACTATTCCCATTATAGTATATATATATATATATCCCATTAACCTCATTAAATCGACGATGAACTTCCCTTGCTCAGGATCGCGTTTGCGAGTTCATCTTCGACGTGCAGCGGGAGGCGGAATACTTTGGCTGCAGCCTCAAGGCCCTTGATGGAATTGATGGAAGTGGATCGTTAGTTCTTGAACTAGGAAACATGGTTTATAGATGCTTATAACATAATATTGATGTTATATTTATGTATAAAGAGTATAGAATGATACTCTCTGAAACTGATTGTTTATATATTTATAAGATAAGAACCATGTGGATTTTGTATAAATACTAACCACTATAGTGTTGCAACAGGAATATAATACATACAATACAATACCATACCAGACAATACAATACAATACATCCATGCATCCATGCATCCATGCATGCATACATCCATGCATCCATGCATGCATACATCCATCCATCCATACATCCATACATCCATACATAATACATAATACATAATACATAATACATACATATATGTATATTATATATACATATTACATTTATATATGCATCATATACATATACCTACGTAAATATATATATATATATATATATATTATGTATCATACATATACATATATATTTATACATAGATTCATCACATATGTATGTATATATACACATAAATTCATCACACACACATATAGTATATATGATATATATATATATATATATACATGTATATGTATACATATGTTTTATAACTAACTAACATGACGTGCTTGGGGAGTAACTCTGAGTAACAGACATAGGAGTCCCTGAGTTGTGAGGCTTCGCAAACGCAGAAAAACACCGACAGCCACAAGTTTTGAACCAGGAACGCAAAAACACCCCAACAGAGTTGAAACGGGCAAACAGTTCAACAGTTAGACACTGATATTGGTGACTGTTCATACTTTCGTTTACATTTGTACCAGCATTTTGGTTGGTAAACCCCCGCAACAAAATTGTTGGTGAACCTCCGTCAGCTTGCTTCAACCCACATACAGGATTGGCCTCCCGAGTTATAAGTTGGTTTAAAACCCCATCTAAATATAGTTATAAGTATCATACACTATTGTTATTATAGTTATGTTCACCAACTTAGCCAACGAACTGGGGCCCCATCCTGTCTGTTTGTCTGCTGACACCTCAATTTTCCGCTGTTGAAGGCCATGTGCCAAGACGCGCGGCTCCAAACGGCGCGGCCCTTCGACGACGCGGATCTGGCAGCGGGATTACCTACAGCGAGGTGCACCGTTGCATGGCCGTTGCGGTTGTGGGAAAACCATGGGGATACTCAGGATGGTCGTTGTGTGGGTAAAGCAATGTCATAAACCAGCCCATTTTGGATGGTTTATACATGTTTATACCACCCATAAAAATATAAACATGGGTTTATAATAAAGTTTATACCACCCATAAAAATGGTGATGACTGGGGATGGTTTATGATTGTTTTAACCACATATCCCCCTATATTAAATCCCAAATGATACACCCTCAACCCCTCTATTATTGGGGATTATGAACATATTTCCCAATTCATCAGACTTACGCTCCATTTCATATTGCCCAATTCCTCACACACCGCTCTTTCAACACACCTTCCTTCTTCTCCCTAAAAACTTTCCCAGCTAGCTTTCGTCCCGTATCCCTTACCCTGGATCAATCCGTGATAGTTGATGACTATACTATAGGGATGAATGGGCATATACCCTCTGGTAAATTAGCACATGGAAAATGACCCATTTATATAGTTTGATCATTTACCATCATCAATTTCCATTCCAGGAACCCCAATTGGAGGTACCTACCATATATAAGGCCTATGTAAGGGCTATGTAAGGGAATATACCCCCAAACTATTGCCTTATTATATGGTACAGTACCTGGATTTTAGGATGGAATTCCCATTGACATCATGTACCTCTGAAACATGGTGATGTTCAATAGCTATGTTCAACTCCCAGGGGGTAATTCCAGCATGCCAGAGGGCCCCCTAGGTACGTTTGTTTGTAAGTAAGCTGAACAAGATTTCTGGTAGATATATCCATAGGGCACTGGATGGGGTTATAAACCAGCTTATAATTTTGGGGTCCTTCCGGTGGGTATATACCTCACACATAATTGGGGTTTAGCCAGTTGCAAAAACGGAGTATCTTGAAATCATCCATTTTGTGGATATAGAATGGTATCATAAATAGGAACGGGGACACAACGGATTATACAACCAACCAGAATATGGATACAATGGTGACACAACTTTAGGCTTATATAACTATAACTTCAATATTCGGTTGGCTTTGTCCCCAGATGGAATTTACACCATGTTATTGCCATTTTTATTGGCATGATCATGATTGCCCCTTAGATTGGGATTAATTACCGTACCCTCATCTTCCAGTTACCTGTCAGATAGGCAACCAACCCAGAGCAAGACAATCTATTTCTGATCCCCATTGGAAGTGATTTTTCGGGCTCTACATCCATCGATTTTTTCCATGATGACACACAGAGATTGTTCATTTCGTAGTAAGGTTTTATTGCCTTTTCGCAATGGAACATTACCAATCTTTAATACAATTTTATTGGTGAAGATGATTTTCCATTGCCATGGTTGAGTGGGTTTGTCTCAAACTGATGGCCATTCTAAGTCGTAAAAATTATGATAGACCAAAGTGCGATGTCGCTTTCCATCAATAAAAGATGGTTCAAGAGAAAATCTTACGCGGAAACCATGGATTTTCCCATGAAAAAGATGGGCTTCCATGGGATTCCATCCCTTTGATCCATGACTTCCTTCTCAGTTTCAGGAGTTTGGCTCCGGAGGACCAACTCATGGATCCTGAAGCCTTCATGGATGCGCTTTATCAGGCGAAACCAGTCGGACATCCATGGACCCTGGCAGTGCAAGAAACCAGTGTTTTTTAACATGAATTTACACCATCAATTATAAATTATAGGGTTTTCTCTTCCGGAAAAAAACATATGAAACAGATCTCTTCATGATGCTCGGCAAGGTTACACATTAATGGCAAAGCGCGATTCGTTGGAATTATGCCATTGGAAGATGTAATATTCTGTTTCCCCAGACTTATGCGGGGAGAGCGGGTTGTGCAAGAACTGATGAAATGAAGATCTTTGAAACCAACCCGGCTACTTTTGGAATCACTGGGTACTTAGGATTGTTTGCTACTCAAACACCTACCAACAGAAGGGTGACAGTCAATTTATTAACACCCAGTTATGGAAGTGAAAAAATAAGATTGAAATACACTGTTCATTTTAAAATGCTGTTTTTTTGTCCTTATATTATTTTTCTAGGGGCAAGACTACCCCAGGATTTATAAACCACCATTTTTGTCACTATGTTCAGGACCTTTATGAGCATAAATAACAGTGGGGTCATTAGTCCCCGGTCTTGACATTACCCCAAATTAGATTATTATATTCATTTATATATTAATGCCATTATATGCGATATGAATGCCATTAAAAATACCATTATTAATGTCAATTCCAATTTATCTTGACATATACCATCAAATCCCATTATTTTTATCCATTTATATTATTATTATTATTATCGATGGCTATCCAAGTATAGATGCTTATATATATAGCATTATATAGCCCATTTATGAACCCTACTACAATCGGATAGTTAGATTTGAGTAGGTCCATTACATGTCATAAATCCTAGTACATCACGCAATACCCCATTATATTGTATGTATATACTATATATATAAATATGCAATATGTATATATGTAATTAGATACATATATATATATACACATATTGTCTAGATACAATACAAATATATATAGACACGTGTATATATATATATATATATATATATACACATACATATTCAATATACAAACAACACACACAATACATATATGATCATATATGTATGTATACACAATATTTACTGTATGTACATATCCGACATATCCCATTACAGTTGGAGTGTACCATCTTGACTGCGCCAGGCCTTGAAAGAAAACGCCGATTCGCTAGCGACCGAAGGGTCCGAGCTACCGACCGAAGGGCTCCATGCCTTGTGAGTGTCCAAAAAGGGGCGAAGCTGAGAGCCGAGTTTCTGGCTGTACAAGAATTATACCACCCATTTATGTGAGAAGGGTACAACAATTGTATATTCAAGAGTTATACAACAGTTATACCCATATTTTCCAAGTTTAATGTGAGAACCAAAATTTCATCTAATATTAATGTGGGTAAAACAATGTCATAAACCGCCCCATTTTGGATGGTTTATACCACCCATAAAAAATGTGATTTTGTGGATTGTTTATGATTGTTTTAACCACATTACCCAGAACATCCATAAAGAACACGGTAAACACCGGAAGATTGTCCGGGTAAAGCCAAGTTTCGTTAGTTTATCTGGGAGTTTTGTTTCTGGCGATACCGATTATTACATGTGATGACACATGGGGAAAAAACCTTGAAAGCAGTTCCTTTCCGCAAAGCATGCCCCGAATGCCAGCTATATAGCTCAGTGTTTGATCATTGGGATGGGATTCTGATTTCGCAGGGATCTGTCAAATTTCAGCAGCATTCAGCACTAGGAATCATTCCAAAAATTGATAAACAAGTAACAATGACTCAGTCAATGATAGAGTTGGACAGTAGACATTGTTACTTTTGGATTCAGATATTTCAATACTTCAGGTGAGGGAATTATTGTGTTTTCCCAGACTCAGTAGCGTCTGACAAAGCTCTTCAACAGCTGGGATATGTGGATAAGTGAAGCTACTGCCATCTACTGCCCAAAATGACCACAGTGCGCCTACCCTTTTGTTTGGATTTGTGGTTGTTTTCCATGTTACCCTCTGGTTATTTAACATAGCCATGGTATAAATGGCCCATAGAAATAGATGGATTACCTATTGAAAATTGTGATTTTCCATGGCTATGTGAGTCATAACCAGGTGGTATCTAGATATGTTAGCCAGACTTGAGCAACTGCACAAGCTACTTGTCACAGAGCCTGCTCGTGGCATTTCTACTGTTATACAAGACACACTGTGAGCGCATGGTCTTTTTGATGCTTACCCGGCCTGGTAAACTGTTAAATAACTGTGGGAAATCACTATTAATGGGTAAATCAACGATTTCTATGGCCATTTTCAATAGCTATGTAACAAATTACCAGAGGGTAATTATGCAGATCTCATCATGCATGATCTGGCACATGGAAATACATATAAATACATCGAATCACGCTGCTGGATTCAGGTTGAAGATAGATGAGACATGATGAGACCAGAACAATTCAAAACATTCCTTTTTAATGGGTAAATTTTAACACCCAGCAGTCAGCAAGTCAGTTCGTGGGTGTGATCGTTGATACCAGGGACGAGGTCCGAGGGTTTCACTTATGTCCTGTGCATGAAAGAGTAGACCTAAAATGTTTGATTATATACTGTATATATATAATTTCTTTGGTTAGTGATTTGCCTTTAAATCGATGTTTAACTAGATAGTCACATCTCCGGCCCTGCCACAAGAGTAGACGCTGACAGACGCAACGCTGCGTGATGGGTGCACTTTGGTGGCAGAAAGATCGGGGGTGGGTTGAGGGTTTGAAACCTGTATTGATTGGGTTGCATAAGTGAGTTTTTTGGTGCTTGAATTTGCAGTGAATCCCAATTGCTTTTGCAAGCAACAGATCAACAGCCTGTACTTGGATCTTCATCCGAATCTACTGTAATAGTGGCTTCATGAGCATGTCCATAACTAGATTAACTATATGTTTGCAATGATCCATATTTATTTAAGCTTGGTGCTTATGTCTCATGGCTTTTTCAACAGGATGATCAACAACTTGTTCAGCCACGCTGAGCATTGCAACGCTCAGGGCTGCCCGAGCCGGAAGTTGCCATATCAGGATTTCCGCATCTATTTCAGCGACAGGTGGACCCCGCATGGGCCCCCTAAACCACTGGAGGGGGAAGAATTCATGGCCCTGGCCTATGTGAAAACAAGGGATACACCATGCCATGCCATTTCCACTACATAAATTCATCTAATTTCCATCCTAATTTCCATAAATCTGAGCTTTGGGGGATATATGTGGTGGATGCATGATACATCAATAATTGTACTGTGGATGGGTGAACATGAAAATTTGAGAGTTTCAGACGGACTTAGACAAATTGTGATTTCAATAATTCGATGAAAATGAAGTAAAACCATAGAAGCTTTGGAGCCATCGGTGTTGTTTTCATCATCTTACGGGTTTTCGGATGTTGGCATCGTTTATTTGCTGCAGGAAGCCATTTGCGGCTGTGATTTCAAACACGGGAGTTGATCAACCTTTGATCTTTTGTTGCAATTTGTAATGTTTATATAATGATGAAACAGTTATATAGAGATGATCTTATATTAATAAGATCTACATCAACACTTCTTTGTTTATATAATTATTTTTTTCAAAGGAACGTTCAGATTGGTTAATCGAGAATAATCAATAGTGGCCAAGAATTGCAAGAAACCGCTTCCATATCAGGCTGATCACACCAAATTAATCCAAATGATATAGAATCATACAGGTCAACATCCAAAAGTCACCAATGCCGCACGTTCGCATGTGTGATTTCTTTGCCGATTCGTGACCATCAAATCCATATCCCCGTTTTTTGTGGCGATTGTATCCACATTCATGCCATGGGGTATTTGTCTTCAAAGATATCAGCAATGGAGCATGTTTCCATTGCTTCTTCCGCTGTCCGATGTTTTTTTTCCAACTAGGTGATGCCCCCAAGTGACTAATGTTTGTTGGTTTGTAAACCCATTAACTCGTTCGATACATCTACGGTAAACCATAGGATAGTTAATTCACCTAGTGAACTCTTCACCAACTTAGCGATCACAAATCAGTTTAATATAAATGATTTTACGAATCCCATGAAATCATATGAAATCCCAATTTGTCTTGGTTAAATCATGTTAAATCAAATAATGTGCCTATGTTTTCCTATGATTTTCCCATTTTCCTATGGTTTTCCTATGGTTTTCCTATCGTTTGCCAGGCTCATTTTGGGCTGGGAAGAGTTGCTCTGCTGTCCTGAGGTGGCACCGACTCGGGTAAATCACCAACCATACTAGGGATATGGTGGATTTAACCATTGAAAAATATGGATTTGATATGGAACATCCAGATAATTGTGATGTTTATGGGGATACACGATGGTATATTATGCAATATCTATATCCAATTCACTTGAAATAATATGTGTGTCTGTCTGGAAATAGAATAGCTTGTATGTCGGGTTCTAAGCATCCAAAAACATGGAACAACCAACTGTATTGTAGATGTAATACGATGTAATGGACGTATCATTGGATGAAATGGGACATAACCAAAAATATGTTATATGGGTCTGTCTGAAACTGGTGTACTGCGTCAGGCTATGAAATCGAGAAAATGATGATCAACCAGTCAGTGAGGGGGTATGCTATTCTCTGACAAAGCCACTTCTACGGGGTCAAAAAACCGCCTGACTCCGCGACAATCCATTGATATCTATGGCTAATGCGGCTAATGATCCAAATTAGTAGGTTCTTCAGAAGCTACCCTCTAGTAATTTCACGTAGCTACTGAACATCACCATTTTTGATAGGTAAATAATCCGTAAATGTTCCGTGTTTCATCCATTTTCCATAGCTATGTTAGCTCATCATAGGGATCCACAGGGTAACTTTGAAAAACTCTTCGAGCTTTTTTTCACCACTTGGAGCTCGGGACATACCGGAAAAGTCCCTCAACAATTGATGGTTGTGAAGGAAAAAAATAAAAACATCTTGAAACAAGATAAAATAGATATACAGTATATATATATATACTTTGTTAGTTAACCCATGTTAACCCAGGAATCTTGTGGCTGAATCTTCTCCACTTTGGCGTCCCAGGTGTCTGGGTGTAGCGTCCGAAAGTATTCTGAGGATGACCCTACTGGTGGACCTGTCGGGGGATCCCAGTGGTGAATGGTTGGTGGATGGTAGGTGGATAAAAAAATCAGCGAAATGAACATGGAGGATTCTATCGATAATTTTGGGACACAGGCCTGTATCCAAGCCACTAGCACCATGCGGTGGAGAAAGTTTATTGGTTTGATGTTTTTTTGTTTAATGCATAATATCAAACAACTATTATGCCCCAAAAGAATATGTTGGTTGTCAAAGGTTTAGCCAGAAGGAAAGAGGTGGGGACGGTTGATGTTTTCGTAGTGAGAGGCAATCGGATAATCTGTGCTGTGGTTGCAACGGTGCAGCATCATGGATATCCTTTTCACGACCGCTAGGTATACAAATCAATTTGTTAGATGGTGTACCATCTCGCGATTCAAATCATTTTTTCACACCCTTAATTACAACATTAGATTCAATTAGTTTTTTTAATGTTTTTTTTTTAGTTCATGAAAATTAACTAATTTTCATTATTCTGGCTTGTGGTTTGGAATATTTCTTGTTTTCCATAATATATGGGATAATCCTTCCCATTGACTTTCATATGTTTCAAGGTGGTTTTTTAACCACCAACCACTTATTATGGGTTATTAATATATATATATATATACGCCCTGCTATTGATATACCATTATTGGTTTATACCATTTTCTTCTATCAAAACAAGCATCCGGTCTAAAAAACCAACGTTTGGGGTCACATCACCTCTAGAGCCCGGAGATAGAGAGATCGGTGTCCCGACTTTACTTCGACAGAAGTCAGTACTAGCCTCTGGTAAACTAATGGGAAAACCATGGGAAAACCAATGGAAAATGGAGATTTAGATGGAAAAGCCAGCATTTTGAATGGGTAAATCAACGATTTCGACTGGGCCATGGCTTCCAGTTCGCGAAGTGTTAAGTTACCAGAGGGTATCTGGTTTGGGAATGATAAAAGCTGGTATCATCCCCTGGCCAAATCTGGTTTTTAGCCTCCAAGCTGGCCTCCATTCAAAGATGAAATTGGGATGATCCATTTCCCATGACGGATCCGGCTGGTGCTGGGATATATGCTAACATGACTGGGGTATATTGATGATAAATGTTACCATACATAGCCACATAGCATACATGGATCCTATGGGGTATGGCTTAGTAATGATGATGTTTGGTTTGTATAGGATTTGGGAATGATCGATGGTTACGTAAAGCAAGAAGAACTAGAGCGGCTCGTCCGGATCCATTCCTCCGGATCTCTAGGGTGCTGCTTTTGCTGTTCACCGAGGGACAAGAAAACAACTGGGGAACAACCAGAAATCTGGGTATGGATCAATACCTATAGATACATTTTTAGTGGGATGAACATCCATTTACCAGCTATTTTCATGTTCACCAGGGGTACAAGGTTTTGACACACTGCCAAATCTACCAAAATCTATACATACTTTGTATTTTGATATTTATAGTAATATTTGTCACTCAACAATCCAAGAAACTTCCACTATAGATGTTCCCTTCAATAATTTCATGGCGTAACATGGCGTAAGAAGTGTTTTTTTCCCTGGCGAGTTCCTTTACCTTCCGGTTATTTAACATAGAGAACTTTTTAAATAGCTAGATATAGCTAGGCATGTTTTTGGTGCCGGGCATTTGAGGGGGCCCCCGCTGTTGTCAGTTTTTGACATTACATAAAAAACAACATGATAGACGAGGGGGGTGGGGGGGGTGGGGTGGGGTGGGGTGGGGTGGGATAATAGCGTCATTTGCTGTACGTTCTCATGCACTTGCACACATACG
>Ga0126342_10014215_pt1 | contig 14069 bp, 8 predicted proteins | sample Cyp1metagenome_FD_92528 | JGI IMG/M metagenome (GOLD analysis project Ga0126342, IMG submission 92528) | Coral microbial communities from Lord Howe Island, Old Settlement Bay, Australia - Cyphastrea 1 metagenome | ecosystem: Host-associated > Invertebrates > Cnidaria > Coral ...
GATGGTGCCCCCCAGTTATAAGTTGGTTTATAAACCCCATTAACTATAGTTATATCTGCCATAAACCATAGTTATGGGAGTTATAAACCAACTTAGCTAACTATGGGGCACCACCTTGTATGAACATCCCCAAAATGGATGAGAACTGGGGGGCCAACCCTATGGAAACCCCCTATGATTTGGGCCACCATGAATCAACGCTTCAAATCACATCATTGGGGCCCACCCATGATGTACATCCTGATAATCATCTTTATCCTGCACCATCATTGAAGGTCAAACTTCATGTTCCACACCCAAATTATCAGTCATGTTGATTAGATCCATGAACAATTCCCATTCTCAAATTCTATGCCCCTTTTTTTTCCTATGATCTTCCCATATGAGCCATGTGATCCTAGCAGGCCATGTTCAGCAGTCAGTTCACCAGACATCAAGGGCTCAGTTCGAAAAACTGCGGGGGGGTTAGGAATGGATTGCCCAGTTTATGGATGGTTACAGCTCCACAACATTAATATCATCAATCTCAACAATCCATTATTAATGTTGATATCTGATATTAATGTTGTGGACCTATTATTGATATTAATTGAGTAATTGCCTAGTTACAGTTCATATGGTTCAGGATATCTGATATCACAACCCCACACAATCATCAATCTCAACAATCCACCATCAACTAGTAAGTATCAAGTGTATTCCCATATCTTCATGCTTAAAACCCTAAATCATTTTTTTTATGGTAAAATGCAACAAAATCCCATTCAACGTCGTCCCTTGAAAAACTGATTGGTTGAGAATGGGATTCCCCCCCTTCATGGATTGAGATATGTGTCTTCTGATATTGGTTAGATTTCTTTAGTGTAATCTAACCTCACGAATCCTCAATCATCATTTATCATATGCACTTATATCAACTTACATCCTTTCATATTTTGATAGTTTTCTATTGAAAAATAACTATAGAGTTGAATTACTGATGGATATGATCCTAATATGATCTGAATCAGAAATCGCATCATATTATCATCATCATCATCATCCTAATTGCTAACATATCTAACATTCAACTTATATTCATAATATCAACTTTTATCAACGAATACCATCCAAAACAAAACGTGAACAAAATCCTCGCGCTCGCCTGGCGGAGCTCTTGAGGCAGGGGCCATCGGTGCAGAGCCACTTCCAGTCGCGATGGAAGAGAAGCGCCCACAGCTCCTGGGCGCCCGAGAAGGCGCCATGCGAAATTCGGTGGATGATTTTCTGGATGTTTCTGGTGGATTTTTGGGGATTTGGAGTGGATCTGGACCTTGTGGATTTTGGATGTTTCGTGGATCTTTACTGGATTTTCCTTGACTTTTGAGTGGTTTTGAATGATTTGAAGTGATTACGACTAGCCATATTCAAAAGAGATTTCACCATCCAAAAGGAAGGATTGAACGGGATCAAAATTGGGGCTTTAAAGAATTTAACATGATTTAAACATTTAACCATTCAGGAAGTTGGGCTTTGCTCGGCAGAAGTTGGATTTGGAGGATCTAGATCCCACTATCAGGATTAAAGGATTCGACAATACATGACAGTACTAATCTGGTTGGTGGTGCAATAACCATCTTGAAAAATATGACTTCGTCAATGGGAAGGATTCTCCATTCATTGAAATGGAAAATAAAATTCATGTTCCAAACCCAATCAGTAATTTAACGATCCAGTTTGTGGGAATATATTTCACCAACGATATGAGAAATGATGAGAAATGGCTTTGTCGAAAGCTGGGGTACCCCCAAAGGTAACATTTGTTGGGGTACCCTATTTTCAGACAAGCCCATGTAGGCTGATGATGGTCGATGTAGCTTTACACCTCTGGAAGAAGCAACTCTGAAAAAAGTGACTTGGAACACCGAAGCAAGTTGCACTAAGGGTTACTAAGGCCAGCTGTGTGGCCACGGCTACGCAATCATCTTCCAAAGCCAATTCTTGGGCTTCTTTTCTCTCTTTTCCCGGCACTCCCGGACTGGGTAAACTTTAGTCCGGTTGGTGGTGCAATAACCATCTTGAAAAATATGAGTTCGTCAATGGGAAGGATGACATCCCATATATTATGGAAAATAAAATTCATGTTCCAAACCACCAACCAGTTAGTGATCAAAAAAAGGCCAGAAAAGTCGCTCAGACAAACATCAACGGTATATTCGATGTTTTTAACCCCCCCAAAGGGGCATTTCAATATAGGGAACATGATAGCCCTTTCTATCTTCAGACAAAACCATTCAGATTCAGATCCGCGAAATCATCAGGCAACAATCGTCGAAAAACTTGAGCCCCATGCTGTGAAAAATCACCATTTCTGTTCGTTCACCCAAAAAAACATGAAAACATATGGACTCTCAAAAGACATGATCATAGTAATACATGTTAAATCCCATGTTAAATCTACTCACATGGTATATGATCCATTTATGATCCATTTAGATGATTTACCCTCTGGTAAACTAACATAGCTATTGAAAATGGCCATTTATAGTGGATTTTCCCATTAAACATGGTGATTTTCCATAGTTATGTTAGTTTACCAGAGGGTACCAATGTTTACCATGTGAAATATACCATGGATGGGATATTTCACATGGTCTCCCAGTCCTCCGCATCAACCGCCAAGGCATCAGCGCGACAGGCGCCTTAGCTTTTTTTTTTTTGGGACCGTTGGCAACGGATTTAGAGGTACCAGAATTTAGCCTCTGGTAATTTAACATACCCTCTGGTAAACTAACATAGCTATGGAAAATCACCATTTTTAATGGGAAAACTCACTATAAATGGCCATTTTCAATAGCTATGTTAGTTTACCGGAGGGTAACTATGGAAAATCACCATTGAAATAGTGAATTGTCCCATTAATAGCATGGTGGATCTTTCCATAGTTATGTAACAAATTACCAGAATTTAACAAACATCTCCGGATATGGATATTATGTTAAGTGCATCTTAATATGTTCAAACCCAGATCTTTCGACTTCGGTACAAACATCTCTGTCTTCCGGCGTTTTTACGACAAAAAAACGATGATTTCGTTTTGAATCTTTACACTTCGGGATTTCTGCTTGATTTGCTTCCTGTACAAATCTGGTTGGTGGTTTCAACCCCTCTGAAAAATATGAGTTCGTCAGTTGGGAGTATGAAATTCCCAATATATGGAAAGTCATAATCCAGCCATGTTCCAAACCACCAACCAGTATATATTAACCATTATTAACCATCATTAACCAGATATATTATGGAAAGTCATAATCCAGCCATGTTCCAAACCACCAACCAACCAGAAATTCTCTATCTTTTTGAGATGGTCATTCTGTGGGTCTTCATAGAGGTGCATCGCAATCCAAGCCCAAGCTACGGCCCAAGCTGGACGATCTCGGCGGCCGAATGGTTGCTATAATGGTTACAGTATAGGATATCCACACATATGCAAATGATTTGATCTTTTGTTTACGTTTGTTTACTATATCCCCATATATCATAGAAATAATATAATATATATATATATATTATATATAATATATATACTGTATATATATATATATAGCCTAGCCAAAGATGCTTGTTTGACTCCCAGAAACGCTCCACCAATCTCCAGCATCTGGAGCCCCCAACAGCTGCATTGTAAGATATTCTCTGAGCTCAGAAGTCGAAAGCACAGGACCTGGCCGCTGGCGATGTCTCGCTGCGTCTGAGTTTGATGTACCAACGATCACTGGAATGCTGGAGGCTATCTGGTTGGTGGTTTAATATGGTTCATATGGCTAGTATGGTTAGTATGGTTAATAGGGCTATACCTACCCCTATATATGGTTAGTATGGTTTAATATGGTGCAAAATCCCATTGATGATCATACTTGGCTACTTAGCTGGTTGGTGGTTGAGCCCTACCCTATATATGGTTAGTATGGTTTAGTATGGCTTAATCCCATTGATGATCATACTTAGCTACTTAGCTGGTTGGTGGTTTCAACCCTACCCCTCTGAAAAATGATGGAGTTCGTCAGTTGGGATGATGAAATTCCCAATACATGGAAAAATAAAATTCATGTTCCAAACCACCAGCCAGATCAACATTTGGGTCTGAACATACTGTGGATGGTTGCGAAATCCTGTACCACCAAAAGGATGGTTGAAACATGTTGAGACCCTATTTGCTGGGATGGTTCCCACCGTTTTCAACTGGTGATTCGGATTTCGCCATCATCCAATCATCCACTCTAGTGTACCTAAACTTGCTACCCTCTGGTAATTTAACATAGCTATAGAAAATCACCATGTTCAATGGGAAAATCCACTATAAATGGTCATTTTCAATAGCTATGTTAGTTTACCAGAGGGTAAATAACGATTTTTTGGGGGGGTGCCATGGGGTGCCATAAAAAATTCCCGTTTTTTTGGTGCCAGGTTTCTCAGCCTTCAACTCCTTGGGAAGTTGAGTCCATAGCATCCGATCCGCGTGACTTGGCAGGGTGAGGTGAAGCTTACTGAAGCTACTGGAAACGCGGGCAGACTTACTGAGGATCATTGATGTCATTTGAGGTCTCTGAAGAGCTGGTGGTCAATGTGGAATTTTTGTGTTTTAATGGTGGGGTTTTTACTGAACAAACACAAAAACCTGAGAGGTGATCCAGAAAACAGTCAGGTGTCAAAGCAGCTTTTTTTGTGAGCACAGTAGCTATCTGATACTAACAACCAGGTAAATATATAAACGTCCAAGGCAATGTTTTGATATGCTGCTTCCATGTTTTTGTTTGGGTCAGGCTTTCCAAGTCATTTCTCAACAGCTGCAGGGGCCGCGGCCAGTGGTGACTTGACTTCCATGGCCACCAAGGTGGCCATGGATTGAGGTATCACTGCTATCCATTCTTGGACAATCTTGGACCGGAAACCGTATTCCACCGGAAAAGGGTTACCAGAAGTTCTCAGAGTTCTCAGTTATCCATTCACCAACTAGGCTGGCCAGCTGGCCATCTGGTTGTTGGCATATCTTCAAATCATAGGGATACCAACACTCGAAAAAAAAAACATCCAGCAGCCTACGAAACTGGAGTCAGATACCACCCACAATGAGAGTCCGAAAAATTGGATACATGGCAGTGAAGCTACCCTGGCACCCGGATGGTACCCGGGAACATAGCTGGTTTTTGTTGATGTGCATTCCCCCAAATTTGGTAATTTCATAGGTTTTGACATGTTGACCCATCACTATATGAATCCCAAAAATGATGCATTTTTCTGACCATTCCCCAAGTTATATGTTGTCCAAGCTTTGACCGTGGATGAAAAATATCCAGAAATCACCAAATTTATGAAAAGGGAAACTTCATATGTGTGTATTCGCGATAAAAAAGTGCTTCTATACGGGGCATGCGGCATGTATCTTTACCGATTTCCTTGATTTTTGCATGTCGAATGTGAATCAGGAATGTATCTGAAAAAATGTCTCCATGGCACTGGTCGCTCTCCTTTGCAATCGTGCCTCAATCTTAACTGGTTGGTGGTTTTTCGCCACCCCTCTGAAAAATATGAATTCGTCAGTTGGGATGATGAAATTCCCAATATATGGAAAGTCATAAAAGCCATGTTCCAAACCACCAACTAGTAATGTTCTGTATGTTCAAAAGTGGTGCAAATTCACAAGATCAAGCCATGGCCGTCATGGCCGTCATGGCCGCCAGCCGCCATTTTTTTCGGGTACCTTGATGGTTGCGTCGAGCATTTTAGCCGTCATTGCCGGGCAACTCCCATCTCCAGGTTGTCGCTGGATCAGTGTCTTCAGACATGTCTTGGCTTAGAGACTTAGAGACTTACATATCCTCGAACCAGTTGATGTTTTGAGTGGGATGCTGTTTTCATTCCTACATCTAAGTCATCTACCATCTGGTTATTTAACAAAATAGCTATTGAAGCCATGGCCCGTAGAAAGTTCGTGGATTTACCCAGCTGTAAATGGTGGATCTTTTCAAGGATCGAGTTACTACCGATAGTTGAGATCTGCCCAATTCGAGACCTGCGGGCCCCTGGGGGGTTGCCATGGTTTACCAGATATTTTCTGGTTATGACATTCACAGTTCGCCATGGTTAAGCCATGGCCCATTGAAATGGATGATTTTCCCAGCTAGAAACCTCCATTTATGGTTGGGATTTTCCATGGCAAACTGTTCGTCATAACCAGATGCTATTTTCTGGATTGCTAAAACAGAAAAAAACTTCAGGTAACCCGCACCAACTGACATTCTGACTCTGACCATTTCTGGCATATCTTCTGACATTCCATCTGAGATTACATATTTTGAAATTCTATCTGACATATGTATGTGTATATATATATATAACAATATCAATATATATATATATTCTACATAACATTATGTAACTGTAACTAGCATTTTATCTGACAGTTTATCTGACATAGCCATTAAATCTGGCATTCTGACTCTGGCATCGTGTTCGGGGGCGGCGAGGTCCAGAGGGATGAGGTGGATTAGCTGGGCCAGGGGGACACTTGACATACCATCCGGTTATGACTAACTAACAGTTAGCCATGGAAAGATCCACCATGGAAAGATCCACCATTTTTTAATTCGGTAAACCATCTATTTCGATTAGGGCCATGGCTTAACCATGGCTAGCCCTGTGAATGTCATAACCAGAATGTAAAATCAACGGACCCTGGCAGCTGGCAGGGGAAAAAAAAACATCTCATGATTCTCATGGCATCATCAACATTTCTACCTCAACAAGCAGAAAAACCCTAAACTGATCTAAACTGTCTATAGTATTGGGATCATCAACATATTTATGATTTCATGGCTAGGAATCACCTCAACAAAAACAGCACCCAGAGACGGGACCCTTTAAGCACTGAGCTTGGAGTCAGATCAGCACCGATGGCTCTCCACCCAAAACTTCGCGCCCCCGGGCGGTCGGCCGTTTCACCACCGGTGCGGAGCCAGAGTTTTTTTTTCAAAGCTCCACCTGTCCTGGAAAAAGTGGGGCCCCAGTTTCGTTTCTGGGAAATTCAAGCAAACCAATTTTGGGGATACATTGGTACCATTGAGGATAGATATATATATATATATGGGTAAATTATAATATTTCACTAACCTGAATTAAGGCCATTTGGGGATGATTCCCCTTATTAACCATGATTCCCAGCGAGGTCGCAGTGAGGTCGTTATAATTTTCCCAGAATTGGCATATAATGTGGCTAGCCTTTGATTTGTGAGCCGAAATGTTGGCGAAATAAACTCGGGTGATGGTGATTCCGTGTGAGAAAAGAGGCAGAGTCAACAGGGGAAATGGTCCATTTATAGATGAGTTACCTACATTTACCTATTAAACATCACGGTGATTTTCCATTTGTATATATATAATATGTGTATATATTATATGTATAATATGTATATGTATATGTGTATGCGTATGCGTATGTATATGTATATATATATATTATGTATATGTATATGTGCATCTGTATGTGTATGTATATGTATATGAGTAGCGGACGAAAGTACTTACTACTCACAATGGATATGGCCAAAGTGGGTGGTCCCCTATCGGTTGTGAACGTTTGTACTTCCATGCTATGTGTAAGAATAGGGTATCAGTAAATGGGTGGTCCCCTATCGGTTGTGAAGGCTTTTACGCAAACTTAAACATCCCAAGTCCACTCCCTACTACTTTAGTCTTCCACTCATGTTGTCGGTTACTTATATGTATATGTATGCATATATGTATGTTGTCGGTTACTTATATGTATATGTATGCATATATGTATGTATATGTATATGTACATATGTATATGTGTATGTGTATATGTATGTGTATATGTATATGTATATGTATATGTATATGTTTATATGTTAGCACCAGAGTATTTAGCAACTCAATCAAACAGTCAACCTCTCCCACAGGATCACTAAGCCGCGCCAAGTGTCACTTGCCTTTCCAAGTCTTCCCTTTTCCAAAGGGCATGAAGCCACCTTTACCTTGGCTCATTTCAAACATCCCAAGCTGCTGGGTTCCACCATACCTGCATCGCTAGTGTTGAAACCGAAACAATTTTTAGACTCTGAACTTCACCGAGTCCCAATGTATCAATGGATTGCTGGGAAAATTTACAGGAAACCCCCATGATCTTCATGGTAAAAACCATGGTTTCCGGTTAAGATTTTCCCTTAAACCAATCCATTGAATGTAGAAACAACATGAGTCACGAAGCTATGAGCTTTTCTCAGTCCAGCAGAATCTCAGCAGTGAGTTTTCCGCCAGTGAAATCGAACAAATCTCCCAGTGAAGCCCAACCACTGGCATATATTCCGGCAGTTTATCTTTTGCCTGATACAAATATATATATACACATCTTCAGTGATAATTAATCTATCTGACATCTGACATATACGTTTTGAGGTCTCATCTCACAAATGCAAATACTGCTTGGTGGTATACCTACCCCTCTGAAAAATCATGGAGTTCGTCAGTTGGGATGATTATTCCATTCCCAACTGAATGGAAAATCATTCAAAATTCCATGGTTCCAGTCGCCACCAACCAGTGTATATATATAATTATATATATATACATACAAATATTCTAACATTTTATCTGGCATTCCAGCTGACGCTCGAGCGAGCCCGCATTCTATCTGATGCAGAGCCGGCGAGCTGGTGAGGCAAGCTGGTGATGTTAAATGACCAAGTGGGACCCAGCTGGGGAAAAGCAAGGTCAACAAATTTCAAGTGATGTCTAATATTGTCAAATAGTCCAATCCTTCAAAATTCTTAAATCTACATAAATCTACATAAATCTACATAAATCTACTATCCAATGTTCTATCCAATGTTATGCAACCACCATTTCGAGCCATGCTTTTACACCCTGAGAAATCTTCCCCTTCAAAAGTGGGCTGGGAGATGCATCTACAACAAAAGCATCAACTATCGACACGAGTCATCATTGGGCAGCACAAATCCACAAACTCCCAAACGATTCACATCAACTTATACAAATCAAGAAATACATATCAAACCATAACTAACTCTCCAAAAAAAAATGTTCATCAATGTTGGATCATTTTGCCATGCAATTCATTGATTCCATCTCAATTTGTCCATCAATTGTCCATCATTTTTCCATATTACCATAGTTTTCCATATGTTTTCCATATGTTTTCCATATGTTTTTCCATAGTTTTCCATATGTGTTCCATAGGTTTTCCATATGTTTTCCATAGGTTTCCATAGGTTTTCCATAGGTTTCCATAGGTTTTCCATAGTTTTCCATAGGTTTTCCATATGTTTTCCATATAGTTTCCATAGGTTTTCCATAGGTTTTCCATAGGTTTTCCCCCATTTTTCCCTATGAATTTCTCTGAGTTGCCACCCTTCATGGCCATGTTGGCCATGGCTGCCATGGGGTTCATCTGCTGGGATCCCATGGGTCCCACAGGCATTGGGCCCTTGCCGAAGCCACCCTTCGCCTGCCCCTTGGCACCCTTGGAGTCGGCGCCCTTGGCACCTGCGGCAACGCCCGGATGACGGGAGGGATCTCGGATTCCGAAAAAAAAATGAAAATTGGCACCTATTTTTGATGGGATAGAAATCCGATACCTAGAGTATTTTTTTTGATGTAATTCATAGTTTGAGGATGGTGTCTTAAATGGTTGATAAGGTACCCGATAATTCATAGTTTGAGATGTTTTCTGAAATGGGAAGTGATCAACTACTGGTTCTTCCACTTCAGATATAGATCATTGGTAAAATGTTTGGTAAAAAATGTTTGATCAACTCATGGTGTTATTCCTTTAAGGAATGTACCCTCTGGTTATGACTAACAGTTCGCCATGGTTAAGCCATGGCCCATAGAAATAGTTAAATAGATGGTTTACCGAACTTAATAGCATGGTGGATCTTTCCCCTGGCTGGCCCTGTGAATGTCATAACCAGATGGTAAAATCAACAGACAAAACCATGTTCCATTTCCATTTCACCATATTTCACCAAAACCCCATAATTCTCCCATCCATCGTCCACCTCATTTCCCCCATCCATCCGTTGAAACCAGCACCTCCCGCGGAGGTCATGCTGCCCTTGGCGGCGCCCGAGAACTTCAGCTTGGCGCTCTCGTCGCCCATATCCAGCAGCAGCGCCCGATGCCTGCGCGACTCCTCACAGATCTTGACGAAGACCTGACGATGGGGATCCCCAAAAGACCGATGGGGATTTTCCATGGGACTTTCCATGAGATATGATTGGGATTTAATGGGATGATAAACATCCACACTTGCTATTGAAGCCATGGCCCAATCGAAAGTTCGTTGATTTTCCCATTAAAAATGGTGGATCTTTCCATAGCTATGTAAACGTTTACCAGAGGGTAGCTGAGTAACGGTTGATGTTGGTTTCTTTCATGGAAAATTCCCAAAAAATGGATGAATACCATTATGTTTCTTTTCATGGAACATCTCCCAAAAAAATGATGATGTTTGTTGGTAAGTACGTGACTTCGGTTTATTTTCATGGAAAATCCACAGTTTAAAACTGGATGAAATGATATGATTTGTTGGTAAGTACCCCCAACAAACTTAGGAAACCTCCATTGTTGGTAGGGAGGTGAGATTTGACTTAAAATTCTGTGTTTGAAAGTCCCAAATTGAAGTGAACTTCGATGATCTTCGATTCAAAGGTGTTTCTTTAGAGTTCCAATTGAAGTTCAAATGAGTCGACCATATCTATATATATACTGTATATATATATAGATACATACCTAGATATACATACCTAGATATACATACCTAGATATACATACCTAGATATACATACCTATATAATTATATTTATATAATTATATAATATATATATATATATATCCATATAGATATATCCATTACTATATATACATACCTATATAATTGTATATATACTATTTATATACTTATCAAGATCCCATCTTTAGAGATTGGCGATCTTCTCGCGGCTTCTCGCCTGAGGATACTCGATCTCCTCATCCAGGAGAGATTCCATCACCTGCGGAAATCTTTCGAAGGGAAAATCATGGAACTGCTTGGTGGTGCTATTTCACCTACCCGAAAAATATGGTTAGTATATGGTTAATGATGGTTAATATATGGTTAATATATGGTTAATGATGATGGTTGGTGGTTGAGCCACCTACCCTATATATATATATGGATATGGTGATTGTATGGTTTAATATGGTGCAAAATCCCATTGATGATCATACTTAGCTACTTAGCTGGTTGGTGGTGCTATTTCACCATCTTGAAAAATGATGGAGTTCGTCAATGGGAAGGATGACATCTCATATATGAAATGGAAAATAAAAAAATGAAACCACCTACCAGTGGAACTATTGCTAGGGAATTGTCATTCTTAAAGCCATTTCTGGTATATACACCATTGTACATCTATATCATATCCCATAGGATCCATGTATGGTATATATGCTAACATGACTGGGGTATATTGATGGTAAATGTTACCATATATGGCATACATGGATCCTATGGGTATTAAATTTATATTCAATTTCTACAGAAAAGAGTTGACAGTGACAAAAGGTCGCTGAACCTCGTTTCGGTATTATTATGGTATCATAAATTCTTTCGTGCCAGGCCCAAATAGAAAGCTCCAATTGTGGATGGCTTGAAGAATCACCCAGAAATCATCAGAAATCTCCAGAAGTCAAGCATCACTTCGGCCCCAGTATCCAGCCTCTGTTTGGAACATCTGAAGTCCAGAGTCCCACTGAGAATATCTGGAAATCTGTGAAGCCATGGAGGTTTTAATGGGAAAAACCTGAGCCATGGCGGATTTTCCAGCCATATCTAGCGATGTTTGATGACACCATAAGGGTCCATAAGCCGTTCAGCCCCCCGCATCGCACCTTGTCCTTGTTGACGAAGACGCAATCCTTGGCCAGCGCAATGAGCTCCTGCTCGTTCTCTACGCCGTAGCTCTTGGCCGTGAGCGGCTTGCTGTAGTAACGGTTGTAGTAGAAACCCAAATGGTCCAAGATGATGCCTGCCACGAAGCGACCGGTCGCTGTGAGTGGCTGGGGCCGATTTGGGTCGTTTCCGCCAGTCGGATGAGAAGAACATATACTTCCAGCACTTGGCCATTTTCAGGTATAATATCATATACATATATAAATATATATATATATAATGTATACACATTAATAAATTATTAATATATATATATATATATTATACGTATATATCATGTTCCCCCCATCTGTTCAACAAAAACCGACCTGTTTTGATTTTCACGATCCACGCAGAAAAACCAGGAATCCAGCTCCACCCAATCGCCCGGCCGGTGCCTTTGCGATCCGTGTCATCACAGTCCTTCTTGAAGGCATGTGACATGAGGTGGAGCTCAAAGCCTGATTTCATGGCAGAAAAACTGTTGGGATTTCTGGGATTCATGGGGAATCCCAATAAGCAATATGGGGATGTGTGTCAAAACCAATAGTACCCCTGTAGTTCACATCAAAATAGCTGGGATTTATGGATGTTCATCCCACTAAAAATGGTATTAATAGGTATTGATCCATAGCCATATCTTTTCATCTCTAAGACTCTAAGATGGAGTCCTAGTATGTCCTAGTCCTATCATAAATCTATAGATGAAGATGGAGAGTTTTGGCTCTAGCTCTATCTTCATCTCTATCTCTCTGACGACGCCCGTCTCACTCCCTGAGCCACAACGATACTTGGCTCACCCAAGTACTTACAAAACAATGAACCTGAACCCTAAAATCCCTAAAAGACAGTCGCTTCTCAGGTATCACCGTCTATCAAATATTATATCATATTGTTGATATATATATATATATACATATTATCTTATTATATATATATATTTATTTATTATATCCCTAGATCCCCATTGAGTTCTGCAATTTCCCCACGAATTTCCCATTGCTTGGGAGAAAACGCGGACCCTTGAGCCGCCGGGCACAGGGTCATCAGCGTCCAATCCTCGGAGCCAAAGTCCTTGTAGAGCGGCATGCCGCCGCCGATGTCATCCACCTCCAACGAAGAAAGGTGGATTTCATGGTGATTTAATGGGATTTAATGGGATTTACTAATGATTTAATGGAATTTAATTGGACTTAATGGTGATTTAATGGTGATTTAATGGGATTTAATGGGATTTAATGGGATTTAATGGTGATTCAATGCAGTTGTTATGGGATTTTGCGATCCAATATTGGGCTGTTTTTTGGTGAAACTTAAGCCATAAGAAGAATATGAATCAAGAATGGGAACCAATAAACATTGGGATTTATGGCAAAGAAATTTGTTGGGAGTTATGGTGTTCAACAAAGACTTTTTTTGGTTGGGTTTCTTCATCCAAGCTTCATGTTCGATGGGAAAGTCAATGGCGAAATCGGAAACCCTCAATTTGCAGAAATGCCCAGTCTGGGTGTGTCTGGAACATGATGAGAAAAACCCTAAATCCACTGGTTTATGTCTCATGATTTTCTCTATCAAACTTGCTCAAACTTGGTCCTACTCGCAGGCCTTATGGCTGTCTGGTGCAGGTATGTGCAACAGCAATCACCTAGAGTGCAACTCTCAGTGTACATTGATGACATGACTCTGTGGTGCCATGAGCGGCAACCGCTGCAAACCGCTTTAGATGCATCGCAACATGTTGACGAGGTGTTAGGCCTTCGGTTGAATCCTTCCAAATGTGAATTTTTCTTCAAATGCCGCGGAGCACAATTGCAAGCTGTCCAATCCTGGAATATCGCAAGCAACAGGAAGTGGAAAATGTCTGCTCAGTTCAAGTTGTTGGGGGTGCATTATTTCTCGACGAAAGCACGCCGACGACCAATTGAGCCAACAGTTGTTGCGAAAGTGCAGGCACGCCTGAGACGACTCCGCACGGCCACTCACAAGTATTGGTGCAAACGACGCTTGGTGAGATCGCTTGTCCTTTCTTTGTTTTCGCATACGGGTGCTTGGACCACCATTCCGAAAAAGACCTTGCAAA
>Ga0126342_10014216_pt1 | contig 14069 bp, 13 predicted proteins | sample Cyp1metagenome_FD_92528 | JGI IMG/M metagenome (GOLD analysis project Ga0126342, IMG submission 92528) | Coral microbial communities from Lord Howe Island, Old Settlement Bay, Australia - Cyphastrea 1 metagenome | ecosystem: Host-associated > Invertebrates > Cnidaria > Coral ...
TGGCAGGGGTTGGTAACTGTCCCATTTTGGGAATATTGGACATCACCTTATAGTAGCCATTATAGACCATATACCTAATGGTTGGGTGATGTTCAATGGGGACATTTAATGACCCATGTTTGGAGACTTTTTCCTGCTAATTTCGATTGCACGGCTCAGTCACTATGATCTCAAGATATCTCAAGCCTTATACGCTTGCAGTCGACAAGGATCCACGACTCACTGGTGATCTGGCTCTTGCATTTTCCGGACACAGGCATTTTGGCTCCTCTCAAAGCACCCTCGGTATCTACATGAAGCTGGAAGGTGATGAACAAATTAAGTTTCTGGGACTACATGACTGTTAACTAGTTGCAGCGAGCATCAGCACCAATGATAGGTTGCTGCTTCATTTTCGTCCATCAAAGCTTGGGGGTGTTTAGAGATCTCTCAAGTTTCGTAACTTATTTTGTCCAATGGTTTGCCATGCTGTTTTTGTTGATCCTTCCCTCTCCGTTGCCACAAAAAATCTTCGGAGCGCCATGGCCCAGACTTCCATCCGTGCCTCCGCTCTCTCCTTGACTGGAGGTGCGGTTCTGTGATGTTTTGTTAAGGAAGGGATTGTTTGAAGGGAAATTATGGAACATCTATATGTGGGGTTCCAAAGTCATGGGGGTACCCCAACAGCTGGGTGGTTGATTTCATGGAAAATCCTATTAAAGTGGATGATTTGGTGGTACCTTCTATTTTAAGAGACTTCCATCTACAGGAAACTATCGATTTTCCATGAAATGTAGGGGTTTCCTACCAAAATGTTGCCTTAAACCAATCCATTGACAGGTGGAATGCTGAAAAACTGCGTAAAGGCGCACTGTTGATCGGTTTAAAGCTTAGATACCGTAACTAGGCATGGTCTTCAGTGGAATTCCACATGTTCTATGATGTTTGAGACTTTCACAACCAATTTTGTTGAAAGAGGGTTGGAATGGTAGGATCGAAAGTTACATGCACCGTTTGTTTGCAGGTGGAAAATCAAATCTCGGCAACAAACAATGTTTGGTTCCATATGTTTCCTATTCAATGTAGGAGTTTTGGTATATTTATTGTTTTTGTTTACATTACATTATACATGATTTTTGAGGTTTAACCAAGACCTCGCTGTACCAAACGTTGAGGACAGAAGTATAGCAACCGATCGTTGTCAGTTACCTTTCGATCTTTTTGGGGGGTTTACTATGTATCATATGTATATATATATATATACAAGATATACATATGCATACACAAATAAATTGAATATATCCATCTCGTGGTATCACCACCGGCTCTCCCTTCTATTTTCGGAAGGTCCTTCGGAGCGTTTCACCTCCCGCCGATCTCAGTTGCCACGCACTTCCTTCTCAGCACCTCGGTGAAAATGGGATCTACTCACCCAGTCATGTGAAATCCATATCTGGAATCATGGTATATACATGTATGTCATGTGGTATATCATCACTATATATCACTATGGTATATAAAAAAATGGAATAATCATGGTATAATACTGGTACAATATGGTATAATATGGTATAATATTGAATCAAGAACCGAAATACGGCTACCCTCTGGTAAACGTTTACAGAAAACTATGGAAAATCACCGTTTTTGATGGGTAAATCCACTATGTCTATGGCCTTGTTCAATAGCAAACTGTTAAATTACCAGATGGTAATGTGGTAAACCCATTAATGAGATATATATATATACATATATATATAATAAGCCATTCCCAAATGGTAGTGCTATTCGTGGCTAAGCCAGCATCATGTTTCCCACAAAAATATTGCCATTTGGGGGTACACTCCAAACCATGGCAAACCCATATGATGAACTGAACAAATATTCCGGAGGAATCATAATCCACCGAATTTGCCAACTGTTCGTTTGATTTAGTGATTTCCAGTGTTAGGAAGAAAAAATGATTGGAACAGATGAAATGAAATCCATCTACTGGGATTTGTCTGAAAATGGGGTCCTAATAAACCATCATACACCCAAACAATTTCCCCACAATGGCCTAAAAAATGCCAATCAATGGGCTATGCTGTACCTCACTTCCAAAGCCGAACAGTTTGTATACCTCCCATGGTTTTTCAACAAGAAAAGCAACCCCCCATTTTGGGGGTTCCAGAAACGTCCTAACCACCTCTGGTGTTGTTTTTCTTGGTGAAATCGGTCGGGTATCTACTCCCAAGGTCGATGCTGTGGTCCAGGAGCGTTTCAAAAAAATGATTCGCTTCAAGCGTGTGCCCGGCCAAGAAAATGGGCGACCTGTGATGGGTAACCCATGGTGACCCCATTTTGTGGCCATGATATCATGAAAAGGATTTTTGTTTACCGCATTTTCCAAATGACCATTTGTGTTAAAATGTTGAAAGAGGATGTCATGAAAAGATTCTTTGAAGATACTGTATATGATATATGGGCTAGTTTGTTTTGGAACCCCTCCGTCTGTCAATAAGGCAGAGGGACAGTGTGGTTGACTTGAGTGGAGCGGTGAGCGGTCTGGTTGTTTGACTGAGCACATGTTTTACCAACATTGACTCAGCAAGTGTTTTGCCAACACCCACATGTTCATGGTTACTCTCATGATGGCCACTTTGGGATACTGTGCGAACAGTGAGAATTATGACAGAACACGTTCTTTTTATTTTCTGCTTGGTGGTTTGGAACACGTTTTTTTTTCCCATAATATATATATATATATATATATATGGGATAATCCTTCCCATTGACTTTCATATTTTTCAGAGGGGTAGGTCAACCACCAAGCAGTTTTGCTACCCGGTATCCAAATATGGCATGGCGTGGGATGAAGCTTTGTGGCTGGTCTTTTTGGTCGGGATCTTGAGAAACACAGATGTGGTTGTGACTCAGAACTGCCCCCAGTGGATGTGTGTGCAACTCTTGCATTGGGGAAGCCATGTCCATAATTACATGGGATTATGAATCATCATGAAGACATCTCTCAAAGGTGATGACCATCAGTTTGAAACTAGTGATTGATTTTGAATACCAGAACTTAGTATAACTTAGTTGTATTTCATGTAAGCATCACTAGGTTAGTCAATATGACCATCACTACCCTCTGGTTATGTCAAAATAGCTATTGAAAATGGCCATTGAAATAGTGAGTTCTCCCATTAATAGCATGGTGGATCTTTCCAGTTCGTTTTCTGTAAACGTTTACCAGAGGGTAGCCGTTTTTTGGTTATTGATTCAATATTATACCATATTATACCAGTATTATACCAATGTTTTTTATATAGCATAGTGATGATATACCACATGACATACATTTATATACCATGATTCCAGATATTCATTTCACATGACTGGTGAGTAGTTTAGTCAATATGACCATCACTATATAGTGATGATATACGTTTTGATATGTTTTGATATCCAGAACCGAGGTCATGGCCACCTATGGCCTGTTGAATTCAGACGAAGGCAAGGTGCAAGTTGCGGGTGCCGCTAACGCGGGTGCCGGTTAGAGGGTGAGCAGTTCATTGAAACAGTTGATTGATGATACTAAACTATCATCAGTATGTATAAGATATGTATAGTTTTTTTTTTAAAAAAAAAACATGATTCATATGGACCATATGGAGTTACACATAAGCTTTACCGAGTGTTTGTTCTCTATATTTGTTTATTTTAAAATAGTTCAGTCTTGATGCGCAATTGAGCAGTGACTAAAATCCTTGCTCAAGATTCATTATACGGGACTATATACGACCCGATTTATTGGGAATTGTTGCAGCACATGATGGGCATCATCTTTAAACAGTCATTATTCCGGGTTTGCATGGGTTTGCAGAGAGTTTTTTTTTTATATTCGATTAGGTTTGCCCCAAGACTGACCACATAAACAGATAGTTAGAAGCTGGGTGGTACAGATCCATGTTGTCAATTGCTGTATATGAAATCATAGGGCCTTAGGGTTAAAAACACATGCAAGACAGGAATTGCGGTTGTTGGAATCTGAGGTTCCGATGACGCTTAGCAGATCCTTGTGTTGCTTTCGTTTCCATGACTTGTCATCAAAGAATCGGTTGCCCTGTGATCATCTTGCGAGTTGCACTATGAACAAACTTCTTTCCATGGCTAACACAGTCAGAGACTGCCTTATGTAGATATGTTTTTCAAAATGCATATTTAAAAAAAAAGTAATAATAATAAGCCAACCATATATTGCATATGTTAATATGTTTTTGAACCGATTTGTACAGACATTTTTAGTGGTAAAAAAAAATGATCCTGGATGTTAAACGTGCCCTTGGAGGCTCGATCGCGTGAAAGGGTGTATCTGGTGGTTCCTGAAATGGCGGTACCCCAATCGCTGGATGGTTTATAAGGGAAAAGCCTAGTAAAATCGATGATTTGGGGGTTGGTGTGCCCTATTTTCGGAACCAAGTATATAGTGTTCTGGAAGAAACTGATGAAAATTTGACTTCTGGAAGGTCTCGAACTTCCATTTGGGTTTACCCAAGAGTGTGATGCCCCATTCCATCATCCAAATCCATCATATGATTCCCCGCTGGGTGCTGGCCTGCAATGGTGCGGGTGCTATCCCCCATTGCAGGATAAACGATAAGCGCCCAAAGTGATGGTTGGAAAAACGGAGGGTCCTTTGTGATGTCACCTGTGCGTTTTTCTGTCCATCCCGGAAAGTCCAATATTTCTGTTATGTCCAGTCTGAATGACTTGTAGCAACAAAAATACAAAGCAATACTGGCCAATGGCCACATATGATTAGGGGGAATACTGTACATATTCTGTATTTTTGGCCTTTTTCGGTGTTACTTCCATTCTTTGTAGAAAAAAAATGGCCACCGGCCTGGCCACCCCGATGATTTCACCAAATGAACCGAGATCTGGCCCCTGAGGATGGCACGGTGCCGCCATGTGCCCCCGATGCCGCAGTCTTTGTGGTTCAAAGTTTGTTGCCTTTTGCTGGGAGCGCCATGTCTCTACACTCGCAGCTATTTGGACGACAAGAATTTTTACGAAGCCGTAGAATGGATGTTGTTTATACCCTTTCTTCAAGAATGGACCTTGACAATAATAGGGCAAACTTGGATTATTTCATGTTATATATATTTATAGATTGGTTATTTTGCTTTGTTGTCGATTTAACGTGTTCAGGTTGATTTTCCATGCAACAAATGGGATGGGGTGATGGATCACTTTTGACCCCATGTTCGGGGTGGCGGCTCAACCAGCCACCTCCAAAATGGATGTGATTTAGCCATGGCATGGAATGATTATAAACCAGATTGAACCAGTCATTGGTACCCTTCAGTCGACTAACATGGATATTAGATGATATTAGGACAAACCAACATTTACCCTCTGGTAAACTAACATAACTATGGAAAATCACTATGTTTAATGGGTAAATCAACTAATGGCCATCTTCCAGTTCGCAAACTGTGAGTCATTACCAGAGGGTTTCTGTGGGTTTGCCCGGAACCGCAACCACGACAGGCAACGCATCATCAGCATCATCATCATCATCATCATCATCATCAAACCCTTATTGAAGATCTTCAATGAATGTAGTGGAAATTTAACAGGGGTGGGAGAATCAACCCTTCTTGAAGATTTTCAATGAATGTAAGTTTAACGGGGTTGGGAGAATTGAACCCTTATTGAAGATCTTCAATGAATGTGGAAGTTTGACGGGGGTGGGAGAATTAAACCCTTATTGCAGATCTTCAATGAATGTAGTGGAAATTTAACAGGGGTGGGAGAATCAACCCTTCTTGAAGATTTTCAATGAATGTAAGTTCAACGGGGTTGGGAGAATTGAACCCTTATTGAAGATCTTCAATGAATGTGGAAGTTTAAAGGGGGTTGGAGAATTATTAAACCCTTATTGAAGATCTTCAATGAATGTAGAAGTTTCCATTGTTGATCTTCCCAACGCTTTTTGCATGCAGAGTTGCAACAAAATTTTATTGGGAATGGGGAACCTCTACGCTGCAACGCCTCGGCAAAGTATGTCGCCCCAACTCATGACAGGGTCTATGGCTGTTGGCCATGGCTTTAAGCCGTAACTTCCCCGTCTAGGGCAGAGGGAAACCCTCATCCCAACATTTCGATGTTCCACAGTCAGTCCCATCTTTATTGTGGTTACCTCCAATCTATGGATGAACTAAAACTAATCCGGATAAGTTGAATGATCATCTAAGTCAGTGGGATTAGAAATTCTAATCATACAACATATTTATTTAACCGTTATAAACCGCTTACAATTTGTATCATCAGACTTATTCACCACGAAAAACTAACTGTGGTGCCCCCAAGATATCAAGATATTGGTAAACATAACATCTGTATGTCGCCGACATCCAATAGATATAGGACTTATGGTAGATATATGGGTTTGGACCTGAAAATGTTGGGTATATTCCCAATGAAATAGCCATTTAAAAACGGGATAATGATCAGCAAAACCATTGGGTTTAGGGGTACACTATTTTCAGACACACCCATATCTATCATTCCACTTATTCACCACTTGCGGTCCATGACATGATCTTTCAGGATTCCGGTGGTGCTTCTGATACCAACGCTTCTGTCTGTTGCATCCGCAGCTGACACCTTGCAGGAGAAGCCTTGGGATCTAGTGACCACCGGGGAAATGGCGGTGATAGCAACCCAGCCTTAAAAAGATAGAATTTCACAATCCTCCTGCTATAGATATACTGGTTGGTGCTTTAGAACATTTTCTATTTTTCCATAGATTGAGAATAATACTCCCATTTGACTAGTATTTTTCAGAGGGGTTGAAACCACCAACCAGAAGGTTGAGGAAAACTAGGGAAAAGTCAACTTTATGTGTTTGGGATTGGAGAAAACATGAATTTGATATCACTTGATGCCCAAACCGTCCAACCAATCAAGTTTGATGAAAAATGTGTCAAAGTCCCAATTGGAATCAAATATTCATTTTATCTCCAACGTGTCCCAACTTTTGAGAAAACATGCATATTGTTGAGGAACAATATTACTTGCCTGAGCAAAACCAAGTTTCTTCCCACTTTGGGCATCCGCTAGGAGTGTCGGGCCAATACCGGCGGCGCCTGCAACCGAACCGCTGGATCCATATTTCTACAGCAACATCAGCGTGCACGTCGGAGTGATCTGCAGGGTGTTCTAGCAAGTTGCCTGGCGAGGGATTTTGGATGACAAGACATGTGCAGCCCAGCAATCGTAAGTCGGCTACACTCTCTGGTAATGTAACATAGCTATGGAAAGCCTCCATTTTGAGTTGGTAATTCACCTAGAAACAGGCCATGTTCCATGGCTATGTTAGTTTACTGGAGGGTATCATGTTAGATCCCACTAATGTGTAAATCCCATGATAAACCATCCCGAAAAATCACATAACATCACCCTTTTTGTGGGATTTCAACCACCCCCAACTGGTAGGTTTATGGATTATGGCAGCCAGGGTTTCCCACATTCTATCCCTTATATAACATTATATAATTGGGATGAACTGGGGATGTTCCACTCCCTATAATTGGGATAGACCCTCGATTAGAACCAAAGTGAGCCCGATTTTGGACGGGTTATCCGTGTGAGTCCCTAGTCCTTCGGGTTTTAGTCTCTAAATTTTAGCTGGACATCGACAATGCAATTGCTGCTACATTGAGCTTCTTGTGAGTACTTTCAGGGTCTAGGCAGCATTGACTCCGGAAAGCAGCGAAAAATTGCAGACTGTCACCCGCTAGCAATCTGGCGGTCTGACACACCACCTGTGCCATAGCCAAAAGTTGGATTACAATGATTACATACCTATATTCGATCATAATATTGATTGATCGTCATTATATAATAGATATCTTTTTACAGACGAGTTACCGTTAAAATGGTTCAAACATGTTCGCCCCCAAAAGCGATAACGGCACAAAACACCGCCAAGCGAGATGGTGCCCCCCAAAAAAGCGATCATCGACAATAGAGACTACTGAGATGTAAAGGATTGTGACCGGAGCTCATATGGATTTATAATGGATATATAATGATATAATATATATACCAATTATACGGGATGGATGACCATAACCCATATACCATGTTCGAACGTCTCCCGAGTCTGTTTCATGTTGTGCTGATGCTGCCAGGTGCTTGTTCATCTTCAGTTGAAGATTGCCGAGACACAGGCAGGCAAAGTGTCAAAGTGGGAGTTCTCCATTTGGCGGTTACCAATGATGATACAGATGAGCCATTAATAACCTCGGTTGGTTGATTTAGGTAGTTGTACTGAATGGCTTCTTGGGGGTCAATATATTCCGTTATTCCGTTAGGGATACCACTGTACAAACCAGGATAAAGGGAGGCAGGTGTTGAACTGACAACGTTCGTAAATCCTGTTTCCCTGATATGAAATACTTCTCCATATTGAGAGTTTCCATAAATGGTGATAAATGGGGATTAAAATGGTTGGTTTATAATGGACAATCCCATTAGAATGGATGATCTAGGGCACCCCTATTTTAGGAAACCTCTATATGGCCCCTTGTAGATATTTGGCATGAGAAGCACGGGGATCAGCGTGCTGCTGCTCTGGCTGCATCTGGAGAACATTGTTGTTCTATAGATTAATCCCTTCCCCCTAATACTAACCCCCCCGCCCCGCCCAAATAATAAACACCTCAGGTAGTTTTTATTATTAAGGGGGTGTATTCATTATTAGGGAACCCTATTAAGAAATTTAAAACCTTAATAATAAAAACTATTTTTTGTGATTTCAACACCAATTGAATATAACGCAATTAAAATATTGCCAATAATTGGATTTCGATGCGGACCCTATTAGTAAAATTAAAACCTTAATAAAAACTAGCTTGTGCGATTTCAAAATCAGTTAGATTGCCTTATATAACGCAATTAACATATTGCAAAAACATGGATTTCGAAGCGGACCCTAACAATAAACACCCCGGGGTTATATAACTAGTTTTTATTATTAGGGGGCAAAACCCACAAATGGTAGTTTTAGTTTTAAATTGTTTTCTAAAGGGGATCAATTAAAAGTCAAATTGGCCAATCTGAAATTTTCCGAAATTAGAGATGGACCTTAATTTTGAGTATTTGGGGGACGTGTGGTAATAGGGGGAAAGGATTATATTGCGATGCTCTCATTGATGATAGCTAGTAACCCCCAAAGATAGGACCAGGGTAAATTCTGTGAAAATAATGGTAAATCCCATTAAAGTAGGTGTAAACCCTATTAAAATAGTGGTAAAATTCTCAGATGGTGGTACCCCCCAAATCATCCCAACGAATAGACCACATGGTGACTTGGGGATCCCCCATTAAAAAAGAGACCCCCAGCTGTTGATTGACTTAGACCTTCTACAGGATGGGGCCCCCCAGTGATGTTTGTTGGTTTATAAACCATGATAATCCCCATGAATACTATAGTTATATCTGCCATAAACCACAGAATTCAACCATTTATAAACCAACTGAACGCTATCGACTGGGGGCCCCATCTTCTAGTCTATACTTGATGACTTGATTACAATGAAGGATGGCATCGAGCCGACCCCACATCGCTGAAAATCCAACCAGAACAACGGCTGGTTCAGTTTTTTTTCTATATAAATCCATCCAAATCAAGAACAACATATTGTGCCATCTATCTCACACTTTGCATCAGTCATTCCACTCCTCAGACTCTGTTCCTGGAATTCTTGTGAGGGCTGGTTTACTATTGCTTTACCCACATTAGAAGCTAGACAAACTGAGCAGGGGAGGTGACTGCCAAGTTGAGGATGCTGCGAAGACACGGGCTACACCTGCTTTGAAAAGAATCAGCTGCTCAGCGAGGGAGCGGGCTGTTGGGGATGTGCATAACAGGAAGGGGCTCACTAAAAAAAAAGTACTGTAGAGACTAGAATGCAGCTTAGATAGTTGGTTTATAAATGTTTATAGATGGTGACCAATAGATACTATTTGCCTCCTAGATGGTAGGTTGATTTCTAGATGTTTATAGCTAGGCTAACTTGCTTCGGGACCATCTGTGGAGGGAACATCCATTGACCATCTACTTTCTACCTTGAGGCTCGTTCCAAATCAGAATCCAGTTATGGATAAGAAATTGGGATAACTTCAGGACTTATATGCATGTCTGATTAGAGGCATTCATATTTAAGCTGATTCCCTTTAAACATTTTGTTTAACCCAACCATTTCATACAGGATGGTGCCATGAGTTAAGTTGGACTTATGGGCTTTTAGAACATTAAATATACAATTATACAATGAATTTGTCAAGGGACTTATGGGCTTTTGACACTTAGGTACCTTGTACATTATATATATACATTAAATATAAAATGATTTATATGTCAAGGCACCTCATTGTACAGATCCGTCCATGTTCCTCTCCATACGCCAAGGTATTGGGCCTCCTGTCGCCAAAGCTGCGAACCGGGAGAAGTCAATCCCAACGATGATCCAGAGACTCGGTGCATAGGCCCCCCCTTGGATGGTCGAAACAGGGAGGGTACTGAATTTGAAGTTGAACTTACCCGGCCTGGTAAACATACAAACATAGCTATTGAACATGGCCATAGTTGATTTACCCAGCTATAAAATGGTGATGTTCCAGTTCGTTATGTTAGTTTACCAGAGGGTATTAACTATGAAACATAGCGAAAAATGAGGTATTTGACCATAGTTGATCCAATGAAGAATGGACTTGGGTGCGTCGGAAAAGAGGGTACATCATGTGATAGGGTGTTTTAATGCGGTTTAATCGGGAAACTGCTGATGAGTCACTGGAATTCGGGGGGTACCATTTTTTCAGACAAATTCAGTTTTATGTTTCGATGGCCTATTTTGTCCACGTTAAACCCCAGACCCCCACAGATTGTCAGGAAACCCCACAGATTGTCGGGAAACAATCACCAATTTATTGCCACAACATCGCCATTTCAGTATACTCTATGTTACTGGCAAAATTCCATTCAGTACTTCAGTACTTCCCCAAAAAACCTTGTTAAATCATGTGAAATCCACATAAATCCTATGTGTTTCATGGGAAAAGATGGAAAATCCATGAAAATCCCATAGGTTTCTGCCCATGTTCTGCCCATGAGTTCTCTCCAAGGACTACCGGACGCCCTGGACCTGCACCGTCTTGGATGGCTCCACCGGGACCACCGGGACCACCACCGGGACCACCACGGGCACCACGGGGGTGAACCCGGCGCCGGGGCGAGTGCTGGTCACCGGCCACGCGGGGTCCGGTGCCTTGATTCTTTGAGCTGGTTGGTGGTAAAAAAACATGGCTGGTTGGTGGTTGGTGGTTTCAAACATGAATTTTAGTTTCCATATATTATGGGATAATCCTTCCCATTGACGACTTTCGATTTTTTTCAGAAGGGTGGCTCAACCACCAACCAGATGGTAAACCATCTATAAATGGGCCATTTTCCATGGCTATATGTTAAATAACCAGAGGGTAATAATCTGGGTAAATTTGATCACGACCGAAACCTGTTCTCCCGACCCCTGGAACCATGGTTTATTTTAGGGAATCATCCCCAAATGGCCGCAAGATTCAGGTTACAGTAGTGAATTATTATAATTTGCCCAGAATCATGGTGGTAATAATGGTAATGATGGTAAAACCAGAATGAACCCATGACTGGGAATGGTTGAAATCCCACCAATAAAAATCGTGATGACTGGGGGATGGTTTGTGGTTATGTCATGATGGTAATGGTTATGTTTTTATTCTTGATGGTTGGTAATGATTATAATTGATACAACATTGGTCAATGGTGGTAATTTATGGTTAATGATTACTAATGGTTAATGATTACTGATGGTTAATGATGGTTAATGATGGTAAATGGTTCAATAAATCATAAACAATATCACTGAGTATAACGGTTAATGGCGATAATTGACGCTTATATAATGATGGTAAATGTTGGTAATAGCTGGTGGTTAATAATTACTCATGTGGGTAAAACAAAGCCATGTTTTTACCACCCATTTTCCTGGGAATGGTTTATATATACCACCTATAAAAATGGTGATGACTGGGGGATGGTTTATGACATTGTTTTTACCCATATTAACTTTTTCCCATCCTTAAATTAAATTAATGATGTTTAATTATGTGTATATATATATATGTTGCATGAGTGGACATTACATATCATATGTGTCCTATGCATTGTATATATATATACACGTGCGTGATGGACGTGAGCTATGTTTGTAGCGACAGCAAATAGTTTTTTTTGGAACTGACATTGCTGTGGATCAAGCGGGTACAGCAGCAGCGAAGACCAAACTGACAGTCTACACCATCCATTTACGGTTAATGTTGGGATGGTTTACTATGTGTTTAACTAACAGCTAACGGTTTTTGCAAAGCCAACGAGTCATTCCATGTCTTTTCTTAGTACCCATGTGCAAAAGGACCTATCATCATCTGGGGGTCCCCTCTCAAATTGTCAGAGATTATATAACTGTTGTTTAGAAGAATCCCTCTTCAATTCCATGATTCCTATGTGATATGATATACATATATTCCATATTATAGTTATATTCCATTATATCACCATTTAACAGTTGTTGATTAACATATTGTTTCTGTATTTCCATGTTGGATCGTAACAAGCCGGATTTCACTATTCAAAAACACGAGCATTGGATACATATTAATTGTGTACTATGCATGATCAACTCAACACGTTACCATCACCAAGGAATATACGAGTTCTGTACAATAGTTGTCATTAGGATTGATTCGTCAAATTTATTGGTGGATTACGTAAGAAAAAATCATTAAAAAAAAAAATCTTCATAAATTACAGGCATAGTATCTTATAGGTACATTAATTAGCATTGGCCATTGTCCACCAATACTATCAACCATTAATCGCCATTATTCATCATTAATCACCATGGATTATCAACCACTAATCATCATTATTAAACCATACATTATTAAACCATTTCATTGACCATGAATCACCATGAATCACGATAAATCACGATGGTCATTATATCTGTCCATGATCATTAAACCATACCTTGTTAAACCATTATATTGACCATGAATCACCATGAATCCCGATGGTCATTATATCTGTCCATGATCATTAAACCATACATTATTAAACCATTATATTGACCATGAATCACCATGAATCCCGATGATCATTCTATCTGTCCATGATCATTAAACCATAATAAACCATACATTATTAAACCATTATATTGACCATGAATCACCATGAATCCCGATGGTCATTCTATCTGTCCATGATCATCATATTCCCATGATATTCCCGTCATGGTTATGCCATGGCCATTGCTTCGTCGAGGCAAGGCCCGCCTCTTCGAGTTCATCGCTGCGCTGACGGATCAGCCGGTGCCCGGGTCACGGGCCCGCGCCGTGCATTCCTCGGGTGGAGCAGCTGGGGGCGTGGTCAGCGAGAGCCAAGGGTGGCCCGGCAGAGATGTGCTGGGCGTTTCAGTTTCTTTGGAGAAAAAACAAGGATGTAAGAAGCCAAAATGCGGATTTAACCATGGAAACTAGAGATTTGTTGATGTATTTAACTTGCTGTTGGCGCCAAACCCCACGTTCGACCATAACCCACAAGATCTCTCCTCTACTTTCTAAACCAAACATGATCTACACCCTCCAAACACGCTACTCTCTGGCGACACAAGTAAGGACTGTAGCCTGCTGCTTTCAAACAATCCTGATATCCGGATGAGACATCCATAAGTTTAACAGGGACGCTTTCTACTAGGGGAATCTAATCTTCATGAGGGATCAGATCCACCACCCCCTCTCAACAAATATGTTGAATGGTTTATTAACTTCCACTTATCTTCATGAGGGATCAAATCCCACACCCCCTCTGAACTTCACTTGACTTCCGGCACGGTTCAAATGTAGGGTTCAGTTGACTGCCGGCACGGTCAAACGTAGGGTTTGCAGCGAACATGTTTTGACATGATTTAACATGCTTTAATGATTAAAAAAAAAAAAAA
>Ga0126342_10014217_pt1 | contig 14069 bp, 9 predicted proteins | sample Cyp1metagenome_FD_92528 | JGI IMG/M metagenome (GOLD analysis project Ga0126342, IMG submission 92528) | Coral microbial communities from Lord Howe Island, Old Settlement Bay, Australia - Cyphastrea 1 metagenome | ecosystem: Host-associated > Invertebrates > Cnidaria > Coral ...
AAAATCCATTAAAGTCCATTAAAATCCATCAAACATCCATCAAAATCCATTAAAGTCCATTAAAATCCATCAAACATCCATCAAAATCCATTAAAGTCCATTAAAATCCATCAAACATCCATCTCCCAGTCTGTGTTCGAGGACTCCTTGGAGTCCCTCTTCTGCGACGGCGGCTACTTGCGGCGGGTGGAATCCCCCCAGGACCCACGAGGCCTGACCCGCTAGTAGTGACTAATGGTGTAGTAATTAATGGAATGATTAATGGTATGATTACCCAATAATGGCCATTTAGTCATGGGAAATATATTATAATATATAATGTATAATATATATATATAATTATTATATATATAAATAACTATGGAAAATGATCCAGCATTTTTCATGGAACTAGATTTGGAATATACAATGAATATACAATGAATATACAATGATATAACTATGACATAACTATGAAAAGGTCCACCATTTTTCATGGGAAATTTAATGGCCATTTAATGGTATGGTTACCAAGAATGGCCATTTAATGGTATGATTACCCTCTGTTAAACTAACAGAAACCCCCTGGTGGATGATTTTAGGGCAGTATAACCCATAGGATCCTAAAGGTATGCCGGTATGCCACATATGGTAACATGGATCCCATATTTTACCATCAATATACCCCAAATGTTAGCATACATATATATATATATACATACCAGCACCATGGCCCTATGGGATAGTGGTGACCCTCTGGTAAACGTTTACGTAGCGAACTGGAAAGATCCACCATGTTATAGTTGGGAAAATCAACTATTTCGACTGGGCCATGGCTTCAATAGCTATGTAAACGTTTACCAGAGGGTAATAGTGAGTGGCTAAGCATCTTTAACCATCATGAACCATTCTGAATGCCAATGGAGAGATGGAGTGGCTGACTCGGACTGTTCTTTTTCAGTGAGTATTCTCATTTTCATCATTTTCCATCAGAGTCCCTATGTTGGGACATTCAAAGCGATTGTTTGCTTCCCCATGGGCTCGTGCAATGAGTATCTGAAGCTCTGGGGCCTCGCATAGGGCAGCCATGGGCAGCTTTACATCACAATCATCATATCATCATCTTAGATGTGGTTGGTGGTTTGGAACAATTTTTTTTATGACTTTCCATATATATATATATATATTGGGAATTTCATCATCCCAATTGACGAACTCATATTTTTCAGAGGGATTGAAACCACCAAGCAGTACTGTGGTGATTCATCCGAGGCTTAGATAATCGTAGCGATTTTCGCACAGAGTCCTTGGCATTTCATCAACAGGAACTGTGTCAAGTTTTTTGGGGGTAGTTCAAGCCGGTTTTTTTTCCTGAAAAAACAGGATACTGTACCCCCCAAATACAGTGCTTTATCATGGTTTTCACAGGTTTTCACCATGAATGATGATAACTCAGGGTGCCCCATCTTCAGGCACAGTCGATCTGTAGATCTCGGGAAGAGACCTTTCCTGATGTTCCGCAGTTGAGCTGCAGGTTTGGTGCTCCGATTTCAGCAAGACTTTACTTATCGAATTCCTCTCTTGCACTGGATGATGCTTCATCATGACTGCCTGGGGGAGGAATTGGAGAGTGCTGGAGAGTACTTCGGCAATGTCACTATTTGGAGATCAAAACTACCCCTCCGGCACACCGATCTACCCCATCCGGCTACAACGTTTTGGGTTTCGTTCCTGTTTCACAACGTGAGTTCTAGTGCTGGTCGAACTAACCCTTGACAGAATGCGGACTTGTCCAAAAATTACAGAACGACAAATTATACATGTCTGATCTATGTCAATGCCATTTGCACATCAAAATATTCTAGGTTGATAAATGTTGACAAGAATTGTCCAGGTTAACCGCCATTTTTTGGTGATATCCCGTACCAGCATATCCCCCCATTTCTGGACAAAGTCATGCCAAACTGTTACAGATCTGGTAAAAAATATTCCAAGCGGGACGCAAGTGATGGATCACCTGTGTTGTTTTTGTTGGTGGATTTTAAAAACAGGCTTTTTAATGCTTTTTCAATGTCCCGTTGAAACGGGATGTTTTTTTTTTTAACAGTACATCACTTGAACCAGCTGGAGGTGAGACATCCACAGTTGGGGATCTTTTTGGGACAGTGACCCCTGAGCAACGTCCACGTCAGCGTTCGGAGGATGTGGTGCACAATTTGGTGATGTGGCGGGCCATCCGTCATCGCTTCATCTTTGGCCAGAAATCCGAGGCGGAGATAGGGACCATAGGGACGAAGATGGACGAAGCGCGCAAAAGGAAGGAGCTGATGCATGGTGAAACCCAGATATTCTATGACAGTAACAGGTTCAAATCTGAAAAAACAACCATAGTAAGATGTACTAATTTGAAGACGTGGTTCTCGTTTCTATTTGTTCAACCTTTTCGCTCTAAAATATTCTTAAACAAATATTTAAAACAAAAAATATTGAAGGACCTTTCGACAGATGCATGAAAAATATTGGAGCATCATCAAAGGTACGCACCCAGTAGTGCCCAATTGCCATGGATCCTGTAATAAGAAGCCCCGCAACTCAGTTGCAAAGTGTTCAAACAATCAGTGTTAAATTATATTTACACATGGTTAGACACTTAAGATCAATGCCCCATTTTCAGTGGTAAAGTGTCCGAAACTTTGGTTACTGCAACTGGGATGACGTACCCAAAACGGAAGTCGTTGACATCTCTTGCCTATTAGACCTGTCAATTTCACCATTTTCACCGCTTGCAAAAAGAAGATCTGAATGATTCCTTTCATTATACTAGTTATCTTTAGTTTGAAAGGGTTTCAAATTGCCATTCTTGAATGAATCTTGAATGTTTTCCTGGAACAGTGCCATGAATCACTGGATGTTGCAAGCCAGTATTTCATGTGAGCCTCTTGGCCGCCCAATTTACCATGTTCAACATCTTTGAACCCCAAATCATGTTGGAAATTCATGAGATCATGAGGAGATCCTGAGCAAATCTCAGGTGAAGAGTGGACACATTAGTTGTCCTCGACAGTTCAGCTTCGAAGCTTATCTCCGTGAACGCTTGGGGCACATCGTCGTTTGCGTCGTCGAGGTGGACCGCAACATTTGGCTCATGACGCTTGACGGCTTGGAACGCGACGTTAACACGTTAACGTTGCGCGTTCCGGTGGGTATGGCATATAGACGTCAGATTCAAAAGAAACTTGGAAAGGGGTAGCCGTTCAAATCTCTAAATAGTATCCAATCGTATTATATAATCACCACCCTTTTCGTAGGGTGTAAGCAAGGGGGGCATTCAAAAAATGTAAGCAACAATTTTGACCCCTGCGTATTTTTTCCCGATGGGGAAGGGGAGGTGAAAGTCCGTAAGAGATAGGTCACCCCGTACCCCCCTCCGAACCCCCCCCCCGGTACTCTACGGATAGGGGTGTGTGGGGGGAGGTAAAAAATGTTAAATGTCCGCAAACAGTTTGTAAACTGTTTGTGAGGCGTCTTTGTGGGGGGTGTAATCAACCTATGTCTGAGGTCCATAGTTCCTTGCAGAAAGTGTTCGAAAAAGAAGGCAAAACTACGTAAGATAGAACAATGTAACCATCCTACACTTGAGGTCCTTAATTCCTTGCAGAAAGTGCTCAAAAAAGAAGGTGGAGATAAGATAGAATCATGTAACCATCCTACAGCTGAGGTCCTTAATTCCATGCAGAAATTGCTTAAACAGAAGGCAAAAATGAGATAGACAAATGTAACCATACTACACCTGAGGCCTATAATTCCTTTCAGAAAGTGCTTAAAAAAGAAGGTAAACAAGATTTAAAAAAACACGCCATCCTATACATAAGGTCCATTGTTCCTTGCAGAAAGTGCTCGAAAAAGAAGGTGAAGCTAAGATCGAAAAATGTAACCATCCTACACCTCAGGTTCCACAGTTCCTTTCAGAATCAACATGACACATGTGTAGATTGTTATTATAGTATGGTTGGAGGGTCATAAGGGGGGCTAGATAGGAACCGTGGCAGAAGGGTGTTTAAGTTCGATCATGTAGGTACATAAAGGGGGTTTACCATGGGGACCCCATAAACGTTCATTTGGAAGTCTTTTTGAGGTCCATTTGAGGTCCATTTGAGATCTTTATTTGTAATGTATCGTTTTTTTCCATAGGTAGGAGGCAAATTTGAAGACCTTCAACATCTAATTTTACATTTATTTGAAGTTCAAGGATTTTCCAGTAATTTGCAAGGAATAATGTACCTTCTATACCTCTATGTTACATGTGGAAATGATAAAAACAGTGTAGACAAAGCGTAGAATGTATTGGAAATACCAGGCAATTGGGGACCTACACGCTTCCAGTTTGCATTTTCGATTTTCTGCAATTCTGCAGCTATTTGCAGACCTTCACACTATTTTTTTTACATGTTTTTTTCATTTTTTTACATGTTTTTTCAAAAATGCAATGGACAATATTGAACGCCCCCCTGCGTTTTTTAAGAAAATAAATGACATCCCGTAAAGAATGAGGGGACCTACTAAAATGAAATCTTGCAAATAAGACGCAATTAAAAAAATAAATGCTTGCCAACATTTAACAGGACCACCTCCCCAAAAAACGTCTAAATTGTGTCTTGCAATTTGGGTACGCCCCCCTCCTTAAAAGGGTAGTGATATTATATATAATATATGTATGATATATACATATACATATATATTAGATAAGTTTTTGGATATGCCATGATAGAAGGAATTTGCTTGACCCATGCCCTTAAAGTGTCTCATTGAAACGGACAGGGCTCTGAAACTCAGATTTTACGGGTGTTTTTGTCCCACCAAGCCCAATATCTTGGGGTTGTTCATTGTTTTCTTGCACAGCATGGTGAGCCTGTGCTAGATTCAGTCGCAAGCAAATAACAGCCTCTGTCCTCGTTTTTTGACGCTAAGCAGACTGCCACCACTCTGAAAAGATCATCTCCCGCAATTTACCCGATGCATTTTACCAGGGTCCCCAGCAACTATGAATTTGGAAGAAAAATTGCCCGTATGCTCCAAGGTAGCCCCTGACTCTGACTCTGATGTTGACCTTTAATTTATTTGGCTGATTCTTGGGCTAAATGTTGATCTCATTGATCTGCCATGACATCCATGACATCCATGGACGTCCTGCACGGTCGATGTCTCGATGTCGTCCACCCGTCAGGACCTTATTGGTCCTGACTCCCTTGGTCTACTGGTGCATCAATCTGGATCTTTTGCATGCCACCTGGATTCCCTGGATTCCCTGGATTCCCTGGATTCCCTGGATCGCTGGTGTTTTGATGGTTGACTGTGGAAATGATAGTTACAGAGAGACACAGCGAAAAATCACTGGTTTTGACTGTGTTATAGTTATTTTGAATTATGGATATTTATGTGTCTTATGATATCTTATGATTTATGAATTGGTTGTTTTTGCCGTTTGAGTTTAGATTTTTGGCAAATCCAACATGTTTCTCCCTCGGGGCAAAGTCTCCATTGAAAATATGTTATTGTTTCTTGAGTTCCCCTGAACTTTGGCTGCAACTCAGGTTGGAGGCTTCTTGTGCTTGACCGCCTATTCCTTGTTGGCAGTGGGCTTTGTGGTCGGTCACGTGTTGGAGACTGACACTCTATGGCTCACACCCACCTTGCCAACAGATGCTCGGAAGATCTTGATTCTCTTTTCAGGAACCAGCAGCTCGCACACCTGGCGGTTGAGTTCGGAAGCAGGATGGATGATGAATGGATAATGTTCAAAGTTGGATTGCATTCATGAATCAAATATAACGTTATAACATGTTATAACTACGAATACATATTATACACTGTATATATATTATATATATATTGACATTATTAACTATAATTGTATGGTTATATTTAACCAATGACATCAAATATCATTGTTGAGCCCTGCCCAAAATTTCAGGAGTAGAATCTCATCAAGTAGCTCAGCTCCATCGATTTCGCTTTTTTCGTGCTCGGATCCGGGGGACACGCATCCTTCCAATAAAGAACATGGAGAACGTAGATGGGTAACGGCGTCCAAACCATGCCATATTGGGGGTCTGAAGATCCATCTACCCTCCGAAATTTCATCTCAATGGAGATCCACCATCTATCGCTTAAATTTTCCCAGCTATGAATCTCCATTTATAGAGGCAGATGATAGTTCCATAGTAAAGATCATAATACTATAGAATGTGTTTGTTTGAGTTTACTCATCCCATAGATTTCCCTTTTAAGGATGCAAGAAAATTACAAATAACTATATTAGGTCATATCTCTAGAAGATTCCCGTACATTGTGTTCTTTTCTCTCCGTGTATCTGTTATAAAAATGGCTAACCCTGCCTTATTGTTTAGCATTTTTTTCACAAAGAGTGGAATCAAATCACCGGAGAATTTTGAAGACCAGTCAGTGGTGGGTTGAAAGCACCCAAACACACATCCCATTGCAGGCTTGAAACGGCTATATATATACAATTATATATTATTATATATATATATTACATACAATGTTTCCAGATGCTATCCTCTACTGACTTTAGCTGAACCAATGCACAGCCCCATTTGGTGAATTCGCAAGGGGATACAGATCTGGTGTGGTAAATCCACACATGTCAATCCCAAATTTTGATAGGCAGAATCCCAATAATATTACGTGTATATATATATATATGTATGCATATAAAATTTGCATATATACATATTATATACACATTATATATATATGTATATGCACATATATATATATGTATACACATTGTTGCTGAAGTCCACGTCCAGAAATGGTTTCCATCGATATGTCAACTTGTAAGCTGCCCAGTGCTCCATATATTTCTCTTCTGAAATTGGCTGAACTTGGAACGGGCCTTGCTTCAAGGCACTTATATGCTCATGAAGCATTACGACCTGTCACAGCACCCGGATGCGGAACTGAAATTTGGAGCCCCAGGGCTAGAGGATTTGGAATTGGAAGAGGCCTGCCGAAAAAGGGGTGCAGGACTGGCTTTTTTAGCATGGGGGTTTAACCCCCACGACTTGGGATATAGCTATGATATAACCCCTGGGAACACCCTATATATGACATCCGAGAACATCCTATAGCTATGATCAAATATATCTACTTATAGCATCTTATAACTGGAACTGGGGATTCCCTGTGGCAGAAAAAGAGGAATAGAAGCAGCACGGGGAAAGAGCACCTTGCTGGGATAGTTCACGACCATACTGAAGATTTCTCAAGTCTGTCAAACACAATACCAGCATGGCGGTTCCCAGCCATTCCCTCAGACTTTTAGTTTCTTTGGGCATACCCTCTGGTAATTTAACATAGCTATGGAAAATCACCATCTATAGTAGGTAAATCCACTATAAATGGTCATTTTCAATAATTAGCTATGTTAAATTACCAGAGGGTTTTAAAAAAACTATGATAGTTAAAGTGTTCAGAAAGGGGAGCTGGGAACCCAACCTTGAGTGGATCATATGTTTCACGGCACAGAGGGGGGTCTCCATTTGTCCATTTTATGATGGGATGATGGGATAATGATGAGTAACCAGTGGATGGAAAGGGGTATATTATGGTATTTATATATATATATATATCCCATAGGATCCATGTATGGTACATATGCTAACATTTGGGGTATATTGATGGTAAATGTTACCATATATAGCATACATGGATCCTATGGGTATATATATGCATCTATGTACCCTATTTTCGGATCCAGAAACAGATGAACAACAGACATGTTCATCATGTTCTTCCTGACCCATAAATTTCTTCAAGAGTGAGCATGTGGAAACCACAATTTGTTGATATAAAAACCCAAAGTTTATGGCCCATCAGCTGTTTATGGAGATCGATGACTAGGAATCACACTAGGAGGGACCCTGTCCACTATAATGCCCATTCTTGGTATCCTCAAAACATATTTAAAAATCCTATGTGCTTCGTGGTCCAAACTGGTGTAAGTATGGGTAAGTGCATTAAATTGTCCATATTGGAGGATGGTCATCAATCCATATCGATCCATTGATAGGAATGTATATTCCCCAGATAACGAGTTCCATGATGCCATCGATAACGATACCGCATGTACAAGTAAGATGTAACTTGACCATTGCACATGTGACGTTGCGAGTGGCACAGCAGTTGAGCTGTGTAAATTGCCAAAACGGGCACAACTTTATGGCTGCATGCTTGCACACAGGGGTGTTCGTATACGTTCAGCCCTACTGCAAATGAATTCATACTGCCCACGCAGTCAAAGTTGAAACAATGATTTCTACCTATTGACGAGTTTCATAGTTTCGTAGTACATATTTACAATTATTGATATTGAAACTGTGATTCATCCCACGAATTATATGAGTTGTGTGGCGCATTGGACCTATCCCTTTCTGACACATCACCCAGATTCGTCTTAGAATCATAGTAACTTGGCCCGGCCTTAGTGGTAATGCTACAGACCAAAAAGTTTGGAATTCGTCAAAGACCCCATAGCAAGCCAGAGGTACAGAAAATGGAACATCATGTGATTATATTTGGTTGTATGTGGTTATGTTTGGTTTAGTTTGCTTTAGTTTGGTTTACGGCTTATGGTAACTATAATAATTAACCCTAGATTAAACCTAGATTAACCATAATTAACCCTAGATCAACCATTATTCACCATAGCTTAACCATGATTATCCCGGCAGTAACCATTATTTACCATAGACTATCCACTGGTTGGTGGTTTCAAACATTTTTTACTTTCCATAATATATGGGATAATCCTTCAAATTGACTGATATTTTTCAGAGGGGTTGAAACCACCAACCAGTCCATTATTTACCATAGATTCTTCATATCTTCCATGAAGAAACTTCGAGTTCCGTCAGGTGGACTTGGGTCAGCCGCCCGTGAGCGATCCCAAACGCCTGCGCTTGACATCCGTCAGGCCGCAATTTCCCCGGCCACACATTCCAAGTAACAAGTATAGGGTTATTCAGGACACCCGAGGTTCTGGGGGCGGAAACCCGGGGATTTTGTCATGATAATAGCCAGGGTTTGATTCTAAACCCTACAAATTTGTAGGGTTTGGGTTCGCAGGGTAGTTAACTAGGAATCAGTTAATGATAGTTAATGTACATGGCATACTCATACTATATACTTAAATTAGATAGTAAATATGTAAATAATCTAACTATCATTGATAATACAAATATAGTCACTAATAGTGACTAATGGTGTAGTAATTATATAATGGGATGATTAATGAAATTATTAATGGAATGATTAATGGAATGATTAATGGAATGATTAATGGAATGATTAATGGAATGGTGATCAATCTGGGTAAATTATAACGACCTGACTGCGACCTCACTACAATCATTGTTAACAAGGAAAATGATTCCGCAATACCCTTAATTCAGCTTGGTGAATTCGTATAATTTATCCAGAACCATGGCCTTCTTTTATCCTCCTCATTTGGCCCCGCTTTACTTGGCTCCTTTACAGCGCCACAACTTGACTGTTTCCCGGTTATACAATGTACTCTCCAGCAATTTCAGAAGCTGTAGAAAAATGGTTCGATGAATGATCTACCAGTATTTTTTAAACATGCGATTTTCCACAGCAAAGTGTAACAAATTACACAAATTACTGTTGATTGTTTGTTGCTTTCGCATTCAGAATGAGTCAAAAACGACTATTGTTAGAGCCGTGCGGGCCATGCAGGTACGCGTTTATTTTTGAACTGCTGGCCTTTTGGCAAGCCATTCAGGCGTGCCGACCACGACGGCACGAGACGGAAATAGCGACACGGGTCTCCAAAGTCCTGGGTTTTTACGCTCTAACAGTTCTCTAACCATTTTCCATATAGCTATATAGCTATGTTAAATTACCCGCGGATATATCTTTGGGGAATAGTCATGAAATTCACCTCATCAATCGAACAGCAGGACTCCAAAGTCATAGGTTTGAGGTTGAACAAGGACACGTTGCCATGGTAGACATGGTATGTAATCGCCCATGATTCAGGGACAAAGTAAGGGTTGACAATTTCGAAGAAGTTCCAAAAAACACTCTCAATATATATATATATATAGATAGATAAATATAATGAAATACATGGGTTTTGGCCTTTGGGATTTCAAGTTACTTGGCCTTTGGAATCATCCCCTGACGGCCTCGTTGAATGCTGCTGCTTTGGAACCCGGAAAAACCATGGAAAGACTATGGGTTTTCCCATGGGAATCCATGGTGATGAAAATATAGCAGCTTTATGTCTGATTTATGTCTGGTTGGTGGTTTGGAACATGGCTTTTTAATGGGAAATGATGTTTTTAATGGGATATAATATAATCAATGATGGAACCATGGAATTTTATGATCCCATCATATTGGGAATGTCATAATCCCAACTGACGAACTCCATCATTTTTCAGAGGGATTCAAACCACCAACCAGTGATGGAATGTATCAAGAATCTCCAATTGTTGGTTATAACACCAAAGAATGTGTATATGGCTATGAGTCAAAACCCTGGCACCCTAGGTACCCCAAAATAGCTGGTTAACGAATGTTTATTCCCCTAAATATGGGTAATAAATGGCAACAATAGGTTTTGACCCATCCCCATATATATATAATTATATATATACATATATTCCCCCCTAAAATCACAATCGATCACATGTTTCACGGAGTTTTTGCAAATTTATGTACCTTAAGCTGCTAGTTAAACGCCGCTATCAAGGCGTTTAGTCGATAGCTATCCATGTTGAACCTATATACACACATACATAACGACATGATGCGTATATTGTAATGTTCACATCAGCTAAAGAAACTCCGCAATAAAGTAAGTCAAACCTGAGGAGAGATTAACAACCACCCTAAAGTACGCCATCCTGTTGTGGAGGTATTTGTTTGCTTCATGTTTGGAACAACATAAATAAAGTGCATTGTTTGACCTCCCCTAATTAGAGATCCGTAATTTTGGGGACCTTCCTAAACATCCCAACGAATCCGCTGCAACAAAGACATGACCAGTTCATGCGGACATCCTGTGCTTGGAATCTGGTTTCAAGTAATGTACAAGTCCTGAAGTTGCATTTTCTTTATTGCATCCGGATTCAAAAATATTTCCCAAGAAACTGGCAAAGGGGGCAGCCCAGAAACAAGTGAGAACAAAAAGAAAGTGCATTGTTGGATGCCCCCGAGTAAAGATCCCGCATGTTTGGGACCTTCCTAAAAGTCCAAAGAAATCTTAATTCCAATGACTCCAATGATTTCAAGTTCAAATCAGTTTAGATTTCGTTTCAATGTCAAGTGGAAGTGTTTAGAGCTAATTATCATTTAATTTCAAAGTTGATTTAACTTCACGTTCAATTCAAATTGAAATTAAATTCAAGTAAGTCAGTTCACATTGGAATTTATTCAAATTCGAATTCACTTCAGAATCGATGCTTTTAAATCCAATATCCATCTCCATTCCCAGACAGCTTTCCATATAATTCCACATGTATATATATATATATATAGTATAGACATGTATAGACATTGATTCCATAATCATCAACTGCTTGGTGGTTTGGAACATGTTTATTTTTCCATTCAGTTGGGAATGTCATAATCCCAACTGACGAAGTGACGAAGTCCATCATTTTTCAGAGGGGTAGGTATACCACCAAGCAGATCAATATTGCGCAATATTTATGGAGTATCTTGGTCTACAAGCCCGGCCATGCCCGGCCACGCCCGTTCACCGGTCATCCATAACTTGCAGATGGGGATGGGTCAAGACTGAATCCCATCGATATAAATGGTCTCAATTGTGTGGAAATGCCCTACTAAACCATGGTCTCGGGGGGTGTTTCATATGACCGGGGGAAGGGATTACCATGTCTGATGAAGTTATAAGGACCTCACGTCGCGACCGAAGCCTGGAAATGACGGTTTTTTTTTGTAGGGAAATCATCCCCAAGATAGGCCCAACAATTCAGGTTAGTGAAATATTATAATTTACCTTACCCAGATAATTTGGAGAAAAAATCATCCGAAGAACCAGCTAATCTAGGGTACCTAGGGGGTACCAGGCTTTGGAACCCATGACCATATGTGAAATGTAGCAAATGAATGATATATGGACATGTTTAATGATGCGCACCGCATGAATGTGTATGTACTATATTGTACGTGGCGGGTTCATGCTCGATTTTATATGTACACATATACATACATGCATTCTGTGGCAAAGAATTGGCGGTTGTGTCACAGCTATTGAGCGGGTTCCTCTCATCAATCTACTTCATGTATAGTTTTTTCTAGGTGGTTCATGTCAGATTACCATCAGGTGACCTGCCTAGTCCTCTTCTATCTGAGTGTATCCTTTGAAACCTGGAGCGGAACCTTTCTCTACGCCTTGGCATGGGCTGAGTGGCCATTGATGCTCTTCGGGGAGCCTTGGATTCCGCTGGGACATCGCTGTTTTTTTTTTTGGTCATGTCATGTCATGTCGCCATGTGGCTTTGGTACCTGAAAATTCTTTGTAGGACCATAATATACCATAGTAGACCAAAAACACCTTAAATAGTGCATGTCGATGTGAAAATTTATGATAGTCCTTTGGAATTGGGATACCATGTTGAAGATGGGGTGTTGGAGTGAACTATTCTTGGAATAGAGTAATAAAGCTAGGGATAAGATATGCCAGTTAAAGCAGGTGAAATTTCCTGTTCGAAACAGGGCCCCATCATGTATATTACTGATCATTGATTCTTGCTTTGCAAGCGGTCTTTCACAACAAGACAAGATCAGCATGAGGGGAATCTTGTCGTGGAAGATGTGGAATTCTCTCAAGGTCATTTGCCCCAAAAAAATGAATGGCTAAAGAAAATTGCATATGGAGGTTTCCTGAAATGGGGATACCCGCAAATCATCCATTTAAATATGATTTTCCATTATAAACCAACCATTTTGGGGTACCCCCATTTATGGAACCCCCATATAATGCCCAAATTTGTGTGTCAAGTGGCACTCCATCTCTTAGCAGCCAAAACGATACTGGCTACCCTGACTTTCCGAGACCAATATAGCAAACAGCAGGTCCCTGTCAGTAGTTTGAAATCACTAGGAAACAACTCGTCGTTCCAAGCAAAAGCAAGCGATAAATGTTGCAATGTCGAACGATATGACGGAGATTTTGACCTATCGAATGTTCCAATGAAATCCTGTTGGGTTTGTCTGAAATTTTAGGGGGAAAAACCCTCAAATTTGACGGTTGATGAAACTATATATAGGGGTAAGATCCTTCGTTTTTAGAGACAGCGAGTTGGGTTTATTGTTTCAGAAAACCTAAATGTTGCCTCAAACATCCAGTCTCAGTAAAAAAGAAGTAATGTAGAGTACAATGCATCATTTCTAGCCATACATGAACTGTACGGAGCCAGAATTGCGAAGGCCCTGCCAGATTCCTATGATAGTTGATCAAAATGAAAGTTTCCAACATAGACACTGCCAGATAGGATATTTGGAAGATAACTTTCAGTTAGATATTGCTAATTACAATATTTTTGGGGGTCTCGGTCTATGTTGGTTTCATGGTATTTTTGTTGCTTTCAACCATCCCCATGAAACCCTCTGGTAATTTAAAATAACTAGAAAATCACTGTATGCATATCATGCACACTATCTGAGGTGATGCCAGTGCTACTGGAACGGCTCACACTCCGCAGCTCTATCGAAGAAGAAACAGCCTCTTGGGCAGCTCAAAAACCATGGGACCCAGCCCAAACCACGGATGTTCTTGATAAAACGATTCAAACATATTCAAACGTTGCTATTTTTCTGCCTCCCAATTTTTTCAGAACCCCTCTTTGCTGGCCATTGTCAGATGGTTTTTGTTTCTTAGTTTCAATGCATGTTTCACCAATTTTGACCCATAGCCTTGTGGGATGAGAGCCGAAAAACCGCCTGGTTTAGCACCTGCAGTTCTTAGTCCAGACTGACCATTTTTTGTTCTTGATATAATATATATATATATATAT
>Ga0126342_10014218_pt1 | contig 14068 bp, 10 predicted proteins | sample Cyp1metagenome_FD_92528 | JGI IMG/M metagenome (GOLD analysis project Ga0126342, IMG submission 92528) | Coral microbial communities from Lord Howe Island, Old Settlement Bay, Australia - Cyphastrea 1 metagenome | ecosystem: Host-associated > Invertebrates > Cnidaria > Coral ...
CATACATTACATTACATACATTACATTACATACATTACATTACATACATTACATTACATACATTACATTACATACATTACATTACATACATTACATTACATACATTACAATACATACATTACAATACATACATTACAATACATACATTACAATACATACATTACAATACATACATACCAATACATACATACCAATACATACATACCAATACATACATACCAATACATACATACCAATATACATACATACATACCAATATACATACATACATACATACATACATACATACATACATACATACATACATACATACATTACATACATTACATACATTACATACATACATATATATACATATATATACATATATATCATAAAATCATATAAAACCAACTTCTGACTGGGGGGGGGCCTGTATTGCCATGCTCAATGGGGGTTTCCAGCGTACGCTGCACCTGCTGCGCTTCTTTCGACTTCTTCAATTTGCTGGTGGGAGGCCTGCGCGGCCCTAGGGAACAATTTCTGAGGAAGGAACACAACAAATATTTTGAAGGGCCATATTCAGTCTGATAGAGCAGTACATGATGTGAGAGCAACGCAGCAGAGAACTCTCTTTTACACCATAATTTTGGTAGGTTTAGCATTTTGTTGGGGTCTTTGCAGTGACTAAAGCTAGGTATATATATATATGTGTGTGTACGGTGTGTATATATATACAGATGATGGACTCGAAATTGATAAACCAACTATAACCAACTAAAGTAATTATATATACCCTGGGAGTCAAAGTAGGGGCAAAGTATAGACCTAAGGGCTAGGGCAAACTTTGCCGTTACCTACAGAACTTTGCCACTCTCAAGGGTTGGTCTGAGGATTCAAAACATGAACATATCCATCCACGGTGTATATATATATACAGATGATGGACTTGGAATTTATAAACCAACTATAACCAACTAAAGTAATTATATATATATATACATACCCATAGGATCCATGGTGCTGGTATATATGCTAACATAAAGGGGGTATATTGATGGGATCCATGTTACCATATATAGCATACATGGATCCTATGGGATATGACTTAATATGACCATTGCCTCTTGCGGATCTTTCCCTCGTGTCGCCGTGGCTTTGGAGGGGCGAAGAGATATTCCTCGGAGCGATCCTGGAAGGTGCGGAATGGTGCGGAGCGAAGATGAGCGAAGCGCTGAGATCAGGGTTTTTTTAGTCATGGTGAATAATGGGATATGTATATGGAATTATACGGGATTATATGGGATTATATGGGATTTAATGGTTAATAATGGTTTTTTCATGGTTTAAGAATGCTATGAAAAATGGGATATTGATTGAGAATTGTATGGGCTGTTAATGAGCTGTTAATGGGTTTTTTTATGGGAAAACCAACGGGACCATAATCCACTTAATGGGATATATATGGATATATGCTTTGATGTCATCAAACATTGCTAGCTGGAAAATTCCCCAACGAAATAACGGATACAAAAAGCTGTCGAAAAATCAGAAAATCATCGAACTAAATGGAGGATTTTCAAGTGCCATTGGGCCATGTTTGATTACAGGATGGTATTTGATGTGTTGTTAACTCTTGCTCAACAACAGAATTGTGGTTTAGACTACACACCTCTTTGCCCCATGTGCTATTGAGATCTTCATATTTGACATCTCAATAGCACATTCCATTCTACATAGATATAATATAATCAAATGCACAGACCATGGGAATATTCAAGTGTTCACTCCAGATCTCCAAACATTGCAACTAAAATATATAGTAAGTAGCCAGCAGATAGAATAAACAACTTGCCTTACTCTTTGTCGAAAAAAAAGCCAGAGAACTTGCAGATAGAATATTAAAATATTCTATGTGCTGGTGCTATGGTTTTTACAAGGATTTTGTTGATTTTGGATGGATTTCAACATAATTTAATAATGGTTCCTTAAGATTGTGTGCCAGCTCTGTTGGCATGCAAAAATATATCAAGTAGTTGCAGTAAATCACACACATAATCATTGAAATTGTTCATTTTAACCTGAACTAGTTGCAGGGAAATGGTACACATACTCATTGAAATTGTTCATCTTAACTTGATTTAGTTGAAGGAATGATGGGAAATTGTTCATTATAACTTAACCTATTGAGTAAGAATAATATTCTATCTATCTGCTTTTTGTCCTATTCTATCTGTTGACTTGGCAATCCTGAATTTTCTATCTGCTGGTTACTTACTCTATCAAGTTTGAAATGGTGAATATCATCATCAACATTCATCAACCATCAGATTTAGGGCTACCCCTGAATCAGCCAAATGTAAATGATCAACCGCTTGCTGATCATTCAACCCTGGTTTGAAGCTTCAAACAACATAGCCCTAAACCACCAACCAGTCACCAATCAACTAGGCTATTGCTCCCGGCGAGGCGAGCTGTCCTCCTTGGGAATGATAATCAAGGAACCCTCTGGATTGTTGTACCTTGCGAGAAAAGCCAGCAGCAGTTCATTGCCCGGTTGACTTCACAAAAAGAACTCTTGGGTTTATGATGAAACTTATGATGGTTTATGGTGATTAAATTAGCTCATGAATGTAAATGGGTATGTATAATAAACCAAGGAAATATCACTGGACACCACCACCGCCTGCAAGCAGCCTTTCGCAGGCAAACGGGGAAACACAAAATGTTCTTTGGGGTGGCAGCGTGGCATCTGAGAACTTCAAAATCGTTCAGGTGCAACAGTTGGAACGTTGAGGAGGAGAACATGCTTCCGGTCATAGAGATTGCCAGAGTTTGACCCATACATTTATGTACATACATAACTTATATGAGTATTTATGAATAGGACATATATACTTATACAGTAGAAGCTTGTGAACAAATCACATAAATACACGTGTATGTATATATATAAATAAATAATATATATATATATATATATTTACAGACAGATATTGAAAAAAACGCCCACACCGCCGAACAGTCAACCTTCCATGGTCACTCAACTGGCTTCTTCTCCTGTACTTCGTCATGATTCTTAGGCAAGAGCTTTTTGCAGTACCTTGGCCATGAAACTCACGGATGCTGTCTGGAAGGTGGATTTTCAGGTCCTTCGCTAATTTGGTTTAGTTAACGTTTTTTGGGCTGGCAAGCAAACTTCAAAGTGGAAACATGAAACAATCACACCGCATAGATTGTGACATCGAAGCCATGTACATATATTCTCATAAATCGATTTGTAACTATTAGACAATCAAACAGCACTGGATATAAGAATGGTGCTAGGACTGACAAGAACCAGCACCAAGTTAAAAAAAAAAAAACTGATTAATTTTGGCTATCAGCATGTTGAACTATGATTTAGCTATATTTGAACATGTCCCACAGTGGGGGGAAGAAAAGTTAATTGGCTCAGATACTGTGATCAGTTCTGGGCCAGCTGAGTTGTGTTTTTTACCCTTGCTAAACTGCAATACACAAATTAGGACACCTACGCGGGGCCTACGCAAACCACTCCTCCCATGCAAAACTGCCTACGCGAGGGTTACCCTTCATGAAGTGCCTACGCGGTTGCCTCCGCGAAAGTTGCTGCAACGATCTCTTTACTTGACATGATGTGGTCACAATTCTGGTTCAGAAGAGGAATAAAAAAAATTGGCAGATGACGATTCTTTGGGTTTTGGGTGACTTGTGAAAGGAAGGCGGAAGCCTCATCAAGAGTGGAGCACTTTGTCATGATGTGATCGGCAGTCATGATGAACTCATGGAAACATTAGAAAAGTGAAACAGTAACACTTTGATGGGCTACGGGCCACAAACCTACGCGTTTCCTACTACGCGAGGGCCTACGCGGAGCCTATGCGAAAATCCGAACCGAAAATGGCTTTCTGAAAACTTGGCACTTGTAATTTTCTGAAAAAACGGTTGTTTCTTTAATCTCCCCTTTCTTCCAGCTAAACATATGAATCATACAATCCAGTTTGCATGAAAAATCGTTGTAACCCACCAAGGAAAACAAGAGTTTGAGGTCAGAAACAAATCTAGAACATCTAAACAAACGGCTACGTGCGCCTACGTGAGACTGCCTACGCAGCCTCTCCTACATTTAATGTTCCTACGTATATGCCTACGCAGGACCTATGCACCAAGCAGAATAACCTACGCATGAATGATGTGAGTTCCTCCTCAATCTAAATTCCATCATCTGGAAAAAAAAACGTGGATCAGCTGGAGTCACATCCTCAACGACTTCTTCTGGATAGCAGTGATCGGAGTATCCGAGAAAAAACATGTTGATTGGCATTTTGTTTCGGTATTTTTGGTCCCAATCTTGCGGGCTACAACCTACCAACAATCATAGGGATACGTTACCCTTCGGTAATGTAACACTGTGGTAATGTATCACTGCTATGTAAAATGACAAATGGCCTCTTTATAGACAATTCGTTCATTTAAAAATCACTAGAACATGGTGTTTTTGCGGTTTTCCATACTTTTCCATATGTTTTTCATACCTACCGGGTAGCTGCGCTGCAAAAACCAAAACAACATGCCGCTGGGGCGCAACAGAGTCTGCTCCAACAGTCGCATCTCCGCTGAACCCGGAGGCTCCTAGGTGTTCCATGGCGAAAGTGGGACATTTGTGAACTGAATTAACTGAGTTAACTGAGTTAACTGGTTAGTAAATGTAGATAATATGTGAACTACCCTCTGGTAATGACTAACAGTTTGCTATTGAAAATGGCCATAGAAATAGTGGTTTCCCATTCACAACGGTGATTGTCCATCATAGTTTTTTTGTATGTTTACCAGAGGGTAAATAAACATCTACCTGGACCCTCTGTTAGTACGCATAAAAACTGTGTCTTACCCAATAACTTGTTGTACTACTTTTCCCATCTTTTAGTGGTAGTCGCATGTATGGTTTATACATCCCATGTATGATGATTTTGGGGATGGTTTATTATTCAGACACATTAATCATCGAACTACATCAGAAAACGTGGGATTTTCGAGACATGGCAATGATTTCCAAAGGGCCTGAAAACTATTGGAACACTTGATCCAATGGATTTGGGGATAGTTTTCCCATGTCTGAGATTCCCAGCCTTCGGCAGCTCAGGAATCCCTGAGATGTGAGGTACAGCTGCCACCTGGACCTGTGGAAGCTCCGGAAAAGCACCGTGAACCGTGAACAGCGCATAGATGTACATAGCTATAGAAGTAGGGTGAAATGCGAAGGGCATGTAGATTGATGTACACGTATGATATGTATATATATATATATACATACTGTATATATGTGTATATGTATGTATGTATATATATATATATATGTGTATTATATATATATATATCACAATACATAAAAGGAATATGGATGAACATAAAAGGCATCATGATAACCAATCCTCGTAAGACTCTTTCCAGTGACGTCAGTGGCGGCTTTTGTGTGATTGCATTCTGGCCCGGTGGTTGATCTCTAAAGTGGATCCTTTGCCAAAGCATCCACAAGGACATGGGGCATCAGCTTCCAATGGCCATGCCTACATCAAACCAGAAGTCTCAGGTTACAGATGGCTTCAGGTCAGCTGAAATTGGGTAGATATGCCACATTGCAATGACAGTGCAGTAAAATAGAGCTGGAAGAGCATCAGCCGACAGATCTTTCATGTGCGGACCTAAAGGGATTTCCTTCAAAGCATTTCAGCGTGAGAGTATAGCAGGAGTTTATTTTTCAAAATGACACAGCATGCCTTCATTCCAAGACACATGCTCATATATTCACATCCGCTTCATGGAAAAGAGTCTTGTCAAACAAAGCATGCTATCATATCTGGTGGGTGGTTGAGCCACCCCTCTGAAGAATATGACTTCGTCAGTTGGGATGATGCAATCATTCCCAACTGAATGGAAAAAAACATGTTCCAAACCACCAACCAGATATTGTCCTGTCCTATCACCAGGCATATGATGGGCATCCCTATGGTGCTCCATAGCTTTGGCGCCTCCTCCTGCTTTCGGTCCTGCGACATGGCTATAGCGGCTACGGCTATGACTTATCCAGCAGGGTTTAGTTGAAATGCTCTGTGAATTTGGGTAAACAATGATACACAGAGTTTTCGAAAACCATAGTACAAGAGTCGTGATAGTCGCGGGTCTTTAACAAGATTCACCATCCATAGTCACAATGCTGGAGAGGTGACAGTAGATATGGATTGGAACATCTTGACACCCCTGTTCATCGATCCCACAATGATGTATATATATGTATATATACACAGCATATAAATAAATGTGTGTGTTCTTATATGCACAGGAATTAGGCATTTATCTCCCTCTCTATACTGTCTCTCTATACATGTGTGTTTGTAATCGTTTTTAAATATCTCTCTGTACATATGCATGTATATATATATATATATATGTGTGTGTGTATCATCTCTCCCTCTCTCTCTCTCTGTATATATATATATATACACACCTGTAATCAAATGTATATTTAAATATATAAATTATTGATTGCAATTTATTCCACCCCTGCACCTCGCCTTTTGCAGCCGCTCTTCCTTGAGTCTCCGCCGCTCATCGCGCAGCTTTTGGCGACGTTCCTGGCGGATGCGTGGAACATTCTGGTCTTTCATGTGTTTTGATGTACTGTGGACTGTGCACGCACATCATTAAAATGTATCGTATATACATATAGATATGTGTATGTATGCATGCATGCATGTATGTGTGTATGTATGCATGCAGGCATGCATGCATGTATAGAAAGTATAGATATATGACATGCATGTATGTAATGCAATGTAATGTAAGGTAAGTAAGGTAATGTAATGTATGTATGTTTAGATATATTACATATATATATATGTCTTGCGCATATACATATGATATAGGATCATTAATGTATGGTATACGTAAGAGTGCTCTAAATATTGGCATACAATAAAATGCATGGACTGTCTGGGCCAAAACACGCTGTGACTGGCTCAAAAAACAGCCGCCAACAGTTCTGTTTTGATAAAGCCATAAACTTGTTTGTCGTCAACAATCCTGTTTTCAATTTGCCATGTCAAAGACACTCTCAACTGGAGGCAAGCCTGCGAGATATATCACAATCCCCTAGTTTCAATACCAAACTCCTTCGTGTGAGTCTCGAAGCAGTTTGGTGCTCCACTTGTGTGTATGGAAACTGGGCAAAAGGACTCACAAACAAGAAAGATTACCTACTACTGATGAAAAAACATTGTCGTGAATAGATGCCCAGGATGTCCACGATGACTATCGTATTCCGAACCTCCTCTTCCTCCTCTGCTTGACGTCTGAGTTCCTGCAAGTTGTGCTGATGTGGAGCTTTGAAACATAAAGACTTACAGAAACAAACAATTATTCGGCAGATGAAGGATACAATATGTTTCAACATATAATATTATATGTATTGATATGGACATGGGCATTATCTAATATATATATACAATTCTATAATGTATGTATATATATATATTGTGTATATATATATATATATATAGATGTGATATATATATATAATGTAAATATATATATATATACACTGTATGTATACATATACTGTATACATATACTGTATATATATATATATGATATTATTATATTGTGTATATATATATATACACACCTGGCTCTCTGCGATATGCTGCCTCCCTTCAGCTGTACGAGTCAATGATGGTCTCAGCCAACAAAATTTGGAGGTTCCCTCACTTCAGACAATCCAACAAACATATGATATGCATATACACAAGCAAAAATATGCATGTATTACTTATTTATCATTGGAAACCTTGGTCCCATAAGTGGAAATCGTTTCAGTACCCCCGAAACCGGGGATCAAGTCATTGCGAACGGGAAACTGTTTCCCCATCTGTTGATACTTAGATGGGCCATGGAGTTAGCTAACTGAGTTAACTGAGTTAACTGGTTAGTGAATGGAGATAATATGTTATACACTCTGGTAATTTAACGTAGCTATTGAAAATTGCCATAGAAATAGTGGATTTACCCATTGATAGCATGGTGATTTTCCATATTTTTGTGTATGTTTACCAGAGGGTAAATCACTTACGAACCAGGAATCGCTCATCCCATGGCCCATGGCCCAGTACATTCTGCAGTTCTGTTGATCATCTTGGCTGATGCCCACCCAATACCAGGGCCGTTTTGAAAGCCTCTTCTTCTGCTGCCCGACGCCTCATCTCCTTGTTTGGGTACCAAAAATCGAGAATTTTGCTGGCGAACATGGTATGATACGATATGTGAGATATATTTATTATATAGTTAACTATACCAATATCTCACATATAGTTACTGTATAACTATATATTTATTTTGGGACAGCCACAAAATGGGATGGTCGATAATCCCAGACCCGAATCCCCACGTTCTTTTCCATCGGTTTCATCTCGACGATTCGATGATCAAGTATACCCTCTGGTAATTTAACATAGCTATTGAAAATTGCCATTTATAGTGGATTTTCCCATTAAAACTGGTTATTTTCCATAGTTTTTTGTATGTTTACCAGAGGGTAATAGGATTTTTCGTGCAATTCTTCAGAGTTCCTAAGTCACTCAGATGAAGGGCGAAGGGTTTCCAAAATCATTTTCCAAAAACGGGATCCTATGATTTTGTCAATCTTCGGGCCACTAGGCAACAAGTTGAATAAACCAAAATTCTGCTCTGATTTTGAAAACCTACCACCATGCCCAATATGCAATATAGTATCATCCCACAATGTAGGGCCCCGCCAAGATAGGTAAGTTGGTTTATAACGAGCTTTACGTAGTTTAATTATAGTCTATAGTAGATATATCCGTAATTAGAAGGGTTACAAACCAAAGCACAACCGCCGGGGACCCACATTGCAAGTATGTTTGCTTGTATCATCATCTATTCTCATGTTGTTTGGTACCAAGATGGAGCAAAATAACGAGCGTCAACGAGCGTCACAATAAACAAATAGTTTAGTTTCACATCCAACTAATCACCAAACAGAATCCCATGGCCAAACTCAGTAACCATCAGAAAACAAACTGGAATATCTACATAAGACATACATACAAACCATATCCTCCATATGTGATGTATCTACAAAGACTCGTCACTTGGACTACTCTGGTATCCTGGTGAACACGCCGCTGGTAGTTCTGGATGTTCCCCCAAAACTGTGCTGCCAGTCACAGCTTTTGACCCATCCCCACATGTGGATTAATCAGGATTAATCATTCATGGGCTTCTACTGATTGTGTATATTACACACATGTCTACTATACATATATATATATATATATATGTATATGTGTACACACCTATGTATACACACCTATGTATATATCATTGTATATCTACTGTATGATGGGTTTTGACCGACCCATCCCCACTCCGCACCCAAAGTCGTGGGGATCTCCCTTCAAAAGGCGCTTTGCTCTTCCATCGGCTCCTCTTCCATCCGTCGCTGTTCTTCCTTTGCCCTTTCCCGAGCATAAAGACCTGACGAGGCGGATGGGAGTGGATGGGAGATGGCTTTACTAGGGCTTCGAAGTTGAGCTCAACAGTTTTTCAGAACGAAACCATGACGACTTTTTCGGGGCCAGCAAAGGTAAGATTGCTCAAATAGATCAAAAAGTAAGTTGAAGATACCCCACCCCAATCCACCCTATTAACAGATCGAGTTTTGATGTCAAAACAGGGGAAGCTCAAATGGACCATCCGGCAGCTTCCGAGCATTTGCCTTGAACTTTGCCTTCCAACTGTGTCCTCAGGGAAGTGACATAGCTTTCGTTGGAGGTAAGCATGCGGTTCACGCTTCACAGTATGTCACATTCAAGTATATTTAAATACATTTACTGTAATACACGTTGATACATATGTGACATGCTTGAAACATGGTAAATAGAGTTTAGTCATCCCCCTATTTGGGGAATCCTTTAATGGGTATGTATGTTTAATATGCTAACCTTTACTAAGGGGGTATGACCATCCCCTTTTCTGCGAAAATAACCCTTGATCCATGATCCATGTAACTTGACAATGGCACGCATTAGCAGACATGGCCAACAGAAGCTAATTGGATGGCAGGGAGATTCCAACAATCATCCAGCAACTGCTTTCAATGTGTGCAGCAGCTGCATGTTTCCAAGGAGATGCAAAGGTTAGGTGTGCTGGGCGTGCATACTGTTTGAATGCTTGCTTTTGAGCAGGATATCCAAGAGGTACCCGTTCAAATTATGCAGTTTAAGGAATCAACCCACTTTTGATAAACATCACTTGCGATCTGTTCACATAATCTCTAAAAAACCTCCTAGGTTCCTAAGAGTCTAACATCAAGCCCAGAGTGCAGTCATTGGTCATGCCAATGCTTTTAGTTTCAACATTGCCCCTGCCCCGCGCAGGAAAAACGCCCCGTTGCTGCCTGAATGTCGACCCAAAACATACATATCTTTCGACTCTCGACAGTCAGAAATGATTCCAGATAGCAAAACACAAAAGAACCACCACCACGGGGATGCCAATGTCATTTTGCCAATATTTTGCATGGAATCACCAAGAAGAATAACTTTTGAAACATGGCTTAAAAGGTATCAAAAAGGGTACGCTTCAAACTTTGGTTATCTCAAAATGGTTTTACCACAACTAAAAACATCCGACCGATGGGAAAGCTGGCAATGCCATTCAGTACAAGTTGGAGAACACGGATCACACCGACCAGTCGGGACCCCTCGCTTCAGTTGAATGCATTCGTTTAGCCGATGATGAACTTTGGAACCTAGCGATCATGGGATGCAGATGGATGCAGAATATTGGGATCCAAAGAATTTCAATTGGGTCCTATTAAGTAGCAGAATGCAGCGGCCTAGTCACTGTGGTGAAGCCATAGGGGTCAATCACCGAAACATGTGCTGGTCAATTGGGATCATCCTTCACCTATCACCTCCCAAAGTCACGTTCCAAGTGTTTGCAACGCTGCACACTCAGATCATTCATGACGAAAAAATGCGTTTAAACATCATCAAACTTACCAGCCACTGCAATCCAATCGATACATAAACTGATGTGGTGCTGCGTCTTGGATCCAATTTAAATTACACTTATATTTCCAGAATTCTGGACATGTTTCTACAATCCCATAACCCGCCAAGCCGCCAAATCAATCCCTTGCAGTTCTTGTCACATGTTCAGCGGATTGATGCAACAAAAATGAATGCAGGAAAGTCATGTTTGTTTCCCTAACACATTTAAAGTCCGTATTATCCATGTGTTTTTGTTCCATTTCTTCTCCATGTTTCCCCATTTGTCCGAATAAAACCCTCTGGTAAACTAACATAGCTGTAGAAAATGACTATTCTTAGTTGGTAAATAAACGAACTAAATGGCCATGTTCAATAGCTATATTAAATTACTAGAGGGTATATTCCATTAAGTGGATTAGAATGCCATTATATCCAATGAGATATCCCATTCAATATATCCCATTCAATCCCACTTGTCCTTATTATAGAGAACATTTCAATGAATCCCATTCAATATATCCCATGATATATGATTATATCCCAAAACATGTTCTCTATGTTTTCTCCATTTTCTGAAAACGTGTCCAAATTTCGATCTGCGGTCAGGCCACGCTCGGCCACCAAAGGCGATTGCGCCAGGCTGCTTTGCCGCTCCTGGAAAGTCGACATATACCCAGCGACGTGTAGAAAATACCCTCTGGTTATTCAAATTAGCTATGGAACATGACCCATAAATATAGATTACCTATTAAAAATGGTAATTGTACTCGCTATGCTAAATAACCAAAGGGTAAATGAACCATTGTAATTTTTAGATATGTTCATGGCATGATTAAATTATATAGATATACAATACAATGTATTAAACCGACCCAACAATAAACACTTACCATTTGGAAACGGTTCATATCATACCACTGGTCATATTTTGGTTTACAACACTGATTCATAAGGTTGCGATCTCTTTTGGCAGGACCATGGGCATAAACATTCAGAGTATGGATAGTATTGATAGTACCTATAATTATGCCGACCGAAAAAGGCATAGTACAGTAACCCCCAAAACAGGTAGACACAATAGATAAATCACCATTGTGATGGGATTTCGCTTTTCAATCTTGTTGGGTCTATCCTCAATAGTAGCGGAAATGGGCATCATCCAGGGATTATATAATCAAACCCCGGGTTGATGGGGAAGAGGTGTCCAATTTACAATTTGAGTTTTCAGCAGTTTTGAAAACCCCTGCTCATCAACATCATTTTGCAAATCCCTTTTTGGGATAAACACAAACTACCCCAAACCAAAGTTTCTGGACACTCAATTCAGTCTGGAATGTATACACAGTATCTATGGAATCTATAAGGATCATGATTGATTCTCTGGGCTGCTCCTTCAACCGCACAAAGAGACCATGGTGATGCCACCCATCAGTGGCCCATAACTGGAGTTTCCGATGATTGCTTCAGCATGAATCGCACTTAAAAAACCATCACTTCCAGACGGAGCAAGCATCATGACTCATGACATTTTAATTTTCCCACACGGCCGCATGGTTCATGCGACCACACTTTTGCCGCTCAGCTTGAAATAAACACGTCGATTGGCTGAGCACACGCGTTTGAAGCTTCAGTCAGATCCACATACCTTGGCTGTGGATTGTTGGGGATCATCCCGCTTCATCCCAGTTGGCTTGGAGTGAAATTGAGCTTTCCATTGGGATAGTACTGGGGGTATCAACTGTCATCCTTCCCAGTGATAGGTCCACCATCCCAAAAAAAAAACATTCATAGTTGTACCCCCATAAACCTGACAGTTAACCAAATTGTCTGCACAGTAAAAGATCGATTACCTGCAAATCCCCATCCTTGTTGGTTCAACCATCATTTTGAATGGTTAAATCATGCAGAACCGGTCACCGTGGCCCCACTCTATCACCACGCCAAGACTCCAACAACTCAAGGCCCGTCGCGGCGTCTGGCTGCGGTTGGGCATCACTTCATGGGGCGAGCGTCGATCCGACCAGAAGAGGCTCAGCGTGTCGAAGGAGGGGAGGATGTCCTGGGAGGATCCACGGTGGAACTGGAGGATGCTTCTGTCAGGAATAGCCTCTGGCAATTTTGAAAAACATTGCCATGGAAACTGTTCGCCATGGCTATGCATGATTTACTTAATACTACGTGTGTATGTATATAAATATATATATATATATCTGTAAATCTGTAAATATGTATATCTGTATATATGTACATTTGTAAATATGTATATTTGTATGTATATATATATATATATTGATAAATGTATATATACAAATATGTATATACGTATATCTGTAAAAAAAAATATATCTGTATATATGTATATCTGTATATATGTACATTTGTAAATATGTATATTTGTAAATATGTACATTTGTAAATATGTATATTTTGTATATACATATATATATATATATTGATAAATGTATATATACAAATCTGTATATATGTATATCTGTGAAAAAGTAAATCTGTATATATGTATCTCTGTATATGTGTATATCTGTAAATATGTCTAAATTTATTTGTGTATATATGTAAATTTAAATGTATATATGTATGTATGTATGTATGAATGAATGAATGAATGAATGAATGAATGAATGAATGTAAATATGTATCTATGTATCTATGTATCTATGTATCTATGTATTTATGTAAACATGTATATGTATATATATATATATATATGTATATGTACATATGTGATATGTATATATGTATATATGTATATATACATATATGTACATGTGTATATTTGTATATATGTATATATGTATATATGCATATATGTATATATGTATATATGTATATATGTAAATATGTATATATGTGTATATGTAAATTTGTATATATGTATATATAAATATACGTATATATGTATATATGTATATATGTATATATGTATATATGTATATATGTATATATGTATATATGTATATATACATATATGTATATATGTA
>Ga0126342_10014219_pt1 | contig 14068 bp, 15 predicted proteins | sample Cyp1metagenome_FD_92528 | JGI IMG/M metagenome (GOLD analysis project Ga0126342, IMG submission 92528) | Coral microbial communities from Lord Howe Island, Old Settlement Bay, Australia - Cyphastrea 1 metagenome | ecosystem: Host-associated > Invertebrates > Cnidaria > Coral ...
CTCGCTGCTTGAGAAGCAAACGGCCATATGTCTGTCTTGCTGTCCGTCTCCCTCTCTCTCTCTGCAGTACCCCCCCTCCAATTAGGGGGGTCGGCGGCACCTGGGCGCTAGCCCATTCTATAACAATAAAATGTATATCACTCACCTCACACGGAGAGGAGTGGATGGAACCCTCTAATACTCGTTCCTCTCTTTTCCAACGTCGCTGTGGCCAAACAGCAGAAATTAGCGTTGGCGCTTACATATCCAACTAGCTTACAGTAACAATAAACCACCATAAACCACCCATTTCAACATCGGACATTTGGACATTCCCAACTCATGGGAAACTCCCACAGGTCCCACCTCCAGAGTTCCGAGCCGCGCCCCATCAGACTGGACCCAGAGAGGTACTGCTTCCAGAGCGAGATGTAGCGCCTGAAACCGCATGAAACCGCTACGGCTGAAGATTCACCCCATCCGCATGTGAAAATTCACGTTCACCTCCATAAAGCCCAAGGAAGGGTCACTTTTTGGAGGCTGGATGTTGACCCATCTCCGAACGTGGGAAAAACCTTTAGATTCTTCCAATAAGTTGAGAAGTTTACAAATTCAACGGGAAATCATAGGTAATAAATATTCCTCCATTTTGCACAATATTCCTCCATTTACAACCATCAAAAATTATTCAAGCATCATCAAAATCCTCTTTAAAAAATAATCCAAGAGTATCTCTTCACCAACCCTTCAACCACCCAAAAAACGACCTCGTTTTCGCAATGCCAAGCTGCTCTGCTTCCTGCAGACTGGGCTTGCGCCCTGCCACCTTGCAAACGTCTGTGAGGCAGGCGGACCACATGAAGTACAGCGAGTCCTGGGTGTGAAGCAAACAGGGCTTACCCTCTGGTTATGTCAAACATAGCTATGGAAAATCACCATTTTCAATCGGTAAATCCACTATTTCTATGGTCATTTTCAATAGCTATGTTAAATTACCAGAGGGTAGCCCTTTTTGGGGATTTGTTTCACATCAGCAAAACAAGTATCTGTTGGAGATGATGTTCATGGGGATTCAACAATCAGTCCCAAGGTCGTCTGGGCGTCAGGACCATGTTGGCCAGAAAACCAGTGAGGTACTTGTAGCTCTCCGTCTGAGATGCATTGATTCGGCGGATTTTGCGATTAAAACTGATTGCTATGTGCGGCAAACAGCCCACGCTGGCGGCCCTTGCAAATGACCGCTTTGCCGGTGTTGAGTGTCCATTTCAAAGATTCAATGTACTCAAACTTGTGGATTGAAAAAAAAACGCGCTGAATGCAGTGGATGCAATTCAGTCAGTTGAACTGACAAAATCCTTTTGGAAATACATGTTACTGGTTGATTCACTGGCGCAGAAAACAGGCACCCAAGCCGACAGTTTCAGAGTCATAGGATGATGAGCGCCCCAATTCTGACCTTGGCAGGTAGAATCTAGCACCATTGGTGTGGGTAAAGCAATAAAGCGATCTATATATCCACCATCCAATTTTTAATGACTTACCATCTGGCAATAGTCCAGCAATCTATATGGCTGGTTTATTGTTGTTTCACTGACATGAAATTCCTATTGGGTCCGTTTGTTTCACTGGATTACCTTCATGATCCACTGTCCCCATGATGTCAGCCAGACCTGCGGTGCGGCGGTGTGCAACAAACCCAGGACAAATCCCAGTTTACGACAAACCTATCTCATATAGTTGGTATGTAAATTGTGTGATGCCCTATTTCTTGGTTTCCTCACTATTGTTGGTTTGGATACCCATAGGTTTATCCATATCCCTGGTCTTTTAATGCCTCTCGTGTTTGTAAGTCTTAGACAAACCCATCTCATCAAAGGAGTTTGTGTAAAATACATCCGAGCTTCCCGACCGTCTTCAACCACAAAAAATGTGCTACGGACTATGGACGCAGGTTGCTGCTAAGATTGCCCAAGATCTGTTCTAGCTACGGGGGTGGCTTTCTCACACGTGTTGACCAAGCAAAACACGTTGGAGCTTTGCTCTCTGCATCCCTCCATTCATCCCATCCCTTCATTCCATGCATTCGCGAAACCACCCAGTCATCCATTAATTCATCCTTTCACTCAAGCATTCATTCAGTCAGTCAGTCAGTCATTCATTCATTCATGCATGCATGCATGCATGCTTTCTTTCTTTCTTTCTTTCTTTCTTTCTTTATTTCTTTCTTTCTTTCTTTCTTTCTTTCTCTTTCTTTCTTTCTTTCTTTCTTTCTTTCCTTCATTACAGTACTTGATTCATTCACTCATTCAAGCATGTGTTCAGCCATGCATCCAATCACTCATTCTTTCAATCTTGACAACACGTCACGAATTCTCAACTGAACACTGACGCAACTTCCGCTCCACCTCGTGCAGGAATTACTGCTGTGGTTGGCCCGTCCCCCAATACTAAATACCCCATATAAGGGCCCCGAAAAAATGAATAAATCCAATACTGAACCCAGGGTTTCTAGGGTGGTATTTCATATACCATTAGCAAATATTAGCAATATTGTATCCCTGCAAAAATTGATTTAAAAACATCATAATATCCCCATAATGAATAAAATCTGTTCTTATCCCCATCAAAATTGGGCCACCCCATGCCATTGGGCGCCCCAGCACTGCGCCTTGATGGTCAGCACCCGCCGCGCAGAACGCTGGGCCAGAGCAGCCAGCTCCGGAGCCTGAAATCCAAAAAAGTTGGGATTGATTCCCCAACAATACCACCAATGGTTAATAGTGGTTAATCAATAATGGTTAATAATGGTTAATAGTGGTTAATCAATGGTTAGTAATGGTTTATAATGGTTAATAATGGTTAATGAATGGTTATTAACATTGTCAATGGTTAGTAATGGTCAATAGTGGTGAATAGTGGTTAATCATGTTTAATAATAGTAATCAATCTGGTTGGTGGTTGAGCCTACCCCTCTGAAAAATGATGGAGTTCGTCAGTGGGGATGATGACATTCCCATACATCATGGAAAAATAATCCAAATGTTCCAAACCACCAACCAGATGATTTTATCAAATCAAATCTGTGATTTGTTTGAGTTGGGAAAAGCTGATCCAAATTGTTGGGTTCCGAAGATTCGGATACACTGTATGTGGTCAATATCCCAACTATTTGGTGAATGTATCGGCATTTGATGAATGCTCAATGCTCCCCAAATGTGATTTTGTTGGTCGATATGGCTCCCCATTTATTGACAACCCAAGAATTGTAAGGGATTGCTAATCCCTTTCAAATCATCTTGACATATGATTATGGATCAAAACCTTGCTACCCAGATGGTACCCTAAAATAGCTGGTATAGCTGGATGCTTATTCCACCAGTCATATGGCACGTTCATAGGTTTTGATCCATCCCCATATCATCCTTCATGAGGCTGCTGGTTTGAACAGGTTAAACCCGGCTCTCCAGTGAGAAGCACTGACCTGCAAGGCCCCATAGTCGAAATTCCTGCAGCTTCGCTGAATGCTCTCCAGATGGGGTCTACACAACGGTAAACCATTCCCCTGTCATCAAAGATTTGGGATAATCATGGGATAATAATGGGGTTATTATGGATAAATATTGGATAACCCCAGTAGATCCAACTATTATTATCCATTTGATCATGTTGATATTATCCAACTATCACTGTTATTATTATAGTTATATATCAACTACTATTCTTATGGATAACTATCATTGAAACACGGCGGCTGTCATCATCAACCATCAACCATCAGCAACCGGGGAATCAGTGGAGAAAAAGGAAGAAAATTTCCATGGGAAATCCAATGAATAGAAAATATATTTGGGTTTTCCAAAAATGGGGGATCCCATTTTAACCATGGTTGTTGAAAAATACTATGATGACTCTATGAAATGTGAATGTTGAGAAATCTATCGGAAAATGGAAATCGATGAGGAAAATGAAAAAAGAAAGCTGTTCGAATGGGATCATTTTTTAATGGGCGAAACATGTTAAGAATGCATGAGTACATAATGACATAGGGAATAACTATGGGAAATGAATGGAACTATGCAGCTGAAAAAAAGGGAAGAGAGCAAATTAAAAAGAAAGGAAAAATGAAAATCAATCGTCAATAGTATGCAAATAATATAGGGAATTAATTAAATAAATAATAACAAGATAATAATGAGAAATACATGGGGACAGGCAGATGATGTTTTTTAATGTAACACACCAGAATCAAAGTTTCTCGGATTCCCACAGCCAGACCCCATAAGGTCCTATAGCATGCTGCAACTTGGAGTTCGGGACATAGGGCTGCTGACTCCCACTGTGCCTGACGAACTCGGAAACGCAAAAAAAGAGCAGAAAAACGACCTTGGAGCCCTCAAATGTTGATGTGTCTGAAAATGGTGCATACTGTATACCCCAAGTGGGATTTTTTGGGGGGTCAATTATGAATGACAGTGGATTTCAGGATATCCAAAAATCTAAGACAAACCCATGTAATATAGATCGTCCACTGGGGACTCGTTTTCGTCGACAAATCCATGAAAATGCCCAGAATCTTCAGGAAACCCCAAGATTTGTTGGAAAAAAATGTCCCCTGTCAATCTTCCTTTTACTCTCCAGAAAATATAAATGACTGCCTGATAAACAGTAACTGCCTGGAGAATTTCGTCTTGTAGGTGATTTTCCTCTGCAAAAAAGTGGTTATTCATTGCCGTGTGCGTTAAGCCCCAGGACTCAACGATGTATCCAAATGTGGCTCAGGAAAGATCAATCTTTTGTTGTTGAAATGCAATCACTTCCGTATTCTTGGTACACCCGAAAAGGAATGATGGAAGATTTTTCTGGGATTGAATGGATTTACCAACATTTACCCATACTGTTGATGGCTTCAAGGCGCCTTCAATCCTCAAGATCAACTAGATCCACAGGATTGATGAAATTTCACCAAGATGTGATTTGGAATCCTGGATTGGTTAATGGTTTTGCGAGCTCAGGGCCTCCCGCACATCACGCAGAGCTTCCTCAACAGGGACGCTCCAAGCAGCGGGGTACCCTCTGGTAATCTCACAGTTTGCGAACTGGAAAACGGCCCATTTCTAGATGATTTACCATCTGGTTATTTAACATAGCCATGGAAAATCACCATGTTATAGCATGTTATAGCTAGGTAAACCATCTATTTCTATGGGCCATGGCTTCCATGGCTATGTTAAATAACCAGAGGGTACCTTTATTAACCATGGTGACTTTCTATGGCCATGTTAGTTTAGTGGAGGGTGTGTTCAAAGACCATCAGCAACCTGGAGTCTTCACAGAAGTCGTGGCCTGTTTGCGAAACGATGAGTCACTAAAAAACAATGGTTAGTAATGATTAATATTGGTTAATCATGTTTAATAATAGTAATCAATCTGGTTGGTGGTATACCTACCCCTCTGAAAAATGATGGAGTTCGTCAGTTGGGATTATGACATTCTCAATATATGGAAAGTCATAATCCAAATGTTCCAAACCACCAACCAGTTATTATCTTTCACACCAAACGAAATGCGCAGTCCCACCTCCAGTCGTTCCAATTCAGGGCCACTGAGAAAGAACCCTCGAATGCCCGAGATGAGAACGTCCTACAGCCGTGGATACCATTCAAAGAAAGCAGGGTTGCGTCCAACTCCCGGACAAGGGTGTGAGTTGGGTAATAAAGAGGTCAAATTACTCATTTCGCCCCCTTGTGGGTATCATATAGGATGGAGTAGAGCTGCCCGGGATCATTCATCCCAATCATCCCAATTTCCAAGCGGGCGGTTGCCCAGCCACAACAGCAATATGCTCAATACCACTGGCACCATGGCCTATTAACTAGTTGGTTGAAAACGGTTTCCCGTTAACTGTGGGTTATCAGTTATCAATCAGAATCCCCATACAAGCCAGGTAGGTAGTATAACTCCTTATTGTAATATCCAACCACCCTTCATTTTTCCGTTATATCATCTTATGTCTCCATTTTTCTTGGTTAAAACAGTTAAAACCCACATAACTTCAGTTTTGTTGGTTCAAACCCATATAAGTTCTCCAGTTTTGCTGGTTGAAAGCCATAGAATTTCAATTCACCAACCATAACTCCAACCATTTCATCACTCCAACCAGGCGATATCTTGATCTCCTTGGCCATCTGCATATGCTCGTCCCGTGCACGCACGTCCCAAGGTGCAGCCGTGCGCACGCCCTGGCGTTGGAGTTGGATACCCAAACTGCCCAAGAAAAATCACCGAAATGTCTGGTGTCCTAAGACACAACATGATGAAAATGCGATAAAATGAGGAAAATCACGAAAAAATGATGAAAAAATGATGTGTCCTATCTTCAGACCGGTTTTGCCAGCTTTCCTGAAAATTTTCCTGATCTCAAACTGCAACTTCTTTGCGCCTCTGAAGGCACATCGGTCCAAGAAGAATGATCAGGATCAGCCACCTTACTTTTTGGCGCCGAGGCGAGAAGGATTAAGATGAAGAAGGAGAAGAAAATGATGATGAGGAGGATGATCGTGGTGGTGATGATGATGATGATGATGATGATGATGATTACTGTTATTATTGCTATTCAAATTATACGTGTAGTATCTTGTAGTCATAATATGTCTTTGTGAAAAGCCCCCAAAACTACGACAGCCCTCGAAAGTCCTCCCATTCTGGAACTCCCATGTTCGGCTCCCAATATCTTGGTTGAAATTTCTCAATAAAGTGCTGCCAGGATTTCCCACTCACCGCAAACCAAAGTGTTTTTCATATTTGCCAAAACAATTGGCCAGATCATACATGAAAGTTGACCAAATATCATATGAAGTTGTGACAGTTGTGACATATATATATATATATATATATTGACGGATATTGACCCATCTCTCACCCATATCTGCTTGTTTTACACCAGAGATGTTCCACGCCACGACACGTGCACTGCATGCAAATAGCCCAGCACTGCACAGGGTCCAAAGTCAGGTTCCTCCAGGACTGCCTCAAGGGAAGGCTGGAGAATCCACCATTTTTCATAAATCATCGAACTAAATGCCAATGTCCAATAGCTATGTTGTATTACCCAGAGGGTATTTTCTGATTCTTCCGAATTGAAGCCTCCATTCTTAGGTGATCTTAGTTGATGTTCTCACTGTAAATCCTCCATAGGATGTGAAAACTTGCCATGTTTGATTACCGGACATGGCTACAGGTGGCTTTTTTTGCGATTTTTTGGAGCAATCTGGCATAGAGGATCACCAATTTTCCTCTGTGGCAATCATTTACCTACAATCGATTGGAGCAGCCTGATCAAAAATTCTAGTTTCCCATGACTTTCCTGTTTCCAGTTTCCCAAAAAAAAACTCATTGATGATCTGATGATCTTGATCTACCCCCTTCCAATTTGTGGAGTTTTTCTAGAAGGGGGCACCCCCAAATCATCCATTTTTTGGTGATTTTCTTTATAAACCATCCGGCCATTGGGGTACATTTTCGGAAATCTCCATATCCCCTGCTACATCCCACTTAATCCAAAAATAACAATAAAAAAATACCACCCAGTACTAGAGAGTCAGTCAATTGGGCAAGTCAGTTGGGTACTGACCACTAAGTATATCACCAAATCCCAATATCTAAATCCCAAGTAATCCATGTATATAATCCATATATAACCCATGCTGTATTTCATCCCATATGGAGGTTTCCTAAAATGTGACTATCCCCGAATCCATTTCCATAGGATGTTCCTTTATGAACCACCCATTTTTGGGTAGCTCCATTTTAGGAAACCCCCATATATCAGTGGAGATATTCCATAACTGGTGGCAGTCAGTCACCAGAGAGTTCTCCAACCTCCCAGCCTTGGCATCCAGTACTGAGACGCTAATCTTGGCTTTGATCCAGCGACGTAACCTGGCCGATCAAGGACTCTAGATATGGATAGATATGAATTCTATATGGATATATATATATACACACAATATGTGTATGTGTTGCTGCGGCCATGCTATATCTATATATATATACCCACCATAGCATTGGCCCATCTGAAATTCATCGCTCCTGTGGTCAGCCTTGGGTCCAAGGGAATCTCGACACTGCATGGGTGTCCTCAAAATTCAGCCACCCAAAGTCTACTCAGTGGACATGTTCAAGATTAGGCGTCATTTTAGTATCTCATTGTCTCATTTTAGTATCCCAATATTTTTTGCCTCGTTTCCCCAAAAACCAGGTCAGTGCTGCTCGGTCTGCGCCATCGAACCCGAGGCGAACATGTGCTTCTCCTTTAAGAGCCTTCGAGGCGACGCTGCAACCGCTGTTTACAGTGCGTTCAAAAAACCTGCACTCCATCTCCAAAACCTCAAGTGCGTTGAGGGCACCATACGGTTTGTCAGAAAATTCAGTAGACCAAGAATCACATGGAATTTGGCATAATCTTCCATGTTCAAATAGCCTTTTACGGTTGGGCTATCCATCATTTTTAGACAACAGCCCTAGTTCCCATGACCGCAAAATCCACCGGGCCTTTTCTTGTAAGCCTCTGCTTCCGGACACCATTCCTGACAGTAGCAACTTATGTTGACATGAGTAATGTGTATATGGAGGTTTCCTACCCATGGTAAAGGAATTGCCAGAGGGTCTTCCAATTATCCATTATTCATCCATTATTGTTGGCTATACCCCATTACAATCCATTATATGCGCGTTTCCTAAAATGGGCGTACCCCTAAATCATTCATTTTAACAGGATTTTCCATTATAAACTAAACCATCCATTTTGGGGTACCCTCATTTATGGAAATCTCCATATATTGACATTATCAACCATAGATGATCTAGCTGGCCCACAGCTAATCAAGGTCTCCTCCGGTTGTAGCTTGCGCAACTTCACCTGCACCCCAGAAATGTGCACTGAAAGCCTCAGAGGTGGAGGATTTTGGTTCCCGGATTCTGGATGATGTCCGGCTAGAGCAGTTGGGGATAAACCAACTAACAGACATAAACCGACAAAAAAAGGAACCACATTAGGTCAATTGGGCATTCGGTAACTTTGAAAAAGGATGGGTTTCACTAAAACGAACGGGAAGATCAGGGCAAGATATGCAAAATTGAGATTTAATTTATACCATGCAAACCAACTATCTTTTAAATCAAACCCATTGGCCCTCCCAACCAAAGTTTACCAAGTACACCCGTGATTAAAACAAATAAAACACACGTACGATTACTCTTCAACAAACGAAAATGACAAATGACAACCTCAACAGAGGTGAGTTAAAACACCGATGTTTTTTTGAAGATCTACTTACAGCCTTCATAGGACTTCCATGAGGTTTTCATCAATTTCCCCATTTTTTTTTCATGTCAACCCCCCAGTAGTTTTTCGTTGCATGACCAATTGTTGCTACCTCTTATCGTCTCAGGCCGCTGGGAACCACTTGGAAGCCCCAACTTCTCCGGGTTGACCTCCACTTTCACCTGCCGGATCTTTTCAGGCTGACTATCGTGTCTTCCAATGCCCAAACCAAATCTGTGAGGTACCTACTGCATCAAATTATGTATGTATATGTATATGTACATGTACATGTACATGTACATATACATATACATGTACATGTACAACATGTACATGTACATGTACATGTAATGTATATGTATATGTATATGTATATGTATATGTATAATGTATATGTATATGTATATGTATATGTATATGTATATGTATATGTATATGTATATGTATATGTATATATATATGTATAATACAGATTTTGTTGCAGAAAGTAACGAGGCAACCCCACTCTCGGCCCTCTCGGCTTACCTGGTCCACCTGCCCTTCTTGCACAGTCAAAGGCAAGATGGGTCCCACCAAAAATCGCCATAGGGCACTGGTGAGAACCACATCTTTCAGCTCGAAGCGCACATGTGAATGACTCACATGTTCGAAGGCATAGTCAGAGTGGTCCAGGTCCAAACCAACCTCAGTGCCGTCATGGTGCCACTGAACATTCACTGGCGTTCAACGCACTCTCCACTGTTGATAAAATTTGCGGACTGGCCAAATTCCAACCAAAAAAACGACCCCAAAAATTCCCTTGGGCCGTCCGGCATAATCTTGCAGCCAACCGCGCAAACTGCGAAGAACTAAAGCTAGGAACATGTTGCCTCGGCGCCATGGGTTTTTGACCAACAGGGATTTCATTTCACCGATGAATAAACAAATTTGTGATTTGCATTTTCGTTTTAATACATTGTGATTTGGGCGTCTATTTTGAAATCCCTGGCTGACACCATTCCAAGCCTGGGCAGGCTCCATGGCCTCCAGTGGAAGGCGATCCATGGTTGACAATCGCCGATCGTGGAACCCAAAAGTTTGGAAGTTCCTGGCAGTTCCTGGTTTCACTTTGCAACTTGAGTAGTTACATCGGAAGGACGTCTCACATGCATGAAGGAATGTTTGCAAAATCTCTTGTGACAAGCCTTTCAAATTGTTATGTATGTTGGGAGACTGGCTGAACAAAAATGGTGCTCCTAGTTTCAATGATTCAGGATCTTGCAAACCAACTCAAACCAGCTGTGAGCACAAATCAATTAACAAGCAGTGAATTTAAGAACAAACATTGATTTGGCGCAAAGCAAATTTGACCGGCGCCACTGAGTGGAGCGGGATGGTGATCAAAATACAATCATTGAAGGCATCATACCAATGCTTCGGAATGAAGCTCTAAAGAGGCAACTGGAAATTCAGAATGTTCAGATCACAAACACTTGTCCACACATTCACGAATGTCTCATATCATCGTGAGCGTTTCGTGGAAGGCAGGACCGATTCACCGTGAAGGGCAAAACTTTGGAAAACGTTTTTTTTGGGCCTCGTTCAATTTCTTTTGGGCCTGGACAATTTTCATGGACTTTACTCTCATTTTTTGGAAATGGTTACCCTTCTTTTGGACTTGCGCACCCCCTGCTAGACCTGCGCGCCCTCCTGCTGGACCTCCTTCCCCAAACCACGCCCCTTTTGGATAGATTCTCCAAGCTGCATCTTGGTCACAATTCTTCAGACAGAGGGGGCTAGAGCTGCGCTATCATGCAACATGGCAGGAAGCATTTTAGTACATTGCGTGGTTCACTGCCTCTTTCCCTTTCTACCCTCTTCTCAATTCCTACTTTTCACACCTCTTCCGGCCTTTTCTGAATTACGCAGGTGCTCAACTTGGTGTCAACCTGGGTGAAAGTGCCTCATTTGGGGACATTCATCTGGTTTCAATATCTAAATTTCCGCCTTTGTGCCTCTCATCAAACATCCTACATTTTTTGCACTCATTGGGTTTTAATATCTATACTTCCCCCCTAGCCTCTCTGCAACTTCTTGCGTTCATCTTCCCCCCCGGTGCCCCTCAACAACTTCCTGCATTCATGTCGTTTCATATGTGGCACCCCCCTGGCCTCCCCGCAATTTCTTGCAAACATCTTGCTTCAATATTTTAAGCTGTCACGCACCTGTGCCTCTCAGCAGTTTCCTGCATTCATGCGGTTTCAATATGTAGGTTTTTCACCCTCGTCTCTCCATAATTTGTTGCATGCATCGTCATTTGGGTTCAATATCTTTGCGCCCATATGGTTTGAATATCTATACTTCCCCCTGGCCCTAGCCTCTCCACAAACTTCTTGCGTTAATTTTGTTTCAATATCTAAGATTCCTCCCCGGGGCCCCTCGACAACTTCCTGCATTCATCTTGTTTCAATATCTAAACTTCCTCCCCGGTGCCCCTCAGCAACTTCCTGAATTCATTTGATTTCATATCTGGTTCCCCCGTTGCCTCGCCACATTTTCTTACATGCATCTAGTTTCAATATCTAGGTTTCCCCCCCTTGTCTCTCCACAACTTCTTGCATGCTTTGTCATTTGGGTGCAATGTCTAGGCTTCACCCCTCATCTCTCAACAACTTATTGCGCTCATGTTGTTTTAGTATCTAACTTTATCTTCCCCCAATGTCCCTCTCAACTTCCTGCCTCCATTTGGTGTCATATGTAAGTTTCCCCGCATTGGCCTCCCCACATTTTTTTTGCGTTTATATATGTTGTTTCAATATGCGAATTTCTCCTGCACCCCTGTGCCTCTCAGCAACTTCCTGCACGCATTTGGTTTCAATATCTCGGCTTCCCCTGCCTCTCAACAACTTCTTGCGCTCATCTGGTCTAACTCCCCCCCCCCCGCGCCTCTCATCAAACTTCCTAAACTTCCTGCTTTCATTGGATTTCAATATCTATGGAGCTCTCCAGGGAGTGCAGGGCCCCGCTCCTTGTGACACATTGGGTTTCCCACCTCCTTCCCATTCTCCCTCTTCTTCTCAATTTCTACTCTTCACACTTCTTCTGGCCTTTCAGTTACGCAGGAGCTCAACTTGGTGTCAACCTGTGTGAAAGTGCCCCACGTGGGGGCATGCATCTGGTTTACCCCCCGGGTACATCTCAGCAATTTCCAGCATTCATTCACTTGGTCTCAAGACTTCCCCTCTGGCCTCTTAACAACTTTTTGCATGCATCTCAACTTGGTTTCAATGTCTAGGGAGGGAACCATAAATAAAACCAAATGAATGCAGGAAGTTGCCAAATGAATGCAGGAAGTTGCTGAGGGGCGCCGGGCGCCGGGAATGTTCAGGCAAGATGAATGCAGGAGCTTGTTGAGGGGCACCGGGGAGGAATCTTATATATTAAAACAAGATGAACGTAAGAAGCTGCGGGGAGGCTACAGGGAAGTGTAGATATTGAAACCCAATGAGTCAATGAGTGTAGGAAATTAAGGAGGTTTGATGAGAGGCACGGGGGAAGTTAGGTGCTGAAACCAGATGAACGCAAGAAGTTGTTGAGAAACAGGGGAAGCTTAGGACATTGAAACTGAAATCGAGTTGAGATGCATGCAAAGTTGTTAAGAGACGAGAGGGAAATCGGGAAACAAATGAATGAATGTAGGAAATTGCTGAGAGGCACAAGGGGGAAACTTAGATATGTTTTTTCCTCCAGTCGCCTCTTGGCTTTCGCCAGGTCGATCCACACGCTCTCTTGGCATGCAACATGTTCCATTAATTCAAGCATTGTAATTAATCCATCTTGTTGTGTGATGGGCCGCAAAAGTAGTGCTGAAGGAGGACCAGTACACAGTCCAATAGGCCGTCACGATGCAAAATGAAACGGAAAACCCGACCACACAAGAAAACAAGGGGGAAACTTAGATAAATATCGACATATTCCTCCCGTTTCTCTCAACATCTTCTTGCATGCGTCTTGTCTCAATATCAATGTTCAGGCTTCACCCCTCATCTCGCAATAACTTTTTGCGCTCATCTTGTTTCAACATCGCACTTTCCCTTCGTCTTCAATCCTCTCAATTTCCTGTATTCATTTCGCTTCACATAGACTTCCCCCGTTGGACTCTCCACATCGTCTTACATTTTTGTTGCTTCAATGTCCGAACTTCCCCTGCATCAATTTACATCTTGTGCTTGAGAGAAATGTTGTAGCTGTAGCAGATACGTCGACACTGCAAATACTCAGCAGGTGAAAACGAAGTTGTAGGAATCTCATCCGCTTTCTGGATGGGACAGCGTTACAACTGGACATTTGCTGAATATTCAGTGGGCTTTTTAGCGTGCACCCGAAGTTTCTGAACATGGAAGCATGGGATGACAGTGTTTCTTCTGAGCCGTCGTTAGCTGGATCTTCAGAGCTCGGGTTTGATGATTTACAGACAAGTGTTTCACAGTTAAAACACAAGAGAATCCCCCAGTTTTTGACACCTTTTTTTCCCCTAATCACTGTGTGGGGTTCTTGCTTTTCGCTTGGATCCCGCCGGGGCACCGTCCTCCTCCTCCGCCGCCTCCTCCTCACTCACTCACACTCACTCACACTCACTCACACTCACTCACACTCACTCACGACTCCCAATCACTCACAACTCCCACTCACTCACAACTCCCACTCACTCACAACTTCCACTCACTCACAACTCCCACTCACTCACAACTCCCACTCACTCACAACTCCCACTCACTCACAACTCCC
>Ga0126342_10014220_pt1 | contig 14068 bp, 12 predicted proteins | sample Cyp1metagenome_FD_92528 | JGI IMG/M metagenome (GOLD analysis project Ga0126342, IMG submission 92528) | Coral microbial communities from Lord Howe Island, Old Settlement Bay, Australia - Cyphastrea 1 metagenome | ecosystem: Host-associated > Invertebrates > Cnidaria > Coral ...
AAATCACTATTCTATCAGTAGATATTATATATTCCCTGTATTGATCACCATTAGTCACCGGTTGGTTGGGGATGTAGTAGTGTCAACCCCGGATTAATAAACCATGGTTTATTAATTGGGGGGGTACTCCTCCAATAGTCATAATCTAATACTTAAATGCTACCCTTCCAATTAAACAGCCGTTTCGGGTTTATTAATCCAGGGTTGACATTATACTGGTAATGCTGGTAATGAATGGTAATGATATATGATTGATAACTGATAGTTGATTATCAGCTAATATTATCATTTGTCAATAGTTGCTAATATTATCATATAGTTCGTTGATATGATTATCAACTGGTTTATTAGTCTAGTAGTTAGCTCATGGTAACTAATGATAAGAGTTAAAATGGGTGGATTATGGCATTCTTTTTAACCACATTTTGGAAAATCACAACTTTTGATGGGTAAATTCGCTATAAATCACCATTTTCAATAGCTATTTTGACATAACCAGAGGGTAAAGTTAGTTAATCCGTTGGAATTATTCTGGTTTGGATGATGAAAATCCATTCCCATGGGATACCATGGAAAATCACTATTCTATCAGTAGATATTATATATTCCCTGTATTGATCACCATTAGTCACCGGTTGGTTGGGGATGTAGTAGTGTCAACCCCGGATTAATAAACCTTGGTGGCCATGATTCAGTTCATAATAGTTGATGATCAACTATACCCTCTGGTTATGACTAACAGTTCGCCATGGTTTTTCGATGGCCCATAGAAATAGATTGTTTACCTATTAATAGCATGGTGATTTTCCATGGCTATGTTAAATAACCAGAGGGTAATACTGTTATCATGAGTGAATCAGTTTGGTCTCTTTCATGGCAATCATAAAGTATCATATAGTTAATATGATTATCAACTGGTTATAGTTAGTCTAATAGCTACCTTATGGCATTCTAATGGTTAATGCTGATAACAATCAATAACTTAATTTATCTATAGTAGTTAGGCCAACTTATGGTAATGAAAACTTATGGTAAATCGTTAACTACTGGTTAGGAACTTTAATCTAGAATCATGCAATGACATCTAGTTGTAGTTCGTAATGATGATAGTTATCTATGATTGTCATTTTCCCAATGGTGTTTATTTTGGGACTTATACTACCTAATTTATGCTGAATCATTGTAATCCATAGTACGGAAACCTATCAACCTTTAACATTAAGTCATCAAATCCGGTTTACGCCTTGGATAATCCACAAGGCAGCGTGCTATGATTAGACCACAAACGCTTCAACAGCTAACCCAGCGCTACTTTTAATAACTACAAGGTGCCCCCAAACGTGATGTTCGTTGGTTTATAACTCACACTAATGATAGATAATGATAGATTCATAGATATATCAGAATTCCTAGTTCTTGGAGTTTATAAACCGACTTACCTAACGAACTGGGCCCCACCTTGTATAAACAATGGGAAGCAAAGGAGCTACGAATTGGGTTTCCCCACCTCATGATAATTAATGTAACGTAGAGTTTCTCAATGCCTCGAACATCAATTCGTGATCAGCTGCGCCACATGATGCGCTGACCACTGGTTCACATGCACTGACCATGGCGGATCACACAGAGGAGTCATGACAGGCTCAATATTACCCTTTGGTAAACTAACATAACTATGGAAAATCACCATTGTTTATAGGTAAATCCACTATAAATGGCCATTTTCAATGGCTATGTTAATTTACCAGAGGGTAGTGTTTTTTATGTTGTCGTTAGTTGTTTTATATTGCTCGGGGAATCTATAACTTTACAGTGATTAAACCTGCAAAAAAGGTGAGCCCCGTCGCAAGAAATTGACCAACTGGTGAGGTATAACAAACAAGGGGTCCTCACCTTGTAAGTTGTAAGTAGTGGTTTATAACGGCAAAAATGATTAATGGTTTGTAATGATTATATAGTTACACGATGATTAACGGATAAATGAGAAATGGTTTTAATTGCCAACCCTAATGGGTAATCCTTGTAAACTATAAATAAAAATCGGTTATAATTAATGATTGAGCGAGGTTGCCACCATAATCACAGTGTACCTTTTTTATAGTGGTGGAGAAGCTATCATCCATGCAGAAGCCGCGGGCATTGATCTAATTGGTTTTTACCATGATTAGAACCACTTAACAACTGGGATGCATACCCTCCAGCCAAGCCATTTATAAATGATCTCCCAGTTTTTAACCATTTTTGTGCAGAGGATTTTCCAGCCTGCCATGTTTGATGACACCGAAGGAAAACATTCCCATCAATCCTCATGAAATCCCATTAAGTTGGTTTTAAATTCTATTAACTACAGATAATTATAGATATTATCATCATCATCTACCATAAATGCCACATATTCCCATGTTTCCCAACATTTTCCCATACTTTCCTACATCTTCCCATACTTTTCCCATTTTTTTGCAATAGGTCCATCACCACCTCCAGGCGCAGGTGCCTCTCTCCATTGATTTGGAAGAGCCCTTTTTCGTGGTGGAGGCTGGAGGGCCGATTCTGATGATATATCATGTATGATATATGACATTTGACCATAATATATATATATATATATACGTACACATACCTATACATATACCTATACATATACATATACATATGCATATACATTTGCATATAAATATACATCATACATGTCAATATTTATATGCATATATTACGTATGCATATACAAAACTGGTGTTCATAACTGGACAATGGGTCCTTGACATTCGAAATTGTGACACATTTTCTCGGTGAACCGACCGGTGGTATAGTGTAGTGTTTTCTGCGATATTTTGTGGCTTGAAAACCGGACGATATATTTGATACTAACCAGCAAAAACAAAAAGAAGGCATAACGTTATTGGTATCTAAGATTGAGGCATGCTAGTTGATTTAACCCAAATATAGTGGTATTACCATCTGGTTATTTAACATAGCCATGGAAAGATCCACCAATTTCCAATAGGTAAACCATCTATTTCTATGGGCCATGGGTTTTCCCATGGCTATGTAACAAACAACCAGAGGCTATCCCAAATCCCGTGGTGCCCCATGGCTTGGTAGATAGAACTATAACGAATGGGGCTTGAAAAGCAACGAAAACCAACTGGAGAGGCACCATCTTGGGCACCATGACTATGATGTAGTAAATTCAACAGTAAGCCACACATGGCCATGTCCCCATATCTGATTTCACCATTGGGGATGTGTTGTTCTGACCCATACCATATATAGGCCAGTGGTGTCACATGGGTGTGTCACGGTGTGTCTGAACTAGAGGTATACCATGGTATACCCCCCAAACGGCCACCAAACAATAAAAAATGAGTGTCAACCATGGGATTTGAGGGTTTTTCCCATAATTTTCAGACTAACCAAGATGTGTCAAATCTTCATGCGCCAGGAAGCTCAAGCAAGCTTCATGCCAGTGCGTGCCGCGCTCAAGTCAGGTTTGATTCTGGAGAAGTTAAACTATTGGACCGTTTACTGAGGCAAGAACTTTTGAACTACTCCGGCATGTAACAAGTAAAAGTGTTAAGCTCATGGGATTGAGTGGGATTATTTCTTAGGAAACTTCGTTGTGCGATATTTCTGGCATGTTGAATCGAAACTGAAACATAAGTCTTCAACCGCTGTTATGCATCGGTTTGTCATCGTTTCCATTGTGATGGGTATCCAGTTTGAGCCCTAAGCCAAAATCTGAATATAGTATAGTAGCAAGATTTTGCCTCTCCAGTAATCATACATGGCAATAGAACATCCACCTCTTATACTTGTAGAGGAGTTTCCCATAAAAACCTCCACTTATAGGACATTTCCCACTGCCACCTTTGATTGCCGGAGGGTACTTTGCATCTTCAAATCCAGATGTTTCAGAAGATTCGTGGGGTCAACGAACTGGATGGATTCCTGGTGGTACTTTTCCTGGTTGGTGGTGTGTGATATGTTTAATGTTGATGATGATCGCCATTGACTAATTTAGATGGGTTGAAACCGAGAACCAGTTAGTTCTTGCTATACATGGGAATTTATACAACAGTTGTTTTGTAAGGGAGGCATAGTATCCAAGACCAGCCATGGTTTACGGAAGGGTCCCGGAAGGGTCTCTTTCAGAACTTGGATGGCAACAATTGCAGGTAATTGATCCCCCAAAAGGTGCGGCACTAGCTGGTGGGGCACCCTCGGCAATAGTGCATTGTGATTTATAATCCGTATCTTTGTTGCTTATTTAAGCGATATTTGCTGCTTCAAACCATGCAACCATTGTGCTTCTCTCTCAGTTCTTGTTGAACGCGCTAGCTTTTTGCAGTTTGGATCCACATGCCAGCGGCTTTTTCAAGCACCATGGACCAGTTTGTAGATCAGCATGGTGAAGCCACCATCTTTTCATCTGGTTGGTGGTGACTGGAACCATGGAATTTTATATTGGTTAATCATAAATATATGGTTAACATATGGAAATACATTGTTAATATGAATGGATTTTTTTGACTTTCCATAATATATGGGATGTCGTCCTTCCCAACTGACGAACTCCATCATTTTTCAGAGGGGTAGGTCAACCACCAACCAGAAAGATCATTGATAAGCCATATTATTCAAGATCATTAATATATATATATATATATATATATATTTCCATATATTAACCATATATTATTAACAGTATACTAACAGTAATCCAATGATATGTTATTAAATATACCATGAAATTTTCACAGTAATTTATGATATGCTAGTGATACATGATATTATAGTAATTATAATAGCAGTATATTAACTATTGAAAACCACCATGTGTGTCTTAAAAAAAAAAAAAAACAAGATCCCGTTGGTCCCGTTGGAACCAAGGTGCCGATCCCAAAGATCCATATGCCTTGGCATCAACCTACAAGGTGCGTTGAAAAACACGTTGAAAAGGCGAAAAGGCTGGTGGATCATTCTGTGGACAGTAAGGTGATATTACCCTTTGGTAAACTAACATAACTATGGAAAATCACCATTTTTCATGGGCAAATCAACTATAAATGGCCATTTTCAATAGCTATGTTAAATCACTAGAGGGTACATTAATGTACATTATATAGATTAAATTAGATTATAGATTACATGTAGAAATACTGATAATATTATATTACACTACATTATATTGTATTACATTTCACACCAACCAAGACCAGCCAAGACCGGTAGAGCCTAGTATTAACCACACGGACGCTTATGACAGTTGTTGGTATGTATGTCTGCGGTGCAAAGCAAGACTTGCCATTTTTTATGTTTTGCCCTGCTATGACAAAGTTCTTGAATGGCTGCATTGGTATGCCGCGCTGCATACGATTGCACCCGAACTGTGGGGCGAAATCCTCCAAGTGGCCACTTGGACCCAGCGTTTCCCGCGAAAACCCAGCCCCACCTTTCGGGACATCAAATTCTGCCCACGGCGACGAGCCAGAGACCCCCTGGGCACAGGAAAAGATCTGCAGAAACCCTTCAGGGAGCATCAGATGCACCCGTTTTCTCTGCCCCACCCACCAAGAAGGCCATATCATGAGCATACGGCCCCTGCATCAGGAGCAACAAGCAAAAGTGTTACGAGTTTTTTCTCCTGCAGTTGCGCATATGCTTGTGTTATTTCAAGTTATATACTACGAAGTCATGTTATATGTCATTTTATCATTTCGTGTCATACTATTTGAGTTTTTGTTATATTGTATTGCCGGCTCATATTGTATTAAATCATGTTTTATTGCATTGTTGAAATATGTTTCTAGCTTACATCATTTTGAATGACGTTAATTGCATGTTGTTATATCATGTCATCTTTTATGTTTTATCTATATTCAATATTCATGTTACGTAAGTTTTAATATTACATGGTATGTTGCATTTCGGTGATCATGTCATATTTTCAAATTTATATTACAGTTGTTTATATTCAAAGTCATGTGAATTTCCATTTTTTATATATGTCATGTCATTTGTTTTTCACTGTACTATATTTTAGGAAATTGTATTATTTTGTATTGTCTCTCGTTATTTTCAAATATATTGGATTGCGTACTTTATTGCGTTTTATTGTCTTGTATTACATCGCATTATGTTTCATCAATTTTTACAATGCATTAATGCATTGCATTATTTTATGTTGTTTTATTTTGCACTATATTAGGTTATTTTGTTTGCTCAAAATTACACTTAATATTTTAATTTTTCCGCTACCGTATATACGTACACATTTGCACACACACACATAGACATATGTGTGTGCGCGCGATGCTTCAAAGTTGGAATGTATCTGCATGTATTCATTATAGAAACCACCCTGCAAACCCGTATAACCCCCATATATCACGGCTACACAATGCTACACAATGCTATACATACCCTCCAGCAATCAAACATATAGAAACGGAAAATCCACCATTTATACGAGATGTTCCTTTTCAAAGCTCCATTTAGTTCAGAGATTTCTCAGCCAGCCATCTTTGAAGGACGACTTGGGCATCTTGGCCGCCCGCGAAGAAGTTCCTGCACCAGCCGCGGCGGCAGCGTTGGGGCCTTGACTCAGGCGACCCCACGAATCGTAACGGGTAACCTTGGTTCTTCAGATTGTCCCAGTTAGTAATAGCAACTAGTTAAGAAACTATGTATATAGTATATACTGTGTGTACATATATATATATTAACTGGATACTATGGATTATTCCATCTAATCATAAGTAAGTTAGGATATGGTTGACGGGTCAATCAACGGAACCCCCAACCATTGTTTTTACTTTATTTTCCCAGCACCTACATTTATAAAATTTACCGGAGATTCTCCATTGCTACGTTTGATTACCCCCCGTAGTAACTAGTTAAGACTCAGGCCATAAATATAATATATGTGTTTTTTTTAATGGGGAGTATTTGATGTGTAAGTCACTGACGGTTACTGTAAGTGGTGAATCACCTTGGTTCATAACCTTGGTGATCGGATTTGTTCCCGATTCGTTGTTGTTACCATCAAACACGGAAGCTGCTTAACCAACCAAAATTTGGACTTAATCATCAAATTCCACCAGCTGGATGTATTGGATCGCCACAGAAATCTAGAGTTGTGTTGTGGTTTTTTCAGGTTCGACGGATTTTCATGTCGTCCCATACTTTCACAGGGGATCAACAGACCAAGCCAGTCATGATAATCTGGGGAAACTGAACGGATAAGTAGTTTAGTAGTACTAACATGTTGTTGCTGCTCTTTAGATTGGGATATTTTTCAAAACAGTTTGAACATTTTTTAAAGCAAAGCATCTAAGATCGAAAAGTTATCAGATATACGGGGATAGAATCTGAATATTTTGAGGATACACCGGGACGCCAGAGGATATATGACCAACTGTATATAGAATGTGTCTAAAGGTTGAAAAATTCATTCCATTTCATTGTTTTTTCACAAGGGGGAAGATTTTGATAAGCAGTCGGTTGGATTAAATCCTCCTTTTTTCAGACAAACAGAGTGGAGAGGAATAGGCATCACAAGAATGAAAAACGGGAATTGAAGCAATGAGGAAATTAAACACCAAGAACGGGATATACCACCACAACAAAGACCGCATTGTTTATCAGCAAAGAAAGGTCGTGCCAAAATGTGAATATGGCCATGGCCAAGATTTTGATTGTCTTCATACTTAAGATTATCCTCTGGTAAAGACTCACGTAGCTATGAAATTTTACAATTTTTAATAGGTACAGTACAGTAAATCATCCATACATCCTTCATTTTCTATAGCTATGTTAAATTACCGGTGGGTAATGACCGATATGCCAATTTTCTGTTTGTTCTTCCATAGTTTTGGTTAGTTATACGTATATTTGCCATCAAATTAACCATAGAATTAACATTTAGAATAGGTTTCCGTCCATTTCTATCGCATTGATCCTGGAGAATTGATCATCCCAGGACGAGTTAGTTAAACCTGGTTAGATCTGGCTAGTAACTGAGGTTAACCACATACTAAATGGGGTGATCCTCCTTGCAAGGCCACCAAAACCACCAATCTAAATCAGGGCACCTTGGTTTTGAATTTTGGCCCATGGCCACAGATAAAATATGTCACAAGTCGGTATAATCATGTACTATCCATATATAATGCGGTTCCTAGTCATGCTAACCAACTGCAATTTGGGACTCACATCCAAGTGGGTCAATCTACAAATATGCAATCCCCGTGTTCCAACATGATATGTTCCATCAACTTTTTTTAACGACCACACCCCAGTTGAGGCACATCGAAGTGCTGCAACTTAGGACGAGCTCAATGTACTACTTGGGTTCCAACACGACCAGTGCAACTGCCGAAACAGAGGTGGGCCTGCCCACTCAGACGACCCTGGGAGATATCAATCTGAATGGGAAAAGAAGTCCTACGTTTTCCCAATTCAAAGTGGTGAAATCAGCCAGTTTCCAACCATTTACTGAGTTGATTATTTCTGAACTTACTGTTTTTGATGTTGTAAGTAAGTTCTAAGCCCTTCTAACAGAAATATTGCGCATCATGATTTTTATGATTGGGCCATACCGTACCCCACACTTTGTAATCATGTGGATATTGCTCAAATGAGGAAGACCCACCAAATGGATGGTTCAATACCAAGCATGGTTAATTCCGCGTGTTTGGGTGTGCTCCAATTTTTCATGCCGGAGGGCTTCAATGTTTTTTACAGACGTGTGAAGGCAGTGATCAGGAAAAGCACGACAAAAACCACTAGCATGGTTTTGAAAGGTCACGGTTTTATTACTCTTTGGTAATTTAAGATAGCTATTGTATTCCAATTAATGCTATTGAAAATTACTTTTATAGGTGATTTACCTATATGAAATGGTTATTTTTCTTAACTATACTAGTTTACCAGAGGGTACTGTACACAATCTGGAAGACCCCAACAAGAAGATTCCCCCTAGGTGAGCTGGCAGTTGGAAGATACCTACTAAGTAGCCAAGCTTGCAAAGGTGGAAAGGTTTATAACACCAATTCTACAGCTGGGGAGCATCCTGAAGGACAGATTTGTGTACCATTTAACCCATAGGATCCATGTATGGTATATATGCTAACATTTGGGGTATATTGATGGTAAATGTTACCATAAATATAGCATACATGGATCCTATGGGTAATGGACCCGTATCTTTTCAAGATTCAGATTGAGGATATCCCTCCCATTCTGGACTACATGACATGGCCACTACAGCATCGCAGAGCAGAGAGTTTCTTGAGAATTGTGTTTCCGAGCCAGCCACTGAAGAATCAAGCCTCCTGGAAAATGGCTTATTCAAAGTCACCTTTTCAGCGGGTCAATTGATGTTGGCCAGCGGTATAATGCAAAAAAAGTGGTTGGTGGTTTGGAACATTTGTTTCCATATGTTGGGAATAAAGTTTCCAACTGACTAATATTTTTCAGAGGGGTAGGTATACCACCAACCAGCATAAAACCAATGGAGATTTCCAACTGTTACTGGTATGGATTTCCACTTGCCATGTTTGTCATGTTTCAGGAAACCACTGATTTCTCCGCAGTAAAAAAAGTAAGAAACTCCCTAAGTTGGATATGTCTCAAAGTTGGATACCTAAGAATGGGATTACTTTTTTTTAGTAGAAATGGACACTAGAAAGACACTAGTTTTGTTGGATTTCCAGGTTCACCCAATCTTTGGAAATATCCATTGGATGATGCGTGACATGCAATCCAGAACATGGAGTCAGGAAGATGGCCCACTGCCCATTCATCCATTCTTAACATTTGAAGACCTTTGGACAGACAAACTGAAGAGCCAAGTTTGACCAGGCGACGTTTCCAGGTCTGGACTTACGTCGACTTTTGTTCAGCCTTTTCAGAATTGCAGATTTAGTTCATTTGGCTGGTGGCTTCAACATTTTATTGCAGCCAACAAATTGGTCTAGATAGCCTATATCCACCATGTAAACCGGACTTTAACTGGTCGCTGGTTTCAAATATGCATATATGGCTGGTTGGTGGTTTCAAACATTTGGATTATTTCCCATTTCATATATGGGATGTCATCCTTCCCATTGACGAACTCCATCATTTTTCAGAGGGGTAGGGGTAGGTGTACCACCAACCAGATGGGGTTGAACCAGCAAACCAGTACCATGGATTTCCATCTTTTCATGTCCACTCCCAGCCATTTTTTCAGGGCTTGCTCCGTGGTGAACGCTATGCTAAGCCATAGAGTTGTAACCCGCAGGGAACCACCAATTGGTGAGTCATGATAAATGGTACTCAATGGTGTGCCAAACATACAGACCCTGGCCGAATGGATCCGAATGGTAACAATCTCACTGCGACATAACCGTAACTGATGGTCAATAGGGGTAACTATCCCAAAGTGGCCAAACGTTTCGTTCGGGGGGTGGCTGGGTAAAGGAATATGTGTGGCAAAACATTTCAGGTTGGTGAATTATCAAAAACAAATCAAAATGCAGGTAAGAGCGCTTGAAACTACTTCCACTACGAAAGACCGAGTTGTCTGTTCCACTACACCAAAAACCGCGGACGGCTGCCGCACATGAACACCAACGAAAGGTTCCACCGTGGAATTTGAAAGGGGACATGATGATCCACCATAGGGTTTTGGGAGTATCTATGTTTCAAACCAATATCATACCGTTGGTTATGGGCCCAACAACATGACCGATTTTAATTCGGCAAATCACATGTTTGTTTGATCTATCATCTATCCATTTTTGTCTTCGCCGGCGAATGCTTTGAGCCATCCCAGACAGCATATGGGCGCTTCTGAATATGGGGTGCCCGTGAGTGCCCCCAAAAAAGTTATTTAATAGGAAAAACAAAGGGTGTTGGAGCGCCCTTGTGGCAAACAAAACCAAATGGCTGAGAGTATCTTAAAGTGGGTGATTCTATCCCTTTTGTTGTGGGCCCAACCCATTTTTCAGGCCACCATTGGTCATACATTTGGATTTGGGCCAGGCATGGCGCAGTTATTCAAATTTTCAGCTGCGAGAAGGAATCGGCTTGGAAACAGGTGGACAAACCTACGCAGGCGCCTCAAATTTCGGCCAGCCCAAAACATTTGCCCATGACAACCCCCATATCCATTGTGCCACAGCTTGGCGTTCTTCAAAACTCGACGCTGCAATGGCGGTGGATTACATTTTGGCAGCAATGGGAAATCCACGATTTATAGACAACCATTTCTCATTTTCCATGTGCAGGAGAGCTCCAAAGATTTCCCATTGCAATGTTTGATTGCCATAGGGTGCAACCTAGCATGGCCCAATTCAAAATGACCTGTTTCGGGTCAGGCGCCCGAGGCAGCACCAGAGGCACGAAAATAAACTGGCCGGGCAAAAATATTGTGGCTGGGTGGTTGCGGATCCGAATTGGTGCGCCGCCAGAAAGACAACATGGTTTCAGATTTTTTCCATTTATTGGCCAGCAAATGTGATGGTTCTGTAACCAGCATGCAAGTTGGCTATTGGATGTTTGAATCTGGGCAACTAACAAGATTTACTTGGATAACTCTAAATTGCCTGTTTTGGTTGTTCTGAGAAAGGCAAACGAATATTTGTTGTACCATATTTTTCGCTATGGTGTTTCTTCATTCCTTCCCAAAAGACATCAGCTGTACCCGTACTTTACACCAGAGGAACAGATCAAACGTCCATGTGGCGGCACCGCTTAATATCGATCATTGGCTCCAATTTGCTCAAGCCTCCTGTTTGTAATAGACCCACTTGGGTTTGGCAGGTATACCCCAAGTATGGCCACATTGACGGCGAAAACAATGAGCAAACGCAGAACCGGAAAGAAAAACGCTACATCCCAGCTGCACGCGGCAACAACCATATGAGTTCACCCATTTATGGGACATTTTCTAGTCGTGCAGTGTTTGTCGCATAAATTAAGATGGAGTCTCATGAAATCAGTTTTTTTTTTTCAATTCGATTATTTCTTTTTGGTTAAATTCTCATTATCCCGTGAAATCCCATGAATTTCATGGGTCCCTTTAAAAACCCGATGGATCGCCATTGGCATCGTCAGGTCAAAGATCCTTTGGCGCAGATGCGTGAACGACTTGAAGCGCAACGAGCAGCCGCGCCCAAGTACCAGGCACGACGGCGACGGTTGGGCGGATGTGAGCAGTGGCTGCGATCCACCCCTGTTGGTGGCTCCGATCTGGTGAAAACGTGCGATTTCACCAGATCAAAACCCCAAGGCAGGACGTGTTCTGGAGTGTTTTATACCATTGCCCGCAGTGTTTTGTAAGAGTGGTTTGGGGGGTGTATTAACGTTCTGGGCCTTTGCTTTCTTACACACATGTGGGATGTTACGCTAGCAGATCTTCTTTTGCACTTGCACACATGCGGGATGTTACACCAGCCGATCTTTTTTGCACTTGCACACATGCGGGATGTTACGCCAGCAGATCTTCTTTTGCACTTGCACACATGCGGGATGTTACGCCAGCCGATCTTTTTTGCACTTGCACACATGCGGGATGTTACGCTAGCAGATCTTCTTTTGCACTTGCACACATGCGGGATGTTACGCCAGCAGATCTTTTTGCACACATGCGGGATGTTACGCTAGCAGATCTTCTTTTGCACTTGCACACATGCAGGATGTTACGCTAGCCGATTTTCTTTGCACTTGCACACATGCGGGGTGTTACGCCAGCCGATCTTTTCTGCACTTGCACACATGCGGGATGTTACGCTAGCAGATCTTCTTTTGCACTTGCACACATGCGGGATGTTACGCCAGCCGATCTTTTTTGCACTTGCACACATGCGGGATGTTACGCTAGCAGATCTTCTTTTGCACTTGCACACATGCCGGATGTTACGCTAGCCGATCTTTTTGCACTTGCACACAAATAAAAATGTTGTTTCACACTAAACTGCGTTAAGATCACGCTCATGTTTACTTGGCCCAATCCCTACGCTGCAACCCTGTCAGACATGGAACGCTATCATGCCATGCACAAGCGCTCGGCATGCCATTGATGAGATGAGCCCGGTGCAAACGTTGAAGTTGGGTCGCTTCTCTGCTGGACAGCAAAAATGATCAAGCAAATTGCTACGATGCGTCGCCCTGCTGCTGTAGTCTCCAAAGACAAAAAAACGTGAAGCTCGTTGGAAATGATAACAAAGCAGAATCGATGGTAAACCAAATGAAGAGAACACTCAGGCGCACAAATTTGCTGCGTAGAAGCGCACCTGCAACAGCACATGTAGATGCTTTGTATGCACATTTTATTAGTTCCAAGCCTGGTTTGCAGAATGTGCTGAAAGCATTGGCATTGACCCGAGAACACAGAGCAAACCAACTTGGATGTGATCCAGCAACATACCGGGATATCACGAAGGACCGTGAGTGGTTGTAGGCCTGAGGAAAACAGTAGCTCCATTTCAACCTTCGGCGCGCGTTTTCATCAGACCTGAGCGTTGTTGGTTGATGATTAGTTCGGGGATTCTGCTAACCAATATTTTGGGGATTATATGGGCAACACAACAATAAACCAACCCTTCGGACATGGTGTATAAGTTTATACCCCCGTTTATGGGGATTTGGGGGGTGTTTTACTATTGGGTTTACCACATTAATCACATTCAAATAATCCCTGTCAACCAACCAATATATAAGGACGACACGGGGTTTTGAACACTGCTAGTGTGGTGTCCTCTGAAAATGGCAACTTGGAAATGATGTCCGAAACATCATCGAACTACCATCCTGGAAAGACTTGGTGGCATCTTTTTGGGTATACTTTCCACATGGCCATTTGAACGGGGATCATGATGATAACAACAATCCATTGGAATTGGATGGTGACTAGGTGCCCTATTTCCAGACAAAACCATATGGGATCATATGGGTTTGTTTGTTGTTGTTGTTGTTGTAAGCGGACGTCAACCTGCTCCTCACCGAAGTGAAGTAGTTAAGACGCCATAGTATGCCATCTGCGAGAATCAAGTTCCCATACTTCTCCAAGCAAAACACAAAA
>Ga0126342_10014221_pt1 | contig 14068 bp, 14 predicted proteins | sample Cyp1metagenome_FD_92528 | JGI IMG/M metagenome (GOLD analysis project Ga0126342, IMG submission 92528) | Coral microbial communities from Lord Howe Island, Old Settlement Bay, Australia - Cyphastrea 1 metagenome | ecosystem: Host-associated > Invertebrates > Cnidaria > Coral ...
ATCATATGTATATCCATGGACAAGTGTTTGTCTGGTTCAAACTAACGTGTTTGCTTCGTTTGCTTCTTCTATTTCACATTTCTGTAGCCTACAAACCCCCATGACTTGTTGGTGTCATGCCATTTTTCTGGTTGGGACCGGTTGGTCACTCTTGTATTATATATATAATACATATATATATATATATATACCTAGACCAACCGTTTCCTTCAAATTTGAGGGATCTTGCAAAAAAACAGGTTTCCAAACCCAAAACCCGGTTTTGGGATCTTGATGGTGATTGTCAATGTTGTGAATGCATCTTGATTTGAACCAGCACCGTTGCAAGCCTTTTTGTTCTCAACCTGGAGCACATGTCCATCCCAATGCAGCCGGGTTGCCCAGTCCAAGCGTGGTCTGTGATGAAATGTGAAAGCAGGGATATCTAGAATCTTTTAAAGCAGAGATATCTAGAATTCTTCTATCATCAACTAGACTCTTGATTGCTTTGGGTCTTACATATTGTTTTTACAGCATCGATTGGAGGATAGTGGTAATATAATATCAACGCCTTGGCTCTGGGATAATTATGCCATTCTCCACATACTTTGCGTACGCGGCTAAGAGTGCCCTTTGCAATGTCCTTTGGACAATAGTCCGGGCATTTACCCGCCGGCTAATGCGGCTGGGCCGCCCGATGAAATCTTCATCAGATTGTGTTGAAACCAATAATGGATTCAGCACAAAAGGACCTTTTCGCCCCTGTTCACGCATTCTGTGAAAAATGTGATGCAACCTATGGTAATTTGGCATTTGCAAAAACAAAAGTCGAGACTGGTCATGGCAAATCCTCACAGCACGTCCAAAATGCTTTAGAAAGCCAAAGCCATTGGCGGCCAAGGGCAAGGCATCAGACGCTGGTATCCACAGTTCAAAGCTGTAAACACCTGTCAGAAACTTGTCAATACAACGTGCAGCGCTGTAAACAACAGAAAGGATAGGATCTTCCAAAACTTCGTTTATGCGACCTGCGCATTCCGCGACAAACCACTTGGTGATGGCTGTTGTTGTGGCCCCTTTGGACCAAGTTCCAGCAGGATAGGTGTTTCCCACCCACCCCACGTTTTGCAAAGTAAACCGTTTCAGGGTTGGATTGTATCGATTGGTACGGCACCATGCCCCATAAGCCAATGACACAGCTTCCAACCGGGCTTCCTTTGACCCATCATACAAATTTGAAGATGCCAAAGCTACGATAGCTGATGACAAAAACGACTTTCCAGCTCCGATGTGCCATCCATGGAATAAATCGTAGGGGAAAAAATCGGGTTGAGCCGAATCATCATGGGGAAGTTCTTCAAGTACTGCTGGTACCCGATAAAAGGGACTGACAGTGTTGATTGTTTCCACCCACTTTGGATCATCACATTGCCAATCCTCCCAAGGATATCCTCTCGTATCAGCCATGCAGAGGTGACAGATGCCACGAGGCTCCGCCCGTGAGCTTTGCCTCTTGGCTGCATTGTGGAACGACCGGCTCATGCAGCCGGCCTTAATGTGCCACGGCCAGTCCCCCATGATGTAGAGAACAACGAAGAAGAATCGTTCATTTCTGTTGGCATCACTAATCCCCTCCTCCCACAGAACCTTCAAATCCATGGACACACCACGTAAGAGATCCTGAAAAGCATCGATGTCTTCACCATCATCATCCTCATAGAGGTGTTTTGGTGCTACACTCAGTAAGAACCTTGTAGTCCAGGTTGGCTCTTCGTAATTCAAATTCATAGCCAAGTAGTCTGTCTTGTCAACTTTTGAGGTGGACAAACCGTAGCCCAGCACACTATGTGTGGAAACACACAAGATTGGACTCTTTTTCTGTGATCGACCCTCGTCTCCATGTAACAGTAATGCACAGGTATTCCCCAGCGGAATGTCCCGTCTTCTGAAAACAGGATGATTGGGCTGAATTGTTCTGAATCTTTCCCAAAACGTAGTCCAAATTGCAGTACATCTTTCAGGATCTGGGTCTCTGAGGCCACATAGGCGATGCCACAAATTCATCCTTAAGATGTATCGGGCCCAATCACTCATCATCAAGACTGGAATTTTGTGGTCCCCAACTCTGATGTCAGTCAAAGGAATGGGAATAGACAGCTTGTAGTGATGAGCAACACGGTGAACATCACGTTCGGGGTTTCTTTCGTCACATCGGCCTAAAGAAGCTATGGTGGAAGCTGCAGCTTCTGGGACCTCCTCAATCACAGCTCGTGCACTCCTAATCGCCACAGAGCAAGGTACCTAGGATCAAAGCGTAGTACATTCTAAAAGGGAGATAAAGGAACGAGTGATAGCAACTTCATGTAAGCAACACCTATCAAAGTAGTATACATGTATAACTCGATCTGTATAACCACATAATTTCCAAATCAAAGGAATCACAACTACTTGAATTCTGAGAATGTGTCACTGCTGAGGTTAGAACTCCATCGCCGACCTCTTGAACGAAGCGTCGCAGGCCTGGCCCTGCACCTGGCAGTTGCAAGTCTTAAGATCATACAACTTTTGGAATTTTTGGGGCAGGTGGTATTGTCAAGGGTTTGGTTTCTTTTGGAAACATTGTCAATCAGATTGCATGCATGGCAGTGGCAGCTAATCACTTTGTTTTTTATCCACTTCAACTCCGGACTTGTCTGCCTGCCCTCAACGCAGCCCCATCTGCATTGAAGGGTTTTTCAAATCAAAGACCGTTGGAATCTGATGATCTCCGATAGGTATCGGATTGAATTTTCAACAGCGTGGCAAAAGCAAAAATGCAGCCACACAGGATGCACTGGAAGCCCTCAAAGCGACCATCAAAAAAAGTACCAAGTCATGTGAGTATATCATATATATGAGTATGGGCGAGTGAATGTCAAGATATGTCAAGATTTTCTTCCAGGTCGCAACTCCGTGAGACATGGGCTATAGAAGCCCTGGTCTCAGCAAGGTGCTGCCGAGTGATACAAAGACTGGAAACAAAATTATAATATTAGATTACATGTTACTGTAAAAACTGTACATCATATTTTAATCATCGATGACAATATATCATAGCAACCTGGCATTCAATGAGTCATCGCATCTAGAGAGGGCCCTATGGTGAAACTACTTCCTCTTAGCAGTCTTGGGGCGTTTGCGGGTGCTCGGTTCAGCATTGGTGTCCGGCTTTGCATCTGACTCTGTGCTACGCTTGGTGCTGGGCCGCCGTTTGTTCGGCTTGGGCTTGTTCTCCCCCTCATCCAGCTTCTCCATGAAGGGTTTGTCCTTCCTTGGCATTTTTGATGTGTTTTCTTTTCAATGAATATAAATTTTGTTGGGCCATTTTAAGAGGCTGCGCTTGCCATGTGCTGAGGTTGATGCCGGACCTTCACTTCGGTCGCAGAGGCTCGGCTACACCTGAAACGGTATGTGATGGGTTGGGCCAGGATGGTGTTGAGCAACTTGGGTACTCTTGTAACACTTTAGCCCCTGGCACAAAAGTAGCAGTCTTCATTTTTGCCTGCGCACCAGCCCACCACCTTGACAAATTGACAGCGGTATCAGCTGTCATTCGGCACCATGAAACTGTGAAATTTTCATGTCTTGAGTGACCCATGTAAAATTAAGCCACAGACCCGCTGCCAAAGTTGGAAGTCTCTCCTTTGGCGACCTCTTCCTGCAGCGTATCATATTCCTTCTCCAATTTGCTGATGTGGTCGTTCAGCAACTTCAGAGACCTAGGGGATGAGATATGATTTTATCCTAGGAGAGAATCCACTCAGAACTGGAATAAGCTGGCCAACCAATGTCATTTCACAGATTTAAGACCCTGGCTGATCACCAGAGGCAGCAGTATAGTTTCCGGTGATGTCACGCTTCAACATCTTCATTTTGGTCACACTTTTCAAGATGGACTCCATAAACTTTCTGAGGTGCTCTCTGTTCTGGTTCTGACGGAGCAACATGGTAGGAATGAATAAAAAAATGAGTTGAAATCACATTCAAAGCTGACACATAAAACTGTAAAGCATGGATGCCAGCAAAATCATTTCACACTCAAACCATGATAGCTGGCATGCCTGTGGCAACGTTGGATCATCCTCAACACCTTTCTCAGCAGGGGGAAGGGCTGCCGTGCGAGCTTCGTAGGCTTTGACATCATCGAATGCCTTGCCATCAATCTCCACAGGCGCGTCAGCCTCCAAGCTGACCGTTGTTTGGGAATGGGACTGACCGTTGTTTGGGAATGGGAATGATGCCTTCAGAAATCTTCAGAACAAGTAGGATTAGGAGGGTAACTCCCATGCATGCACCACCTTTGGCATATTCAACTGTGTTAGGACATCTTAGGGCCTTGGAGGAGGAAGTGGTCCGGGTCTCCTCTTCTCGCAGCTGCTCCCTGCTTCCCCTCTCACGCACTGTAACCCAAAACTCCAAGACTTTGTCGTAGAGATTTCTCCTGGCATTTCCGCTGCCAACGGTTTCCAGGCAGATGGAAAAGGGAGGACGCATGGAGCGGTTTGGTGCCCCAGCCTGGTGTAGCCCTCCTTGTCTTGGCAAAAGGCCTTTGCTCCACTGATTCTCTGCCTAGGGAATTTGAACACTAGATCACAACACAAGGGATGATAAGGAAAGTGGGATCAGATTGATTGTTAAGGCATTCAAAATCTAAGAGATGTACTGGCTCCAATTCAGTTCGCTTTTCATTTCCCCTTCAGAGTACCATCCCTCGTCCTTGGTCAAGCGAGTGGAGTTCTTGTTCGTCACGATCTTCTCCATGAGATCAATGAATTTTGTCTGAGTCAGGACAAGGGCAAAAATATAAAGAGGTGAATAATGGGGAGAGGTGGAAGGGTGGCAACAAGTATTGAACATTCTTTCTCACCAAAACAGAAACAAAAGAATCCTCCACCGCTAAACCAACATGTCCATCAAGAGCAAAACCATCGCCATCAACAATACCCACAGCACAACATTAAAACAATCCTACACTACTATACATTACGGTAAAACAACTCACAGTAACAGCACAAGACACAAACCCGACATCAGCCCTCCAACACAGGAACACATTGGCACAATGACTTATGTAAAGGAGTTGTGATTTCATGTTTTTGACATGGGAATTCTTTCAGAACCTGGCCTTGTCCCAGTTTACCTGCTGTAGGCACAATGCCATTTCTTCTTTTTCCGAAGTTCCTTTCTCCCACTGCTCCCGCACCCATGCTGGTACTTGAAGATCAGTCCTCTTCCTTTTGCTAGCAACCATCCTTGCGATACGAGCCTTTGCAGCATTGCGAAGCAGCTCCTTAGGCGAAGCTAGGGCTACGGGAAAAAACATACAGGGTGGATTTCAGAGAAATTGTGAGCAGCATATTTCCTCCAAAGGGGTCCTATCTAATTATGGTTGAACACCCATGGCTCCCACATTGCAAAAATCACAAGTTGGGAAACCTCTCAATTGAAAGAATGGATTATGAAGCTTTACCATATAACATATATTTTGGATTGCGCAGGGCATGCGTATGACTTTTATGTTTGAGATGTTCAGCAGAGCATCCCGGCGAGTGAGAACACGTTTCGGCTTGGTGATCTTGGTGCCACTAGGAGCCGGTGGCGTCTCAGGTGTCATGTTGTTGCCATCCCTGGTGGCACCTTCCGAATCTTCTGGTTCTTCTTTCACTGGAATGTCAGGCCCAAAGGCAAGTGCAAGTGAAACCGCAAGGTCATCAACGACCTTGACTTCCTTAGGCTATAGACATATGATTGCATAATTTCAAAATATTTCAAAATATGACGTTAAATTGATTCCATGTGTATCCTCACACTTTTCGAATAAACCATTGCAAACTAGAAGCCTCAGCCCCAAAGTATGGATCTCCTTCTGCTTGTTTTTGTGGGGAGGCATCATCAGGCAACCCTGGTAACTCTGGCTCTGCATCTGTGGCAGCATCGCTGATGCCCACCTCAGGTGCAAGCGGTGGTCGATCCTCCGAAGCTGCTGGAGAGGAACTGTCCTGCAAAGCTGCCCCGGAAGAGGGTTGATTAGAACGTGTTTTCTTCTTTCTTGCCACAACTGAAGAGTTTTCAATGGCAAGGTCAGTAGTCCTTGTTTTCATCATTACCACCGGAATCAGAAGTAGGGGCGGTTGTAGAAGGAGGAGAGCTGGTTGCAGAAGTGGGGGACAGGCTGAACTTAGCCTTGGCGAATGACATGAAGTCATTGTTCCACCAACCAACAAAATATATTGTACAAAGGGTTGAAGTCATCAAGCAAATCGCAAAGCCATCCTAAGAAAGGATACATCCTAAGAAAGGGTACATCGTGCGAACACTTGCAATAGCAGGAATGGCCACCGAGACCCTGGCAATTTTCCCAGTCAGTCCGGTCGCAGTCACGGCCTCGATCTGCAGCAGCTCCTTCTCAAGGTCCTGCAAGGGCGGTGTATGGAAATCAAAACCATACATGATATACTGAACAAGTGATGATGATATATATGATTTAACTTGATTTAACTTGGGGTATAATGTGTAATCAGCATGTTGGGGTCCTCAATCTCAGTAAGCAGGACTCCCTCGTCATGCACCAGGGCTTCATGCATGACATCCTCGAACCCTACCTTCAAGGTCTCACATGACCACATCTTCGACATGTCCTACACCTAAAGGCCTAAAGGACAGGAAGATTCACCAATAGGCCAGTGGACCCGAAATGAATCCTGCGGTGGAAAAAAAGTATCAAAGATCTGATCTTGTAGCAAGCCCCATGCACCAAGAAAGGCTATTGCACGTGCTTGATTCAGCTATGTCCAGCCACACGACATTTTTTTCACGCAGGATCAAGCCACGTGCAAATTGTTCTAAATCGAGCCAGATTAGCTCCATTTACCATCGAAATTTGTGCCAGATTATGCACAGGAGGCTAGCTTCCGAGAGGTCCCCAAAACCCACTTTTTCATTATGGGTTTTTATGGGTTTTTTATGGGAAATTATGGGTTTTTTACGGGATGATTACGGGTTCCCAAAAACCAGGTTTTCCCAATTTGTGGGTTTTCCACGGTATTTTTATGGGTTTTTATGGGTTTTTGATGGCTTGTTTATGGGTTTTTATGGGTTTTTTATGAAAAACCTGCTTTTTTCCCCGTTCTGAACCAATTGTGGTCGAATATTTCAGCTAAAACCTCCTATGGTGTTTTGTCGGCACCTATGGTGCCTCATGTGGCATGGCTAGATGCCAGTGAGGAGGAAGTTCTAGTCCTTTCCCACCCCGAAGGTAATTGTAAACAGCGCTGAGGTCCGCCGTTTGAAAAAGGCCGTCCACATCTTCTGGAGTAGAGGCCAAGATTTCGGGGCCTGTCGGGCACGGAGAAGGCCCCAAAGGCTCCATGGGGCGACCATTAATTAGATGCTCTCGGATGTTCACAATGCGCTGGGCAAAAGGGACCGGATAAGTCCTGCCAAAGTAGGCAACTGCAACCGGAACCCAAAAAGGTTAAAATTAACCCTGCCCATACTGATTATATAATAACCGTTGATTAACCAATTAACCAGATACCTGAAGCCATGGTTATGTTTCGGGATCTCCTCATAATAAATGTCATACAATGAAAAGTTGATAAGATATGATAAGATTGAAAGAATATGAAAATATACAAATTTTATCAAACTTCCATGACTGAATTGAACCAAAGTTCTGGGTCTCACGTAGGTGACGTGTGCCATGCCAACATCGGCGACCTTCTGAATTAAAGTAGTGCCTAACAGTTTGCACCTGTGCCCTCATCCGGCGCCACCCCACATCCAACCGGCGGATGCCAGTAGAATTCGACCATGCGTACTGCCTTTTCGGTGTTTTTGCACCATACATAGACATCCACCAGGCAATTCGATTCACCTGGCGAGAGGCAAGATGAATTGTTTTTTTGGGTGGGTATGTGGGAGGTGTGTCTCTCAAATTTTGGGGCCATATGCCACCCATTAAAATATATAGGGTCAATACCATTTTCTTTGAAGCAAAACAAATGGAAATTTGAGACATCCCGGTTGCAACACATACTGCAAACACAACTATGAACAAACTGGGGTTTGGGCTCCGAAATCGCCAAACAGTTGGTAGTGACAGTGCATGAGGTGGAGAAAGGCTGGGTAAAACTCAAGGACCGATGTTCCAGGTTGTTCTAATACCCATACTCCAAATTTTGCTGCGACCAGCATGATCAGAAGAATAGTCCTGCGTGCAGGGTTCTTTAAACAAAACCGTTCAAAATAACAGGAAAAGTATCGGAATGTATTTTCTTGAAAAGGGTTCCTCATGATTACTCGGACATTGGGAATTGATTTGGTTGCAGTGGTGTTACATAGTGGTACCCGTGGGCTGTCCTCTCCAGTAACCCGTTGGAGTAGTTCACTGAAGGTGCATTTGTATCCCCGATACTGTTGCAAGCACTACGCTTGCTGGTTCCCCGGTTTACACCAGTGAAGGAAGAGCATTTTATGCCAAACCAGGTGATGCAATCGGCCGTTCGCTGCTTCATGATGAACACCAGTGCCATCCTCAGAATGACAGCCAGGGGGCAGTAGAAAAGAAACGGTATAAAGCCTATGTAGCCAACCCATAAGCATCACAAAAGTATCTTGTAATATTTTGTATGAATAGGAATAAATTTGACCACCAACATCACCAACAACCTGCTAAGTAAATCTAAGTAACACAAACCCGGCTGGTGTTTGCAGGTCATGCCAGTTCGACTTCCGTTTGCCCTGCTTCGTCTTATCACAGTAGAGGATATCAAAGCGACCACTTACATACCCTGCCCGTCTCATCTGTAAGGTGCAATTTCCCTTTCCGGCGTAAAATTCCAGCCATTGAAACTCCTGGCACCCAGTAATGAGAGGATATGGCCATTTTGGGGGCATCTTTGGGGTCAGCCTTTACTATACTCACCACAAATCTGATTGGATTTTGAGTACCTTCCCAGGTTCAAAAAACAAGTATGTAGGACAGTATGACTATGGGGAAGCTTTTCACCTCATGCCTCCTCCAAATCAAAGAGCCCCTTGGTGTAGTAGACCAGAACGAGGATTCGAAGCAATGCCTTGGCAGAGCAAGAATGGTTTGTTTCCAGTCTCCTCCAAAATTAGTTTGTGCCAGCCATGGTGGTGTTGGTAATATAATTCTTTGCTTAGATACACGTGGTGCCCCAAGCTTGGATAGGATCCACATCAATCCCACTAAATCTTGCTCATGGTGGATCCGGTTGTCCATGGCAATCAGGCTGGACAGCAGTTCTGCTACTTGGAACTTTGCCTTCAAGGCTGGATCTCTTGAGCCCCTAAATTTTTACAGTAGCTTGTTTGTAGTCATAGCTGGAAGGGCCAACCACGGCTGAAATTGCAAGAGGTCTGCTGGAACTGAAGCATCACTAAAACTATGAATGGTATTCAATCTGGCCGGATGTACAGCGTGACTTTGCATTGGACCTCCGGACATGCCTGGTCCTCTTGGGAGCAGCGGCACATGCACCTCAGATGGGGCCCAACAGGGGTTTACTGGCGACATACCGTGAAAGTGCAACAGACTTTATGAAGTCTATCCCAAAGAAGATCACATTGTGAAATTCTTGAACCCTGCAAATTTGTTTTGGATGTTTCTTTCAACCAGGTGAATGGGCATGTGCGATATTTTTTGGATTTCTGCCCTGAATCAACCTTGAACGGAAGTGTGCACTTTTTCATTGGAGCTGGCTGCAGGTTCTCTCGAGTCATCAGCGACGCTATCCCGCAGCCCACCCAGGACAGGATGGTTGTGGTCCCACAAGCTGCATTGCTTGAGAACTGACGAGTGGAAACATATTCAATGAGATAACTAGTATGATACTGATGTTTTCCTAATTGGTGCTATTTGGACATTTGGTGTAAGACTTATACAAATGCGAACTGCCTCAAGCAATCCTACCAGCAAGTGACCTGAGAACTACGAAGCTTCATTGAATCCTAAGAAGCAAACCTTGATAAACCTTGTCAAAGAGACAGCACAGTTGTCAAGACACTGTGTGCGCACCCATGTATTGTACCATGCCTTGCATGGCTCTCAAAGCACAACCTACAAAATTTTGCGTGTCAACAGACAGCTCAATTGATCTAATCCAACTGGGTCAAACGACGGAGAGCTTCGGCCCCTGCCGCCTTATAGGCCACGTGCAACTGATCCATAGCATGCTCCTCACGGTCAAATCCCAACTTGTACCCCTCGCGCTCGATGGATTGGGCCTCAAGTCCAAGCAGTCATTGGACATCACTGAGCCCATCAAGGTATGTAGAACTTTTTAGACCTTGCTTATCTAGGGGAAAAACTTAAGATATACGAAGTGAAGTCAAACATCATACATCATCATACAAGTACCAATTTTTGATCTAGCCACCATGTATGCACCAGTGGCCACTGCAACGACCATCCTCAAAAGGGAAGTTCCCAAAGATGATGGGAATGTGAAAGAGTAGGGATCACAGGTCTTGCCATCGGACTTGTACATTTTGATACCACATCGGCTGGTTTTCCAGTAAATGGTCAGCTGTGTATATTTGAAATCAAAACATTCCGTCACGGCTTCTTTGGTGTAGAATTTCAGATCATCAAATTCCAAATTGTGGTAATCCAAGCCCGCAGCGAAATCACGAATCTGGCCAACTTTCTGTTCAAAATCATCAGACCCATTGGCTGGGGCATCATTGTCGGCCACCATGCGACGATTCTTGCGCTTGGACACCCGCCTTTTGGACACCCTTGATTCTGATACTCCTGGAGCTGCAGCAACGGTCTGTGGTTCATCCTCCTCCTCCACACTCATCTTTGCCTTCTTGCTTGGGTTCCTGGACTTGGAAGCTGAAGGCTTGGGGTCTTTGGTCTTGGAACGAGGTTCACCTTTGGAACTGGACGCACGGGAAGACTTGGAAGCAGCAGGTTTGGAACTTGAAGCACGTGTAGGCTTGGGTTTCTGCTCAGCTTTGGGCATGGAACAACTGGAGGCCTTGGGAGCATTCTTGGGTTCAGCGTCAGATCTGGGAGTTGAAGCACGGGAACTCTTGGGCACCTTGGGCACCTTGGGCACCTTGGGCTTGGGAGTCTTGGCATCACTACGCTGGTTCTTCTTACGCTTCTTACTGGTCTCCTCAAGAGCTGTTGGTTCACCATCCCCTTCTCCCATCTCACATTCATCCTCTTCCATTTCTTTCTCACTCTCACCCGAAGAATGTTCAGCTTCTACCCCACGTTTTCCACGGCCACCCTTTCCCCTGCCACGTCCACGACCTCGACCTGGAGCTCTGCCCCGCCCACGCCCATCCTCCTTCTTGCTCGCTTTGGAAGCTAGCTGATCACGGCGGGTCACCACCTGACATGCGCAAAGAAATTGGAGGAATGCATGTGCAACACAAGTCAACCCCAATCATTGGAAACATATGGAAAATATGAAAACACTTTCCTCATAATGATAAAGAAAATTAAGTTTTGATGACTTATGGATTCATGGCATCATATGGTGTTTTTTGAATCCAGGACCTCAGTATGATCCTTTTTTTCAAGATCAGCTTCAGGCTCGACAGTGGGGGCAGGGGTTGCCTTCTCGACTGGTTCGGAAGCATCATGGTCACCTTTGGAATCATGTGATGAAGTTGGGGCAGGGTTTGGTGTCTCAGGGCACAACTCCACGGTTGAAGGTAACTTTGGGTTCCCCTGATACTTTCTCCTCTTCGTCTCCACATCTTCAAAGCTTTGAACTTTGTGGGGTGTTGGTCCCGGTGATGGCACTGCAGATTCCAAGTAGGGCTGCGTATCCAGGTCATCGGGGCTCACAAGCTTGGCTCCTCCTGTGTGCAAAGAGGATTATGGACTATGATCGGGATATGATTTAAATATCTAAATCCATCCAGGTTATACCCAACATCCTATGATTATGTAATTTACACCTTGTGATGCTTCTTCAAAAATTGTCATACACCAGAAACACAACAGAACTCATTTTATATCCATGTCCTCCAGTGTGAGAAGCAGGCTCAGGAATCACAGCTGGTTGGGCTGGTTCGGGCGCTTTCATCTTGTTCTGGATCCTAGGTTGACTGGATGTGAGGATTGGACAATACGGGATGTGGATTAGTTGAGCATTCCCTTCATGGGGTATATCCTTTTTTTGATTGATTTTGAGAAAGGTTTCAAAACTGAAAATAAAAATCCTACAATGTTTTCATATTTGATGGCTAGGATCGCCAACAAAGCATTTTTCTTCTCCAAAATGGACTCCAAGATCTTGACTCGCCTATACATCATGTGGCTGTACTGATCATCGCCTCAGGGAAGCGAGTCAAGTGGCATCGTTGATGGGGTCCTATTACATCTATTACTGTTTGGATATGATATTCTATACTTTATACATTTGGTGGAAAACTATAACCCACCATGACCCACCCAATCCCAGTCGAAAGCCTGAGGGAGGTGACACTGGGGGCGGTGTCAGTGCGGCCACGGCCGTATGCTTGGCAGGCGGAGTCACGATTGAAGCAACTGATGGTGCAGGAGATGGGGCTTGAGGGGTAGCGGTAGCACTGGTGAGTGACAGAGCTGGTTGTGGTGGCACCACCTCTTGTAAACGTTCGGGATCACCAGATGGATTGCCCTCTTTACCATCATCATCAGAACTGTCATCATACGAGGAGTTCGTAGCATCATCTTCCGTTGCAGAGTCCTCGAAAGTGTTGATGAATCACAACGGATATAATTTGTACAAAACCAAGTTTCGTATGTGGGCTTGATTAAAAACATTTCATCACCTATGCAGGGTTCCAAAGGAAACATTGAAAAACTTGAAACGTGTCCTTCTGGGAAATGGGCTGAGACTTGGCCTTCGCGAGGACTTGGGTGATTTTATCCTGCCAATGCTGGTGATGAAGGACTGGCCTGGGGATATGTAAAGACCAAGTAAAACAATTTAGAAATAAAATATATATCCATAGTATTTTATATAACCCTGCTATGCGTCGAACCTGGCCTCAAGTAAGGGCTCCACAATCAAGAGCAGGTCGTGGAAGTCGGTGTCCTTTAGGCTGCTGACTGGCCCCCCAAAAATGACATCTTGTTTCATGGGAGGGGGCACCAAGTAAAACAATAAATCCATGCTTAGCTACAGCCCAAATTCAAGACTTACTTCCCCTCGTCGGGCTTTCCGTTTGATGAACCTGCACATCTTGCGAAGCTCCCACGCATCATCTTCAACAGTCTTCTCACAAGGGTTCCGAGATGATTTTCTGTAGGCCTCATGACATTGTTCCTGGAGATTGTCGATCTGAGGCATTTTCAACCCACAAGCGTAGAGCCGGTGAAGCATCGAGGGTAACACATCCACGTTGGAAACACACTGGAAAATAGTGGCATCCTTGGTAGTGTCCTTGTTCCCCACCAAATGTTTCCCATCTCGAAGCCTAGCCCTGATTTCCTCATGGGAGTCCCACTCCATCGCCAGATTTTCACAATCAAACTGCATAGTCATGTTCTTTGACACTGACACAACCTTGGGCCAAAATGTGGCTGGGATTAACTATAGGAAGTCTTGCTGTCAACATTCTTTTCCAACATCACCATGCATCCATGATCCTGGCAGGAGCTTTGCTGAGCATCCCGGCGATTAGGTCTGTGACTTCTGTGACTACGCCGCGGCATTAGCCAAAATGGCTTAGGGATTGGTGGAGGAGGTAGGCTATGAGGGCCATGTTTGATTATAAAAGATAGCTGAGCTTCTGAAAAGTAGGTTATTGATTCAAAACCAGGTTATCGATATCAAAACCTCGAAATTTGTGGGAAGAGCCTTCAGAACCCGGTTCTTGCACTCCAACCTGCTATTTTGTGGGTTTTAGTTGAAGTAGGTATATACATACACACACATATATATACATATACTGTGATTCTTCCATTTGAGCCCACATGTGAACCCATCAACTCCGGTCTTGCCAATAATAGCTGCCGTAACGCCTCTTCTACGAAGGGCGCTACATAAGCGTAACTAATGAACTCAAGCCCGGC
>Ga0126342_10014222_pt1 | contig 14067 bp, 14 predicted proteins | sample Cyp1metagenome_FD_92528 | JGI IMG/M metagenome (GOLD analysis project Ga0126342, IMG submission 92528) | Coral microbial communities from Lord Howe Island, Old Settlement Bay, Australia - Cyphastrea 1 metagenome | ecosystem: Host-associated > Invertebrates > Cnidaria > Coral ...
GACGTATCTATCTATCTTTCTTTCTTTCTATCTACATATGTACCTATCTTTCTTTCTCTCTATCCATCCACCCACCCATCTTTCTATCTGTCGATCCGTCCATCTATCTATCTATCTATCTGTCCATCCATCCATCTTTCTGTCTACCTACCTTTCTATCTATCTATCATCTCTCTCTCTCTCTATCTGTCTATCTATCTTTCTTTCTATCTACATATGTACCTATCTTTCTTTCTCTCTATCCATCCACCCACCCATCTTTCTATCTGTCGATCCGTCCATCTATCTATCTATCTATCTATCCATCCATCCATCCATCTATCTAACTATCTATCTATCTGTTTATCTTTCTATTTGTTCTATCTATCTATCTATCCATCCATCCATCCATCCATCTATCTATCTATCTATCTTTCTATATGTCTGTCTATCTATCTATTCAGGATGAGGCTGAATTTCGTTCGTGGCAGGTTGAAATTCGTTTTTTAAACTTGTTTGGGTTCCCGGCCTGTGCTATTTATCTCCATGGCTGAAATCTGAATCATAGATCTGTCTATTTCCTCAAGAAATTTTACAATGCATTGAGAAGGGGTGAAATTCAAATTGCATCCCTTTTGTGTCTTTGCTCAGCGCGCCTCGGCTTTGACTTGTTCCTCTTCTTCAAGAACTTCGAGAGCCGGCCGGCTTTCCAAAGGACACGTGGTTCGATTGGTCAAATCCTAAGACGATGGGATGCCTCGTGGGACTCTGAATCGGGCCCTACGACCCAAAGGGGCCTGAGAAACCAGGCCTCTGCTGCCATCAACGTGATGTCGTCTCCGTAGGTGCCAGATTTGTTCATCTCATCAACGGAAGAACTGTAATCAGAGAAACGTAACTCGTTCCAAGTCCCGAAAGAGGTCAGTCACCTCCACCTCCAGCTCTTGACTGCGAGTCACAAAAAGGTTCGGTAACAACTGCTGCGCTGGGGCGTCCTGCGAAGACGACAGCCAGAAGAACCGCGGCATCACGCGCATCGAAGGCGGTTTGCCTGGAAGAACGTGAAGGCCAGCAGGACCACAACATCCCAACAGTACTTTTTTGTCTGGAAAGTGTACCCAAAAGCCCAACATTGAAAGAAGCCTTCACCCGAAGTTGGTCCATCTCATCAGAATCCACACAGAACGGTACTAGAACGCGATCTTCAAGAAGAACCGCATAGTCTGTCAAGATGTTTACATCAGTTGGCGGTCCATCTATGAGTGCAGAAGCTCACCCAAAAACTCCACAGAATATCAGGCTTATCCTTAGACAACAACATGTGTCTGTATTCTTGATCTGCTGCACCGACGGACGAAGATCTGCACTGATTTCTTTGAGGCGCATGTTCTTCAGAGCTCGAAGGGGGGTCTGATTGGTGAATGGATTGGCGAAAACTTTTATGCCTCACAACATTACGACCCCACCAGCCTCCCTAAGGACCGCTCACAGAAACTGACAGATGCTGATGCAGCAACTAAAATCTGATCACAGCAAAATCCAATGCATAAAACTGTTGAACTCGCGCCAGCACATCGCAGCACATTTCTGCATGCGTGGCAAGTGAATAAATCCTTTCCTCTGGGATAGACAACTCTTCAGTATCACGCGGTTGAACTACCAACCAGGTGTAAGTGAACAAGAAGCAGGTCTAACAAACAGCAAGTCCGAACTACCGAACCAATGCTGTCAAGATCCATCCAGGGATGTGTGGATTGGAGCCTCAGATCAAATTGAGAGTACCACGTACAAATAACTGCAACACACGTTCAGAGAAAAAGGCCGTCGAATCCATGATCCAATTGCAGTAGGGAAACAAAAAGGACGAAAGGCTATTTGAGGGTCAGAGTGGGGCAGTTGGGACATGAGCACGTGGCCTTGCAGATCTCGAATCTTGACACCAAAAAAGGCCACGAATCAAACTCAAAAACGCAGCCGTCAATATGTTGTTTCACACAAGTGTTCACTGCGCAAATGCTTTGCTCCACATAATGTCTTTTTAAGACTGCCACTATGACACAAGAGATGACGGGCTAATGTCCAACTCTGCCACCAAACTGGTTCAAAGATCTCATCTAAAAAGCATGCTCGATCCGAAGGTGGAAATTCAAAGTTCAAATCAAATGAAGGACTGGTTCAAACAGTGAGTTTGAACTGAATGCAAAATTTCAGCGGTGGAACATATAATTTTAAACCAAACAGGAAGCAGCAGACAGAACTCAAATGTTAGCTGTTGCAGTGTTGCCACAAGCTAGAATTCAAATTATAATCCTACAAGTAAGGAAGCTCTGGGATAACAGCTGAAATGGATGTACGGATGGAGACCGTCTTCCCAATGGTTTGAAATTCGAATTTCCAACTATGGGGAAATCGAAAACAAGACATGTTTATCCAGGACGAGGCTTTGAAAGTCAAATTTCCAACTATGGCGAATTCGAAAAAAAGACATATTTATCCATCCTTCCATCCACCCATCCAACCATCCATCCATCCATCCATCCACCTATCCATCCATCCATCTATCCACCCAACTATCCATCCATCTATCCATCCATCCACCTATCGATCTATCCATCCATCCATCTATTTATCTATTTATCTGTTTATGTATCTATTTATGTATCTATGCATCCATCCATCCATCCATCCGTCCATCCATCCATCCATCCATCCATCCATCCATCCATCCATCTAGCCATCCATCTATCCATCTATCTATCTATCTGTCTGGCTGTCTATCGATCTATTTACCTATCTAACTACCTATGTATTTATCTATGTTCCTTTCTTCCTATCTATCTATCTATTTGGACTTTGCATCTATGTATTTACCTATGTTTTTTCTTTCTATCTATCTATTTTTCTGTCTGTCTTTCTATCTATCTATTTATGTATCTACCGATCTGTCTATCTGTCTACCTATCTATATTTTTATGTATTGATCTCGTTATTTAAATATCTATCTATCTGTCTATCTATCTATCTATCTATTCTATTCTATTGATTCTATCTATTCTATCTCTTCTATCTATTCTATCTATTCTATCTATTCTATCTATTCTATCTATTCTATCTATTCTATCTATTCTATTTATTCTATCTATTCTATCTAGTCTATCTATTTTATCTATTTTATCTATCCTATCTATCCTATCTATCCTATCTATCCTATCTATTCTATTCTATTCTATTCTATTCTATCTATCTATGTATCTATGTATCTATGTATCTATGTATCTATGTATCTAATCTAATGTAATGTAATCTAATCTAATCTAATCTAATCTATCTATCTATCTAATCTATATCACATTTATAATTACTTCTTTATTTATGTATTTGTTTATTTATTCATGTGTTTATTTGTTCAATGTCAGTGCAAACACCAACAGTCACGCAGCGAAACTATTGTCTCTCCTGGTGTGACGGTCATGACAGTCATGGAAGGGTTCCTTTCATCTGCATGTGCACAGCATTGGTTCCTTTCATTTGACATTTCGCCACACCTACCCCGCAAAGTATAATAAATACATAATCATGTGTGTGTGATACACACATGTGTATACTTGTATATAAATATACAAATTGTGTATAATACAAAATACGAATCACTATAGAATCACTATAGAATGCGTGTGTGTGTGTGTATTCTTGTCACTTTCTTCTTCATGAAAAATGTGCCAAAATGCAAAAAAAAATGGAGTTGTTGGATTTAGTTGATCAGCCATGGGGAAGTTTGCCAACAAAGGGCGATGCCAAAATCAAACAAAAGCTGCTGACAAAATGAGCGAGAATCTTGATACACTTGATGCACGCATCGGATATCATTCTCAATTGCTCCAGAAATCACAGGGACATAAGTACGTCAGTGCTATTGATCCAAATATGACTGGCAAAGATTGTCATAGCAAACTACTCAAAACCACTGAAATTATAATGAATTTACGGCCCTTCCAGAAACCCTGACTCCGGGCCACCGCCCCTTTCGAGCCTCATCAAACTCCTCCGGTGGCACGCCATACCTGATGATCATCGCTAGGAGGTTAATCCCATGAGAAAATGACACCCCAAACAAAATTTTAGAATTTTGGATCAGTTAGTCTCTCAAATCATGGGTTTCTGCGAAGTTTCCCAATTTGTTGCTGTGTTGGTCCCTCATTTCAGACGGGTGTCCTTCCTTTCTGAGTTTCCGAAAACTGTGTATGTTTTGGAAAATGCTTCAAACATCAAATCCGCTGTATTCTCAAGGAATATCTTGGGGAAACGGTGGAAACATGTTGGGGATTATCGCGGTCTGCCAGGACATTCCGCATCGATAATTACTGATTTTGAACGTTATTGGTAGTTTATCAAGATTGATGGGAGAATGGCAAGCATGACACAAACGTGGTGGCGCGCTTATCGCAAACAATGTCACGGACGACGTGGTTTGTTTACCTTTCGGTAATGAAACATGGCAATGGGAAATTGGAATTCCCTGTTGATGGAGCTCTTGACAAATCATGTCCAAATGTACACCCATGTGTCATCCATGTGTCATCCATGTGTCATCCATGTGCCACCCATGTCCCAGTGGCCCACCATGCCTGGGAAGGACATCGTTGCGGAAACTGTCTTTACCTCAGCATCGGCGAAAGACAGCATGCCAAGCACACGATTTTGTGATTTGTTGTGGGTAGACTAACCCGCGGGCCCATTTAGCACAATACAAACCTATTTGAACCTCCAATTTTAGCCTATAATGAGCCTATCAACATGTGGATGCCTTTTTGGTTTGATTTGGTGGAAATATCGTTGTTGTTCGCTGGTTGCATCACTACGGCGAATCGATTCCATCCTGGTCCATCCCTGTTTCTCATCTGTCATCCCTGGTGTTCCAGGGGTGTATTGAACAGCGAGGGGTAGGTTTACCAACGGGCCCAAAGAAAAATGGTGCTTTTCCAACGCAAACTGAGAGAAATAAACCAGAAAAATAGATATGGGTGCCATCCAAGAGACCAACTTCCAAGCGCCATGGACCCTCGGGAGTTCGCATACCCCAGCCTGGGCGTCATGTGGCATGTCACTCAGTGGATTTTGGGATGATTTGGGGTATCTCCCATTTTCAGACAAACCTGTATGGGTGTAGATGGATTTTTGGAAGGGCCAACCTCATCCGCCTCATGTTCACCTCATAAATGGAACCCCCAAAAAGCAGCTCTGTTCAAGCCCTGCAGGGGAACCACGCCCTGCCCGGGCAACCACGCCGTCGTAATGTATCCATTCCACATATTCGCTGGCACCCACCTAAAGGGATCATCAATGGATCTGTGGCGCAATCGAGAGAAGGTGAGTGTCTGCCCTTCTCCCCACTTGGGCACTTTGAGTAGGCAGATTGGTTCTGACTCTTGTCCCGTTCCTGAAAAGTTTATGATCCCGGCATTGCTTTCCTCCAAAATCTCCACGGCTCTTCACCAACAGCCGCGGCGGGGGAGGGACCACAAAATCAAAACCACTATGGATTCCAATGGCTTCCAAAAGGGGTTTGGTTGTGGTAAACCCTGGCTGCCATAATAAACCATCAACCATCCCAGTAACCAACCATAAAAACCCTCTCGTTATGACTAACATAGCTATGGAAAATGAACCATAGAAATAGATGATGTACCTATTCAAATGGTGATTTTCCATGGCTATGTTAGTCATAACCAACCATTTAAGTTGTAATTTTGCGTCACCCATTTAGGTCGCTATACTCAGTGATGACCCGATGAACCCAATGTAGGTCGGTTCAACCACCATGCCTCTCAGCCTAGCGACATAATCCAGCACCAAACGCAACGGATTCCTGGGCCTCGGGGCTAAGACCAAGGGAGGGCGACGGGTGAGGGATCTGCTTTTCTTGGAATGAGATAACTGGCACAATTCGCACAGTGAATTCATTTAAACACGTTTAAACATGTCGAAACATGGTTAAACGAAATTTAAGAGATTGAGGACCCAACTGCATGAGATTATGCGCACTTGCACGGATAAAATCTGCAGAATCCACATGTTGCATGGAAAAATCTCCAGTGATCGGGTTGCCACACCCCATATCAGTGAGGATGGAAGGTCCCGAATCAAAGATGTATTGGCCACCTCGCTGCGCAGAGCGGAATGTTTGGCTCGCCATGGAAAATGATACCAGGATGCCAGGATATTGACTTTTCTATAATGACGGGAACTTATTCCATTTTATAATGCTTCAGAATGGATAATGGGATAGCGTTATGATGGGATATTGGGATTCAAAAAGATTTAATATTCTATGGTATTTCCCCTGTATCCCATTGTAATACTATGGTAGTTTAAACTCTATCCCATGATAATATCATAAATGGAATATCATGGTGATAATTAAAAAAAAACATGGAGACAATAGGATAGCGTAGATATTTTAGAATATAGCCGACAGAGAGATATAAATGGTGATTTAAGCACAAATGGGATATAGAACTAATATGAAAGTATTTGTTGGCTCTAAAAATCCAGGTTCCAGGTTAGTCTTTTGGGAAGGGTAGAAAAAATTCAGAAGAAACAGACCCACAACCTGCTAGCCAGGAAGCTAACATGCTTCTGAAGTGACTTCTTGATTAGGCAGTATAAACAGGTTAGTTGTTGTTAGGAATACGTTGCTTCCATGTCAGCTGTACAGCCGGCAATCCTCAAATATTATCAATACCCACGAGGATTTTTCTGATTATACACTAGAGGATAATTATCAGAATATCATCCCATGTGAAAAGATATGCAAGCATCATACTCGTGATAATAACGTCGTGGTTGTTCAGTGGCAAGATCATCATCATCATCATCATCATCCTCGTCGCCGTTACTATCATGATAACTCATACCAGGGTTATCATTATGATCATTATGTCACTATTGGTTCCACAATTGTCATCTTGTTTCCTGGCAAATCGTCCACCAGAAGCATTGTCAATCGCAGTCTTAGCAGCAGCCCAGCCGCAACCAACTCACTGTCATGATATTGTCATCGACAATGGGATCTTAAGCAGTAATATCAGTTATCAAGTTGCACATAGTGCCGCAGGGCACGACGCAGCTACACCCGGGCTGACACACAAAAAGGGTTTCGCTGCGTTGTCCGTCGCTGAAGCTGTCTTGAAAACTCGCGAAATGATGGAAATACCAATGAACATACGAATGCAGTTGCTGCGTTTTGGCTTGTTTTTCTACACTCAAAGCCAGTCATCACGATAAATATCAGCAGATCAGTTCCCAATAACCGGTTTCAAAGTAGGCTGCCTCATTCCATCCCCTTCCTTTAGAGCTTCATTTTCATATTTTCCTCTTTTTTCAAAGCCAAGAGTTTGGACCCGCGTCTCCGCTCGCACCTCCAGGTGCTTTCCGTGTGAAGGAATGGGCCTCGTGAGGATATTTTGAGGATAGAAAACTGAAAGTCTTTGAAATCACTAACCAGTAATATGAATACAGTCTGTTTGTCCAAATTTTTTCTTGCTGCAAACACCAGAAATCCAACCGATCGACCTATTGAGCATGGGGAATTGACCAGCCAGCCATCTTTGGTTCTCAGAAGGTAAGTAACGATTCTGGAATTATAAATTAGTTACATAAATAATACATCATAATACCGAAACCTTATTATAATCATATACTTTAATCATGTTAATTATAGTCATATACTTTAATCATATGATTTAAATCAATGTGTTAATCATAATACACTATGGGGCTGCGAACCGAAACCTTTGGCGAAATCCTTTGAATCGATGTAACACATTGTAACACATCGTGATCAAATCCCAGTGCTCACAACAATTTCAGCTACGAAAAAAACCCAGGAAGTGCACGCCTGGTAGTTGCTAGTAATCAAATCATTCGGAGAAGCCTTTAGACATGGGATAACCAGGTTAACCACTTGTGGTACATTTGATGGTACACCTGGTACACTGTCCCAAGTTTAATCCATTCGAAACTGAATTTCATTTGCTGAGTTTACCACATGTTTTATCGTGGCTGACCTCGGATGCCTTGCAAAAACTGGTTTTTTGCCTGCACATCACATCAAATATCCCCATACCCATGAAATATCTCCGTGATTAATGCTTGATTCCCCACGTTTTCTTTAATTTATTTAGATTTTGTTTCTCACAAATCAATCCCCATTCTTGGTGCTGAAATCCCCATTGTGGCCTCAAAATCCGGTCAAACCCAATCAAATTACCATTTTTCAAGGGTAGTTGGGGTATTTCCCATGAAAACCTCCATTCCACGCAGGAGCCAAGTGGCACAGCCGCCACAGACGGAATGCGCCTCCACCACCAGCACCTTGCGGCCGGCCTGGCTGGGACTGGAGAAAACAAGTGAATACATGTAGATGTAGATGTATATATATATGTGCGTCTATGTAGATGTATATGTACATGTAGATTACAGGATGTATATGATATGTATGTAAAATGCAAAGTGTATGTAAATAGTATTTGATGTATATGTAAAAATAAATCATATGAGGTGTGTGTGTATATATATATATTTACATATGTATTTAGTTAATATAATGTGTATGTATAAAATATATATATGTGTGTATGTATGTATGTATATATATATATGTTTTGGGCATGTGTATATTCATATTTATTCACCTTTAGATGTGTGTATTTACCGATTTATTTGTTCGTTTATTCCTTTAAAGATATATATATATAAATATATGTTTATATATATACCTATATTTAGATATATATATATTGAGATATATATAAATATATTTTTATGTATAATTATATAACTATTCATTTATTTATTTAGTAAGTTGTTATTTTTTATTTAGATATATCTTGTATTTGAAGAAAATTAAAAGAATGCCAGCATAGACCCCAAAAAGCAAAAGGTATTCGTGGGCAGCGCTCGAACACTTTTCCTAAAGCACACAACACTTCGATTGCACCACCCTGCAGCGGCACTCGGCAGCGGCACCAGCACCCAAGATCCAAACCGAACACTGCACTCCGACAGCAGCACTGCATGGGCAACAGGAATGAAGCTTGAAAGCGGACATGGCACTCTGACAGCAGCACCCTCAGCAGCGGCAGCCTGCAGCCACAGCAGCCTGCAGCGGCGCCGGCAAATATCTATTATAATTAGGATTGAAAGAAGTTTAGAACTCAAACTTTCGACAATATGGACAGATGAAGCAGCAGAGGTGGGCAGAGGCAGACAAAAGAAAGAGTCAGAAGAACGAAGATCAATGCGCGCGAAAGGTAGAAAAGTCATGAAACAATGTGTTTTTTTCCAATGCTTTGTGGCCCCGGAAGGTCGAAAAGTAGGCTTGCTAAAGCGGCGGGTGCGGAGCCATCTGGGGAGATGATAAGATCAAAAGTTGCACGAAATTGTGGTGCGAAGCACGTTTCAAAGTCAAAACGCTAAAGACACCTCGGGTTCGGAGCAGTTTTTGGAGGTTAAGATGTTGAAAAAGTGCACGCCCTTGCGACGCGAAGGTCTTGTCCTCCATTGTCTCGAATTGTTTCGCATTGTCTCCCCGCATGTGTGCCTGTCTGAAATGGTGTGTCCGCCTTCCGCATGTCTTGTCTCCCCTTGCCACCCATTGTCTCCCATCGTCTCCCCACATGTGTGCCTGTGTTGGATGGTGTGCCCACCTTCCGGAGGTCTTGTCTCTCCTTGTATACCATCGTCTTGTCCCAGCTTGTCCCCCACCTTGTCTCCCAGCTTGTCTCTCTTCATGTTTCCCTTTGTGGCGGGTTGTCTCATTTTGCATGTTTCTCCAAAAGCCAAACAGTGTACTGTTGGTGGTTCTTAGTGTTTTCTCATGTGTTCGAACATGTTTCTCAAAACACTTCCTGAATCCACCCACTGTTTGGGGTCTACGACGGTTTAATTAACATAACGACGTAACCGCGGGACCCAATAGCCCACTCCTTCACAAACAGCGCCTGCAAAGCCGCAGGCTGTGGACCGTCGCCCAAACGGCGTAACAGGCCCGGTTTGCGGGCCAGCGCCTTCCACGGCAGGACGTAGATGTCCGCATCCAGCTCGCGGCTGAACTGGGAAGAGTCTGTCAAACGTGCGGGGACGCACGCACGCCACCCAGGCTGTGGCAGTGCTGGTTCAAGGAATATATCAGGACCCAGGTTAGGAAGTCGTTGGAGGTATGTAGGCAGTACGTAAGCAGTAGGTAAGGCTTGCGGCTTGTGTAAGGCCTATGTATTGCTTACATGCGCGTGCATTCCGCGAAAGCCTCATGATGTAAGAAAAGACCATGCGTTTGCAACGTTGGCAGTATGTGTATAAGCAGTCTGTAAGGCTTGTGTACTGTAAGGCTTATGTATTGCGTATATGCGTTTGCATTCCTCGGAAACTTCAAAATGTAGGCAAGATGAATGTGTTTTGCGGTTTTGACAGTACGTAAGCAGTACGTAAGCAGTATGTATTGCTTATGGAAGGCTTATGTACGGCTTATGTACTGCTTATATATTGCTTATATGCGTTTGCATTCCCCGGAAGCTTCAAAATGTAGGGAGGCATCACTGTTTTTGCAATGTTGGCAGTATGTAAGCAGTACGTAAGGCTTATGTAAGGCTTATGTATTGCTTATATGCGTGTGCATTCCCCGGAAGCTTCAAGATGTAAGAAAAAATGACCGTTTTTGCAATGTTGGCAGTATACAAGATCACATGTGGACGTGAAAATGGTAAAAACACAGCGGGTTCGGTGCACTTTTGGAAGTTGAGCTGTTGAAAAAGCGCGTGGCAGGCGCAAGGGATTGTGCACCTTGTCCAAAGTGAGCAAAACGTGAGGGTTTTGTGGCATGTCCAAAAACGCTGGCAGGCGTGGAACATTTGAAGAAGATCTGCAAAGACGCATTTTCCGTGGCAGGCAGTGTACAAGAGACATGTTCATCAGAGCTGTTAGGAGGTCCGGCCGCTGCTTTCCTGCGAGGGAGCTGAGACCTTCAGGTTTGCTGAGACGATTTTGCGTGACAGGCGCAGCACTTCGTATGACCTGGCGCGCGAAGTGCTGAGAGGTGTGTGGGGGCAACTCACCGCGCCACAACGAGAGCGAGCGGACAGGCACAAAGTGCCGAGAAGGTTGCACAAGCAATATCGACATTCGTACCTCGCCACAGGGAGAGCGATCCAACACACCCAAAGTCACAAAAAGGTTGCGCAAGCACATGTTAGATTTCACAAAACATTGTGCTCAGCACGAGAAATTAACATTGAAAGTGTCAAAAACGAGGTTACGGCACCTGTGGGCGCGGTCACCAAAAAGGACCCTAGGTTTTCGGGCACTTTTTTTACTGAGGTCTACAAAGTACTGCGCCTACCACGGAAAATGAGCCCGAGGCATCCGAAGTGCTGCACCCGCCACACGGAATCATCATCATGTCCAAAATCAAAAATCACGCGCCTTTCGACTCTTTCATTCACCAAATATTGCGCCTGCTCCGCAAAATGGCCTCCAAAAGCACCTCTCATTTTCACCCATGCCTGCCAACGTTTCAGCAACGTGCAGAAAGGGCCACGCCTGCCACACAGATGAAAAGTTTCCGATGTCCCGCACCTGTCACGCAAAATGAAGCTTCAGACCTCAAAATGTCCCGGATGCCCCACTCCTGCCACACGAAGCGGACATGGCTCAAAAAAACAGTACGGCGCGCTAGTAAAACGAGACCTTCGGAAGAGCCAAAACCGCACCGTACATCTTGTGCCAGCCTGAGCAGTCGACATGCACATGGGCATCTCACAAGGGAACTTTTGCGCCAGAATTGACAATGAAAAAGCCGGGGCCATAGAGCGTATCCTGATCTAACCCCGGCTCTTTAGCTCCTACCGGCCCTACCATAAGAACCCCTGTTTGGGGAACAAGTGGACGTTGTAGCTGACATAGCGGGAGGAAGCGTGAAAGTACCAGCAGTAGCCAAAGTAGAAGTATGTACAAAATAGCAATATGGCTGCGGGGTGTCTTCGTGAAGGTCATGGTGGTGACGATGGGCAACCTGAAATTTCCAAGCCTTTGGCGGGTGTAGGCCCAGGCCCTTCCTGGGCATTGTCAATAATATCTTCGTTGCCTTCTGTTGGGAACATGTGGCTTCATAGTTCTTGGCGGTCACCAAAGTGTCTCTCTCTTGAGCACTCAGCCTGACATCAGCCAACGCGGTTACCAACTCAGAAATCTTGCGTCTTGTACCGAGGCAGTAGGCATTAAAAATATGCAGAGAAGAGCTCCACAACTAAGAGGAAAGCCTGTTCAATCCCACATTCTTTCCCCACATACACCAGTCCACGGTTGAATGAACGAGCGAGAGACTGGACCACTGGTGGATTCACTCGCTAAATGGGCTCGAAGGATTGATTGGCAAACAGAATGAATGAATCAGTTGCCGCTTGTCCAGATCGCATATTTTCCTTGGAACCCTATTCTTCAAGCGGGAATAAGCAGCTTCTTTTCTGAGCTACGGCCTCTTCTTTCGGCTACTTGCCTGTGGTCTGAGGCAGCCTTTCTCTGTGCTAGTTCGGATTGTCAAGTGTCCCCTGTTGCAACGCGACTGCACATGTGAGGTTGCAGCGATGGCGCAATGATGATTTTCCGCAGGAATGCATCTGGAAGTTGCTCCGGTACTTTGTTGCTGTCACCCGAGCGCCTTGAACACCCATGCAATTCTTTTTGCGCATTTGCTGATTGAAGCCCTGACCCGGTGATTCCATTACCCCTTGCGTTGATCTGCACGGCGGTGATGCTTCCTGTAGGGTGGACAAGCGGCCCCCTGAATTTTGCCCCTGCCCAAATGCATACAAGGTGCTTCAGCAACGCCGACGCTTCTGACATCTCTTCTGTGCATTTCCTGCCCTGTCTCCACTTCAAACCTATCCACAATGCAGGCCAAACACGCCAGAATTCTTGCACTGGACTGGTGAGGCTGGGTGAAAGGGTCCTGCTCTCACTGATCTTCCCTTCCTTCTTCAATAGGTCCAAGAGAAAATAATGTCTTGTCTAACCTGGAAGCCGGTCTCCTCTGCAATCAATTCCGGCAGCGGAACGGGCACAACAGACAACGGCCCGTCATGCACAGTCTCTGTGCTGTCGCGGACTTCATCTCTTTCCTCCTTCAACAAGGCCAAGAGGTCGTCACCGACATACATTGCTGCTTCTGACTGATTTTCAGCTTCTGCTGCAGTGATCCTCAGCTGCGCCTCTCATCAAATCCACTCCTGCTGGAAGTTCCGAAAGGATGTAATTTTCTTTGTTTCGATGCGCACCCTCATCTTCACCTTGCAGTTGAAATTTCACTGGAGATGCAGAGGCTACAGGCTCCTCATCACAGTTCTTCAAAATATCTTTACCGACGTCGTAGACTGCATCGCCAACCAAGACCTTGCAGGCACACAAGTACGTTTCGCGGTACTAGCCGGTTCTTTGTATGGACGATCTGGTGCTGCTGCTACTGCTGCTACTGCTACTGCTTCTCCTGCTGCTACTGCTGCTACTGCTGCTACTACTGCTACTACTGCTATTGCTACTGTCACTGCTGCTGCTACTGTTACAGCTAAGGCTACAGCTGCTGCAACCGCTGATGCTCCTCCTACTACTCCCACTCCGACTCCCACTCCTACTCCTACTACCTCTACTGCTCCTACTACTCTGCTCCTACCCCTACGCACACCCTACTCGTATTCCTACTCCTACTCCTACTGCTACTGCTGCTGCTTCTGCTACTGCAACTGCTACTTTTACTACTACTACTACTACTACTACTACTACTACTACTCCTACTCCTACTCCTACTCCTACTCCTACTCCTACTCCTACTGCTACTGCTACTGCTACTGCTACTGCTACTGCTACTGCTACTACTACTACTACTACTACTACTACTACTACTACTACTACTACTATTGCTTCTACTACTACTACTACTACTACTCCTACTACTCCTACTACTCCTACTACTCCTACTACTCCTACTACTCCTACTACTCCTACTCCTACTCCTCCTCCTCCTCCTCCTCCTACTCCTAC
>Ga0126342_10014223_pt1 | contig 14066 bp, 9 predicted proteins | sample Cyp1metagenome_FD_92528 | JGI IMG/M metagenome (GOLD analysis project Ga0126342, IMG submission 92528) | Coral microbial communities from Lord Howe Island, Old Settlement Bay, Australia - Cyphastrea 1 metagenome | ecosystem: Host-associated > Invertebrates > Cnidaria > Coral ...
AGGCAATTCATTTGGGAATACATAGGTGATTTTTACGATAGTTGAATGTTTGGCCCTAACTTTATTCTGATGCTCTTAATGTTTGGGGGGAGGGGGGGGTTTATTAATACGATGTTGACATTAGATATTGAAAATGGCCATAGGAATAGTTGATTTACGTATGATAAAATGGTGTTTTTTTTTCCATCGTTTTCTGCATGTTTACCAGAGGGTCTATCCCCTAATCAACCCAGTTCACCGAGTAATAACTGCGTCAACTTAGCTATCGTAAAGGTGGGCATCCTGGATTCAGGTGGATTAAAGCCACTATAAATGGCTATTTTCAATAGCTATGTTTGTTTACCAGAGGGTAAATGCCAGAAAGCTTAGCAAAGATTGTATAATACTAGATAATATACTATTTGAGGTATATGTGTTTGAGGGTATATGATCTTCACTAATTAGTAATTATCCCATTCATATATCTTCAAAATTGTATTTGCAATTTCCATACTTAATACCCTGGCTTTATCATGGCCATAACTCGGGCTTTCTACCCTCATTTTTATGGACACTTTCCGTCTGCATCCGGGCATTTTTGGTTTAAGGGTAAACTTGCAGGAAACCACCCTTTATAGGTTTCCTGCATTTTTCCCACCATCCAATCCTGGAAAAAAATCTGAAACCATGTCCATGTCACAGCACACCCCATCTCACTTCAGCACCACGTCAACACCTGTCCCTTAGATTCCCTAGATGGCTTTTAATGTGGTAAACCAAAAAACATTAATTAATCAACCATTGCAGGGTCGTTTTTCATTATCCATCCTTATCCCATTTTTATGGGTATAATTCGGTATAATAAACTTCTATTGGCGATATCGTTTATTATTGGGTTGTACCACATTTTCATGCTTACTGTAGTCCCATCAACCAATGCTCATGTGAAACTCCCGCAATGACATGGGTGTCAAAGACTACGCGAGCTGCCGGTTTGGTTGGTATCCCGAGGGCTGTTTTCATGAACTACTTAGAAGGGAGCCCGTTTGCCAAAGATTGCTATCAAAAAAGTTGGGAGGATGGCAATCACAGCGGCACATCACATCATCACAGAAAATTAGTCTCTGGTGATCATGCCAATGACAAAGAGAAACACAGCGAAAAATCACCATGGTTTAATAGGTAAATATACGTAAGCAAATCATGCATGGACACACATAAATACATATGGAATCAACTGGATCTAACCGTGGTATTTAAACAAGTCTTTCTTGGGATAAATGGATATGTTCCATAGCAAACTGTGAGTTTACCAGAGGGTAAACCCATAAATAATCAACATATCCAGATTTCGAGTTGTTGTATCACCACAAAATAGCCATCTGATATCATCTGATCTCCAAAGGGTCAAACATGTACCTGCAGTAGTGCCCATCAGCTATGTTTGTTTGCTTCTAAACTCATGAAACTGTGGATGTATCCACAATAAACCCTAGTTGATGTTGACTTACAGTACTTATTTCCACCGACTTCACTATCATATCAACTGAGACTCCAACAACATCCATATACCCTCTGGTAAATTAACATAACTATGGAAAATCACAATTGTTTAATGGGAAAACTCACTATTTCAATGGGCCATGTTCAATATGAATTTTGACATAACCAGAGGGTAACTCCCATGAAATCCACATGTTTCTTTGCTCAACATATCCATGGTTTCAAAACAGGCCAGGAATGCGATGTTGTTCAGCTGGGTCTGCGAAGGCATCACATCGGACAGGTAGAGTGCCACGTGGGCGGCTTTCCAAATCTCGGCAGCACGCGTGGTTTTGCGGCGCCAAAGACGTTAGGTGGTGCCCCAGGGTTCGCTGTTCCCGCTAAGTTGATGTACAACTCCAATGTCACTATGGTTTATGGTAGATATATCTGAATTATTTGGTTTATAAACCAACTTATAACTGGGGAGGCACCACCTTCTATGATCATGAACCATCCTGAGGCAAAATAACATCCAAATCACACATCATGCTTCTTCATTACTTGCAGCAGTCTTCGTTCAGTCTCACATTCCAAACAACAAAACGGATTCAACATGATTAAACACGGCACATATATGGGTGTGTCTAAAAAAGGGTACCCCTAATTCAGTTCGTGAATCAAATATGTTTCCCCTATAACCACGTACGGTTTGGGGATGTTTGGGGTATACATGGCTTCCCATTGTCAAGACAGACCCAAAAAATCTGTGTATATGTATTTAAAAAAAACACATTAATCCGTTATATTTGGTATAATTATCCGGTTTGTACCCATGATAAAAAGTCAGAAAACTATGTCAGTTAGAAATTAATGTCTTAGTAATGTCGTTCCTATCTCGTTAAAACCTCTCATTGAAACCTTATGTTCAAAAGGTTGTAATGATGGTTGCAGTTTCCATTGACACCTTATGATGCCAATTATGATGCTGTTACTTTGTCAGCTCATATCATGACTGTGTTAAAATGTTGCACTTGCTGTAATTATCAAGATTACGATGACATATTGAATTATTGTAATGTTGATTGTAATCTTACTGGATTATAGAATGTTACTAGTAACATTGTAACTGTATACTGTAATTATCTCATAGACTCCCGATGCCTGGAGCCAGTCTGATTGCCCAGCAACTGTGTAGAGGTTAATGGTCTGGCAGGCTCCACCCTTCTGCGTGAACAGGTAGACCTCAGTGACAATAAGGAGCCAGTGATGAGAGTCAAATGGGGTCTCCAAATATCAATGGGAACTCCAGGATCCAACAGATGGAGGTACGTAAACGTACCATATTTCAGGCCATAATTTGTGGGGATATTCCCGTACGTAGGCCTTACATAGGCCTTATATATGGTAGGTACCTCCAATGAATCGGATCCTGGAATGGCCATTGAAAATAAGGATACATTGATTTAACCAATGCAAACAATTGTGAATTCATCAAGAGACATGTCGCCCTACCCAACACAGTTGTGGCCATTTATTAGTTATAACTGGTTATTTCTATGGGATTATACATTCTATAAATGGGGTTATAAGTACTTATAACTGGTAAATGGCCATAACTGCAAATATGATTCTAGCTTAATTATACAACTATTTAGCTGGGTCATGTGTACCTTCGTTCATAGCACACGATTGAAGTACTGTACCGATATCTATACCAATCTATACCACACATTGTCCTCGAATTGCTATACCACGCATTGTCCTTTTCTGGTTGGTGGTTTCAACCCCTCTGAACAATACGAGTTCGTCAGTTGGGATGATGACATTCCCAATATATATATATATATGGAAAGTCACAAAAGTCATGTTCCAAACCACCAGCCAGCAACACACATTGTCCTTGTGTTTATGGAAATCATTCAATTTCAGTACGCCACTTTTCCACACTCGACCTCCTGAGTTGAGATTTGTGTTGTTTCAGCGAAGGGTTCACCTACTGAAGCCTTCATCAACTCTAAGTTTTCTCTAACTAATTACCATCTGGTTATTTAACATAGCCATGGAAAATCCCATATAAATGAAGGTTTTAATGGGAACATACTCTATAAATGGGCCATTCTTCATGGCTATGTCTATGTCAAACAACCAGAGCATAGGATTGATAAGTACGAAGCCTTCAAAGTAATCCAAGATTTATCTAACTATAGGATAGATGAGTACCCAGAGTATATACCCACGAAACGTTTACTGTAACTGGTGTTGGTTCCAAAAATCACATGAGAAATCCCCACAATCACAATGTGAGGCCCCCGTTTGATAGCGTTCAGTTGGTGCCTATAACTCCAATGTCACGTCATGGTTTATGGTACGCAAATAACTATAATTACTTGGGCTAGTTATAAGTACCATTAACTATACCCCCATTAATTATAGTTATAAGTACCATAAATCATAGTTACTGGGGCGAATCTAAACCAACTGATAGTTTGTTAATTGGTTATAAGCCCAATAACTATAGAGTTATAGCTATATCATGTTATATCACCTACCCTCTGGTAATTTAACATAGCTATAGAAAATCACTATTTGTTATGGGAAAATCCACTATTTCTATGGTCATTTTCAATAGCTATTTTGACATAACCAGAGGGTATAAACCATAGTTATTGGAGTTATAAACCAACTTAGCTATCGAACGGGGGGCCTCCCGAACGGGCGCGCCCCTGGGCGCCCCGAACGCCCGTGACGGTGCCATGGGCCTCGTTGTTGAAGATGCCACGGGGAGGACACCTCTCCGCCTCGGATCAGGCTCCAAGTAGCCTCTGGTAATTCAACAGTTTGTAAATGGGAAAATGGCAATTTAGAGTTGATTTATCACAAATATGTTAGCTATTGATGATTGAACATTGCCATTTATAACATTTATAGTTGATTTGCGCACTAAAAATGGTGATTTCTGCAGCCATGTAAACGTTTACCAGAGGGTAAAATAGGCGATCCAACAACAAGTCTGCTGATCGCAAAATGCTGGGGCAGGTTGGGGTATCAGGGCTGTCAGGGGTATCTTGAAATATCCTGTACCAACATGTTAGAATGTTGGGTACAGGATGGGGCCGCCCAGTTATAAGTTGGTATAAGTTGGTTCATAAACCATGAGATAACCCCCATGAATACTATAGTTATATCATGTTATATCTACCATAAACCATAGTTAAAAACCACTTACAAGGCTACTGAACGCTATCTTGCGTGCCCCATCCTGTATGGATCTTCTTTCTTTGTCTTTTGGCCATGTTGGGTATGGGTCACCACGGTGCAACGGTCACTTCCACCCGAATCACATGAAACCTCCACCAGAATTCACCTTAGACTCCTGCAAGCTGTATATCCATCTGTCTATCCTTCAATCTGTAGCTGTATGTATATATATATATGTAGTTCATTATAGCTCATTTTTTTGCTGTACTATATCCATATATGTAGGTTTAAATATAATATACACAGTCTATCAATAGTGGCAGTTGCACGATGCGTTGTTAATAACCCCAGCTTCCACGTCCACGACCACTGGGCGTCCGCCACCGGGTGCATGTAACCCATGTCGTTTGAGCCGGCCACCAGATTGCCAATCATCCGGACGGGCCTCGGCAGGTGAGAAAGCACGGTTGAGACGTTGGGACGTTGAGACGTTTGGATCGAAAAAACACATCCGATATGATGGCTATAAATATATATATATATATTCTAAGATTAGTTTATATGATATGTATATGTACTAATATGTACTGATATAAACTGATGGTTAAGTGTACAGGATTGCAGGGTTCCAAACATATATGGCTCTTCAAATTCCCGCTATGTTTTGGGGTCACTTTCCTTCCAACTACAACACATGTTGTTTGTTTCCCACTCCCAACCGATAAGGAGAACATACAAGGACCCATTGAACCATCCGTGACTGTTCGCAAGTTCCAGTTGATCATTTAACATTTGATCTATGCATATACGTATACTGTATACCGTACATGACATTGTCGTGTGAATGCGGTACAGCTACCATAGTATTGTCCAATGTGAATGCAGTACAGCTACATAATGTAATATATGACAATAATCAAAATAAGACTAACAGATCTCTCTCATTTCTTTCTGTATACTTATATGTATATATATTATTTATATTTCAGATTGCCATATTATAAATACATACTTTAACGATATGTAAACAGCTAAATATAGTGTATATATCTATATCATATCAGTCCAACATGTCTACCTGAACGTCCAACTATCTACTACAAACATACAGTTTTGCTCAATTTCAGTGTATCCTCTTCCCTCAATTCATGAAATGGGGTCCCATGTGGGGCGTACAACTAACATCAACTAACATTACGGGGTATAGGAATGACCAATTGGGGAACATACTATTGAAATCTACTGAATACTTGTGATCCAGTCGCAAAAACACGTAAGGCCAATTCATTCTCAATCAACAGCTCTGAATAAGAGGACTCAGCCCGAAAGGTGTGGAACAAAAAGAGACTATGGGTCCAAAAAAGGTGGCAATCATCGTCAAATGACCAACAGGGGACATTACCTTGGTGGCTTGTTGAACCCCTGCAACAAGTTTAACTTCGATTTCTTCTTGATCTATGACACAGCCCGCTAAAAATGAATTGCATGGCTTCTAAATTCTTTTAATGTATGGCTATAACTATACTGAACCATTTATAGTTCGCTCATTTTCCCAGCGAAGCGCAAAGCAGCAGTTCCCCTCTGGGTGTTCCGGGCAACTCATCCGCCCGGATGCCGGCGTATTGCATCACCTGAAAGTTCGTCAGGACAGGGAGGGGAAAGTGGCCCTGGTCATGGCCAATCTTGCCATGGCCCATCATGGCCCCAAAAGGCCCTAGAAACGTGACGTTTTTAAGCTGATGAGGCTAATATCCAAGGTTTGACCAGTGGTGATGGCATTATGATCTATTCATTTGGTGTCCCACATGCAAGGGATTTGGAGCATGTGATCAGAAATGGGTGAAGTATCCCCCAATTAAAAGCTAGTTGTGTATGTATATATATATATACTGACATATAGATATATGGAACTATGGGTATATGGGTATATAGATATATCTAGATACATATATATATATATATATGTACATATGTATATATATATATAGTTACAGGTATACATATATATATATATATACATATGGATATACATATATATATATATATAGAGATATATGGAAATATAGATATATGGAAATATAGATTTGGATATACTGATATATATATATATATATATAACTGTATGTGTATATGAATATATACAGGTATATTGATATCTATAAATACACATATTCATACATTGATACATTGATACATTGATATATTGATATATGAATATATCGATATATATACATATATATATATATATATATATATATATAGATAATCCAATACATAGTGGTTGATGGACTATGGACGGATTTCTCATCCAAGTCTGGGAGAAATCCGTGTCCCCACTGGTTGCTTCAGGGGAAACCTCTCATTGAACAAGCGATAGTAAGGGGTTTCGTAAAATGGAAGTAATTACCATAGTTAGTTAGTGATTGACGTCTATAATATCTACTATAGTTATATATGGAGGTTTCCTAAAATAGGGGTACCCCCAAATCATCCATTTTAGTTGGATTTTCCATTATAAACCATCCAACTTTTGGGGGACCCCCATTTGTGGAACCCCCCCATATAGCGAAGAAATAAATGGTAAACCATGTAAAATGTCCTCAAGCAGCACCAATATATCAAAAACATCCTATTGATTCACCAAGACATGGCTGTCATCCCCCTGATAGTAAACACCCCCATAAACCGTGGAACCGTGGTTTGGTAGGGGATAGATCCACATACTTGGCACCATAGGGGTGCTTCATATGGGGGGATGAACGTTCATCCCTGACCAACCCTTGTTGGCGACGAGCGCATCCGCCCCTGAGGTGCCAACGATGACTTGCGAGTCGTCTTCGGCAATCCTGATGCCATGACGGTCGACTGGAGAAACGCAGAGATTTTGAAGCACCATGGATCGAAATCAAAAATGAGAGGTGCTGCGTACATCTACATAGACATTTTAATGATATCGTATGTGTAGACCGTATAAATTATGTATTTACAAATCATTTACATAATAGTGATATGTAACTTTATGGCATCCACAAAAAACACACTTAAATCACGTAGCCATGTACTACGGACATGCTCCAGATTTGTCCGGCTGGATGGATCAGCAGGGTAAACATGTTGATATGTTCAGTGCCAGCCAGATACCCCGCAAAACTTGATATTTGTTTCTAGCTAGTTAGATCTAGTTAGTAGATAATCCCATTGATACCAAAAGACTGAAGGATTAAAGTACCCATCTAAGATTGACCTAGTGTTGGGGGCATATCTTAGAAAACATCGGGACATCCATGTCCATCTTTGATGGGTAGGTTGATCTATGTGCCGAACATGACATCCAAATGGTCATGCAACATCAACTGATGTTAGATATCCAGATGCTGCCAGGGAGAGCCACGGACTGGAGATTATCGTCACCTGGTGTTGTGGATGAACTGGCATCACCAGGTTGGAGATAGGAGACATTAATAAACCAATCATCTAGGTATGTCTAGGTGATATTAAAAATCCACCCTAAAGCCCTAAAGGATATTTACGCATCCTCGACTAACCAACCACCTGTTCCAAAGAACTTCTGACCCCTGAGGCGCCCAACGCACGTGGTGCTGTGTCTGCCAAAGCCACGCCTAGTGTCACGACACAGCAGTGGGGGCATCAAAGAATCATTTGATTTAGTTGTGTTTATATAATGAGTTGTATGGACAACTTGCAGGAGAACATCTCTCTTTTCCCAGTATCCTGGTTTTACTGACAATTTTCCCTGTATCAATGAGATTTGGTTACACGTCAATGTAATGGGAAACTATGACTTTATCACATGTCAATTCCATCCAAAAATAGGGGGATATGCATCATGGGAATCCGACAGGATTCCACAGACTAAATGGCGTTGGACCAAGTGTTGCCTCCTGAATGATTGAGCTTCAGCTAGTTACAACCAGTAGCTAGTATATAACTTCTTACAACCAGTAACTGAGCAACTTCTTGCCCGCCTTTAAAGTTAAAAGCACCCTGGGGGCCACACAGTGCCTACGGTGACTGATAGCTTCCTGAATAGGGGAAGCTAAAGTCGTGCAGTCGGCTTTAATGCCATCGTTTCAAAGTCCGACTTGCTTTTTGCAAACAGTCGCACTGCGTGCCTTGAACATAGATATACCTCCAAATGGCAAATGGATAATTATTTCTGTTCACAATGGATCTCACACCCTGTCATGAGGTCGCTATGATTGCATAGCCAAAGATTCATTGCAGTAATGTATCATGGGTTTTACCGAGAATCACTAGACTTATAGCGCAAGTATTTAAAAAAACACATTTAACATTAATCTATGGAATACCATCTTTTATAACACAAATTAGTATACAAATACCTGGGATCTGGCTTTGTCTGACACTTAACAGTTAGGGAAAGTTTCACACATTCCCCCTTCACATGGCCATGACGACGGGGGGATAACCATGGACCATTTTTGGAAACACCCAAAAATTAACCAAACAATTCTACAGATATGGCCCGAAATACCAGTTATAAGTACTAACAAAACCCCCATTTATAGAATGTAGATAATCCCATTGAAATAACCAGTTATAACTCATAAATGGCGATAACTCTATCCGGTATTGCAGTACCTCACAGCGGGCCATTGCATTGACATCTCAAGATTTTTATCTGAGACCTCAATGCCAAACCCATCACTCTGCTGGTTGATACCATGTGGAGTCCGAGAAAAAAGTTGGTTTACAGCTATAAAAAATACCAGTATGTCCAACAACTCCAATAACTACCGGCTAGGAATTAAGTTTACTAATGCCAGCGATTGAAAGCAATCATGAACAAACAAATATATATATATATATATATGTGTATCTGTATATATATACATTGTTACATTGTCATAATATGTTGTCATTATTATCGTTTCCAAGTTTATTACCAATATCATTACATGTCATTACAAGGAACATTACTACCAAATATTGCACAATTGTATATATATGGACTGGAGGTTTCCTGAAATGGGGAATCCTCAAAATCCTATTAAAAATGCATGATTTGAGGGTACCCCCAATTTGAGGAAACCACCATATGTATATACCCTCTGGTAAACGTTTACATAGCTATGGAAAATCACCATGCTATTAATGGGAAAATCAACTATTTCTATGGGCCATTTTCAATAGCTATGTCACAAATTACCGGAGGGTACATCCCACTAAAATCACCATTTTGTTGGTTACACCCCATTAAACCACCATTAAACCACCATTAAACCACCATTTTCCTATGGGTTTCCTATGGTTTTCCACCATTAAAGTTGCTTTACCTAGCCACCAATGTAGCGATGCTATCACCCAACCACCCCCTCACTAGATCCGATTTCACCATTCGGCCCTCGCCTAAGATGACGTTGTCCTTGATGTGCACCGCTGATCCCTGGGGAGTGGCAGGGCTCCACTTGACAGTGCTTGGGACTCCCAGTTAGATCAGTGGTTAATAACCCCATATGTATATATATATACACATATTAATGTGTATATATATATACATATGTACCTATATATATATATAAATAAATATAATTATATATATGATGTGTATATATATATATATACATATGTATATATATACGTATATATCTGTGTCTGTGCGCCAGACATTAACTGTGATTAACTTAAATAATATGCCATATGGTTTCCGATCATGTACGAACTGGCATGCACATTTGGATGTGTGTCTGAATACGGGGACCGCCAAATGGTCATTTCGGAATGATACAATCAGCTTCATGCTTGTTGTTAGCACTATGATCAGTTATATCTGAGTAAATTACAATATTTCACTAACCTGAAATAAGGCCATTTGGGGATCATTCCCCTTATTAACCATGATTCCAGTGAGGTCGTGAGGTCGTTATAATTTACCCATATACATATATATATATATGTGTGTATATATATATATCATAGTTAGTTACTATAGTTAGTGATTGACATTTATAATATCTACTATAGTTATATACTATATAAACCTATATATTATATGTATATAAGTTAAACACACTATGCTTGGTGGTTATTCATTGACTCCCAGCTACAAGTGATACTAAATTATACTTTGAGTGGGATAGATTAAAAAAGTAATATATCCAAAGTAATAACAAGTAAGAACCATAGCTTTTTTTGAATCAATTAATTTTTGTACTAAGTTATATTGGATACATAATCATATATGAATTATGTAAACACATCCAAATTCAAAAAGACATAATTGACACAATAAAATAATATATCAAAATCTATGGTTACAATCCATCCTGTCTGGAGATGTCAATGCTGGTGTGGCTATCAGAAACCTATGATATGTCATGGTATTGTTCATGGTCTCAAAAAATGGGAAAAAACACATCACAATATTCGAATGTTGGGCATCCCAAGAGGTTCACCACGGGTACCGATCGAATTTTGGGCTATTGACTCATCCTCAAATTATGAGGGCCCCCTGTTGATGTTTCTTGGTTTATAAACACATGAATACTACAGTAAATGAGTAAATTCAGTACCCTCTGGTTATTTAACATAGCCATGGGAAATAACCCATAGAAATAGATGGTTTACCTATTAAAAATTGTGATTTTCCATGGCTATGTTAGTCATAACCAGATGGTAATATTCCCGATAAATCCCAGAGTTCACCATAGTTCACCAAGGTCATCCCAGGACCGCACCGTCTGCAGGAAGATGCCGCCGTTGTAGGACCTAAACATCACCTGGGCGCGCGGCGCTGCAAACAGGTGGTGCCCAAACCGGTGCACGCTCCGTTGCTGCGGAAAACTCCAATGGACCTGTGGAAGGAGATATCTAGATACTGGACCAACACAACTAGGGGTTACACCGCGACATAGTTTCTAAGTTGTGTTTCTTCAAGGACTCCCCAAAGCAAAATTCATCATGTCTGAAATGCCATGGTTTGGAGCTGAAACCGCCATGGAAGATGATCGTCTCGGTCAGGGCTCGAAATAAGGTACCCTCGACAGTGTTGAGTTGGACTGCTCCATGGTGCGCCATCTTGGCGCATGTTGCCCTACAAGTCACTGCGTTCTGAAGGGCCAGTTTTGAGTAATTAAATCTCAAGTTTTTTCAAATTGGGATAGAATATTGACAATTATTGACATATATTGAATTGACATATATTGAATTGGCATATATTGACCCAAGATAATGATGACTCCGGCTGTTTCACATACTTTAGACTCCAACTAAAACCATCTGGATGGCGGGTAGATGCCAGTAGCACACGCTTCGGCCTACAAAAGTAAATCATGCTGACTCCTGTGGCCGAACTACAAGCATTAGGCTACAAAGATGTACAAAGATGTACACAGTATCAATTGAGTTTGCTCAAAACTGAGTCTAATGCACTTCTGAAATTGGACACCCATTTACCCATTTCAACAATTTTCAACCCATTTGTCCAATTTCAACCATTTTCAACCCATGGTCATTCTCCGCATTTTTTCAATATACCCCTACTGTTTCACAAACCCCAGATCTCTCATTTCTTGGTGGATTCACCCCGGTGGCTGTTTGTTGCTTGGTATAAGCCCCCAAAAAGCGATCGTCAACGGGGGCCTTAAGCCCCTTTCACATCCAAATACGTTCACCATGGGGTCTGAATCATAGGGTACCCCCCCAAGAAAATCATGCAATGCTGTGTATCCCGGTGTAAAAAATTGCACACCCCATAACCCATAGGATCCATGGTGCTGGTATATATGCTAACATTTACCATCAATATATCCCCAATGTTAGCATATATACCAGCACCATGGATCCTATGGACATTGCCATGACCTACTTTGAAATTATTTTTGGTGGGTCACCCCCATGGCCTCGACTTTTCTGATCCAACTCCAGCTCAACTCGGAGGCCGCGCGTCGCGACATCTGCAAGGCTGGCCCCTGGATTTGCACGGCAGACCGAGGCCAACAATTGTCCGTCAGGCAAGACCACGCGAAGACGCTGGAGGGGAAGTTTCAATTCACGCGCAATGCGCTTGTGAATGCCCCAAGCAAGCTCACGTGGAGCTGTACTCAAACAGACTACTGCTTCCCCAGTCAAATCAGAGCAAGTCAGCAGCATGGCATCATCCTGACAGGCAAAATCGAGTTGCACCACAATGTCTCCACAGAGTTCCGCATCTGCGACGTACCAAGTCCCTGGATCAGGGGTCACCATTTTGCATTGTCCATGATTGTTCATTCCGCAAGCCACAGCACCGCCATCGCTTCTAAGAAGTACTGAGTGAAAACGACCTGTCAAAACCTGGGTGTATGTTATTCCGTCATCTAAACGTGGAATGTTACACTGCCCTTGAACATTCAGTCCGCGAGCCACAGCAATGCCATCGCTTCTGAGAAGTACTGTGAAATTCGCACCTGCAGAAACCTGGGTATACCTCATTCCGTCCTCCAAACGTGGAAAGTGACAGGCTCCATGAGTGCTGAGTCCGCAAGCCACAGCAACGCCATCACTTCTGAGAAGTACTGTGTGGAAATCACCTGCAGATACTTGGGTATAGGTCATTCCGTCCTCTAAACATGGAATGTTACATTGTCCATGAGTGTTCTCTCCGCAAGCCACAGCAATGCCATCACTTCTAAGAAGTACAGTGTGACTCTGACCTGCAGAAACCTGGGTATATGTCATTGTATCATCCAGACTCGGAATGTTGCGTCCATGTGCAGGGTTTCCGCACGCCACAGCAATGCCATCGCTTCTGAGAAGTACTGTGTGGCTCCCACCTGCAGAAACTTGAGTATACGTCATTCCGTCCTCTAGGCATGGAATGTTACATTGTCCATGCTTGTTCATTCCGCAGGCCACAGCAATGCCATCACTTCTCAGAAGTATTGAGTGATAACTCCCTGCAGAAACTTTGGTATACAGCATTCCATCATCTAAACGTGGAAAGTTACATTGTCCATCATGATTGGCTCCGCAAGCCACAGCAATGCCATCACTTCTGAGAAGCACTGTGTGATTCTCCCCTGCAGAAACCATTGGACGGCAAAGGACTTCTCACCTATTTCGCCAAATGATTGAGCCAAAATGGCTCAGAAATGGCCAGCTTTTAGGGTAAGCACATCCTTTGGACCCATTCCCAGTCATGTTACTGTAAAAAGCTGTCATATTCTCAGAATAGCGCAATCCTTCACTCTCAATCAACCTTTTCCAAAGTACCTCTATCCAATGAACTCTGTTATTTTTTTCTGAAGGACGCGTGACAACTGGGAGGGAGCGAGACCGGATGCTGGACGGGATGAAGCCGTGGAAATAGCTTGGGGAAATAGCTTGGGGAAACTTCGCTGGGAGGGAGCGAGACCGGATGCTCGACGGGATGAAGCCGTGGA
>Ga0126342_10014224_pt1 | contig 14064 bp, 16 predicted proteins | sample Cyp1metagenome_FD_92528 | JGI IMG/M metagenome (GOLD analysis project Ga0126342, IMG submission 92528) | Coral microbial communities from Lord Howe Island, Old Settlement Bay, Australia - Cyphastrea 1 metagenome | ecosystem: Host-associated > Invertebrates > Cnidaria > Coral ...
AAAGAGAAAGAGAATAGTACAAGAGAAGAAGAGCTGTAGGAGCCATAGAAGCCAAAAGCCACAGGAGCCGAAGGAGCCATAGGAGCCGAAGAAGCCAGAGGAGCCGGAGGAGCAAGACAAGAAACCAGAAGCCAAAAAGCCACAAGGAGCCACCGGGGACACAGGAGCCGAAGGAGCCACAGAAGCCAGGAGCCGAAGGAGCCAGGAGCCGAAGGAGCCACAGAAAGCAAAAAACCAGAAGCCAAAAAGCCAAGAAGCCACGAAGCCACCAGGAGCCACCAGGAGCCACCAGGAGCCACAGAAGCCAGGAGCCAAAGGAGCCAGGAGAAAAAAAAAAATCCCCTCCCCCCCCAAAAAAAATTCCCAAATTAAATTACCCTCCTTTCTTTACTTCAATTTTTCTTCCTTCCTTCCTTCCTTCCTTCCCCCCCTTCCTTCTTTCCTTTACTTACAAACAGTAATATTTTTTTTGATCCTAATAATAATTTTCTTTTGATCCTAATAATATTTTTTTGATCCTAATAATAATTTTTTTTTGATACCCATCCCGGGATGAGATGGGTTGATATGTTCCAGGAGGCTCTGAGTGAGGGCAGTTGAGCATCAGTTTCTCAGCGTTTGACAAATAAGTTCAAGCAAGTATACACAATCGATATGAATGAATTGGTTCAGGTGAGTTGCAGGCATTGAGATGCCATCGGGTCAAATTCTTGGTTGAAGAAGATAGGAGACGGATAATTGCAATCGACGGATGGCCAAACATCAGTGCATTGCAGATGTTGAATCACACCCGTGACATTTGGATGGTTTTCGCGTTAAAGCTATGCTGTTGGCATGCGTGAAAAGATCAGACCTCCAAACATGTGGGGATTTGGGTCCAGACTTCTATTGACATTTTACCAAAAAAGAGGAATTCCTTCCAGCAAGTCAACCAAGCATCAGGAAACCCCATGATTTATTGGGCAAACTATCCTTGGTGATGCCATGGCTCCTCCCAGGCAACAGGTCCGGCTATGGTGGGAGATGAGGTCTGCTGTCTTGGATCAGATGGTTGAGGAGGCGAGTGGTGGGATTGAAGCCCGGAGACGTCCAGGTCAGATTTCTGTGTCAGTCATGTGGTTAAAACAATAAACCATCCCCCAAATCACCATAAATGGGTGGTATAAACATGTATAAACCATCAAAAATGGAGTGGTTTATTATTGCTATTAGTCATTGTATGTTTTGGTGACATGGGTGCCCTTGAGGTGCTAAATCTAATCAGCCCAGCGCAGCTCGAAGTGGGACCATTGGATGAGCTCCCACGTTGGTGTGCGAATCCTGCACTCCTGTAGTCCCACATGCAGTTTTCGAAAAAAAACAGTGGCATAAATTCCACTCAGAGAAATCATCCGAAGGCAGGTCAAATCTCATCAAATATCACCTGTCTCAAGATTTTTGTGACCACAGATTGGGAACAGTACTTTAGAGTCCCAAAACTCACTAACAATCCCTTGCCATCAGGACTACGACGGCTACTACGACTGGGTCTCCGAAGACGAGCTGGACTTGGCTTCGGTGGATGACTGGGAAGTCAGCTCCGCAGCCGACACCGCCTCCACCGCTGCCTCCACTGTGGAGGTGATGGTGCCCTGCGGCGGTGCCAAGGGCGGTGCAAGGGCCTGGGAGTTGGCGCTGGAACAGGCGGCCGTGGTGGCCAAACGGTTGCCTGGTGGGGGCCGGATGAGGATGTTGCTTGAGGTTTTTGGGCTTGTGATCCTGCGAATGGATTGAAATCATTTGTTAGTTAGTAATATTGTATCTCCATCCATTCCACCCATCAATGGATTGGTTTAAGGGAAAATCTACAGGAAACCATGGTTTTTATCATCAAATATAGGGGTTTCCTGTAAATTTTCCCGTCATCCAATTCTGTGAACCCAATATCAAATGTATTGAACCATTATTGGGCTTCAAAGACTATTTTCTGGGCCTCGGCATCTCCTTCCATCCTTCCATGGCGTCGGCGCCGCCCAGGTTCCAAGTTGCAAAGGAAGAAAGCGCCAAGGCCGAGCGCCGACAGCGCCGTGGGGCCAAGACCATGGATCCGGAGGCCCAGTGGGTCCAGTGATCTGTAGATTCCTACCGTTTTCCATGGCATGAAAGTTGCAATAAGTAAAGAGATCAGTGAATGAGAAAATATGAGCACATGAAGAAGACATTAGGACACTCTTGTGGTTAAAATCAATGAAGACATGAAGAACGATGAGGAAAGAGTTCTAGATCATTGCATGTCCATCCATTATCTATTCATATATTCAATCTATTTCAATCTCTGTTGCAGGCGCAGAGCTTAGCTCAGCACTTGCGCCTTGACGTGGGGGACCAGCCAGTCAACATGGCTGGCGAAGTAGCTAAACATGGGTGAATCTTGGGGTAAGTTTTCTTGAAGAGAGCCTCGACTCACAGCAAGATAGAACACTGATAGAAAAGTATCAGAAAAGTGGAATTCATCGCTGTGATTTTGATGGTTACACACTTTTCTATTTTGTCTGGACCCCTGCTATCACCAGCACAGAAGGGGGATAATATAGAGCCAAAATGAACGAATCATGGGCGAGAATGTTGACGTAACATATTACCACTGGTAACCCTAATAGTAATCTCAATCTCAAAACCATGAGGATTTGCCAGCATCTATCAGCATCCAAGCAGAATCATGGCATATCATGGCCGCTAAGGCACCAGCATCGCATCAAGTTGCTGTGCCCGGAGTTGGCGTCCCGGCAGCACGACGCCTTCGAAGAGTTTCGGATGAAGTTCTTGCAGGACTTTGGCAGCAGCATCGGCACCTTGGCGCAGCTATGGTGAAGATGCCAGAAATGCGGATAATCTTAGTGTGCGTATGTGTATATATATATATACTGTATATACGTGTGTGTGTGTGTGCATATGTACATAACTATACATATAACTATATATATATATACTATTATATATATGTACATATGTATATACGTATTGAATAATTCAACATAGCACACTTTCGATATTGGATGTCTTATGTATCTTCGTCGTTGGGCACATGTTACGCATGTGAACTGCACATTGTGCCACGAAACAAACGGAGACCAAGGTGCTGGGCTCCAGAGCTGCTACCAGAGTGAGGTGGAGCTGCGTTGCGCGCCCATGAACAAAAACCTGCAGTCCAGGTTTTTGAGTTGCAAGGCGCTGTGGGGTGACCTGGGGGGGAACACATGGCTGGGTCGGGTACCGTGGGGAGCTGTGGTATCACTATCCAGGAGAAGCAGGCGGAGCAGTTGTGCCCGGTCCTTCATGGCACGGAAGATCGGAATTTACCCTCCATCTACCAGAAAGGACCGGATTTTGCTGGCATGCGTCAAATGGATTCAAATGGGGTAGTCATTATTTTTTTTACCACAGAACTGGCTGTTTAAGTATATTCACCATTTTTTACAGACCCAGATCTTGCCTTGGATGCTGGGCAGCAGCAGGACTCTTGGTGCCGACTGGACAGAACAATGTGCGGGTTCTCAACGGCTCCTCTCACGGAAAAGGTATCTACACCGCCAAGACGCAGAATACAGCTCCTCAGCTTGCTGCCGTGCACATGCATCATCATGCATCTACGGTATATTGATACATGAATCTACACGTACAGGTATATGCATGTTCACGCGTTTCTAGTTGGTGATTTCAACTACTGAGCTGTAATGACTTTCCTGTTCAAATTCGCTAAATCACATATCCCCACACATGCGAAGACATTTTGGCCTAGCCAATTCCTCTACAGGTTTTGGGCATGCTTTCTTGGCTGAGTAGTGTCTCCTTCTTTGATACACATCTCGTCACGTCTCCGTCTCCAGATCCATGTGAATCTACGTTAGTTTCCTGGAAGGTGGCACAGACCGAGCTCTCCGCCTCTCTATGGCTTTGTCTGAAAACAGGTAGCCCTTTCCAATGGAATTATCAGCACTTCCCATCTTCCGATTAATGTGCAATTTGGGGGTAAACATATACACATCATTTTCAGACAATCATGGTCATAATTATCGAAAGGGGGAACATTAAATCCCATTAACAGATTAACAATCGATACTTATCACAAATTTATCGGACACACTAGGATATTTCATGATATATTTGCCATAACCCCTAGTCAAACTCAATTCAACAAACTATATCATAATTGAGATCATTTGGAATGCCACAATCATTGTAATTCCTGTCAGTTCCCATTATATCCCAAGATCATTCGGAACGTCCAGAAATATATCCAATAACCCACAATGTGGTAAACCGGTAAACCCAATAATAAGCCATCCCCAAGTCATCAGCATTTTGATGGCTGGTCTTTGAACCATCCCCAAGTTGGTAGGTTTATGGCAGCCAGGGTTGCCCACATTAGATTCATATCCCAAGAAAATCCCGAGACCTTCCTCATTGGATTGGTTTAAGGGAAAAATTATGGGAACCACCCATATTTCATGGGAAAAACTATGGTTTCCTGTAGATTTTCCCTTAAACCAATCCAATGACTTCCACCAAAAAAAGCCGCCGAGCGGAGGCTCTCTCCTTCGGCTTCTCCAAGGGCCTGTCGCGGCCGCTGCTGATCTGTGGTGCCCTGGATGATGCGGTGCCGCTGCCGGCGCCGCTGCGCTGCGGCAATCATTTCATCACGGCAGAGTCGGCCAGCGTGCGCTGCTCGGCATGGAAGCCCTGGTTTTTTTTTCGCGGACAATTGCAGGAAACACTTGGATGGAGATAGAATTGGTGAATCACTGGTGTTTCTGGGACAATTCCAAGAAACGAATGATGTTGAAATATGTTGAAATGTATGATTTGAAGTTGAAAATGGTGGTGTGCCATGGGTATACATTATAATTCACCGGTTAATCATCATCTTCCCTTGAAACATTGGGCAAATTGGGGGCCCCATGTTCAGACACGCCCTGATAGGTGGTAAGATTACGAGGTAAATGTCAACCATACACGATTCTGGACACAAGATATTTCTACAATCTATTTCGGGGGTTCCAAGGGACCTGGTTTACCTGGTGCCAGGTGGTGATTAAACCTATCAATTTTTCAGGACATGTGGGCGATGCCATTGTCGTCTTCGATGAGAGTAAGCTGCTGCCTCTCTTCGTGGCATCCTCTCCGGGTATTTTGCCGCCCTTGAAGCCCGGTCCAGCCACGGCGCCTGCGGCCGCCCCGGCCGCGGCACCGGCACCGGCGGTGGTGCTGCAAGCCCAGGTTGCAGGCACAGCTGCGGAGATGCTTGGTCTGAGGAGCTTTGCTGGGGCCATTGGGCACCAGAAATGTCAGATTGAACTTGAACCCTTTGAGCACAGCGGTTGGTAGGATCATGTAGGATCCATTTTTCAGATATTTCCAGATCACTTCCCTGGGTTGGGTTCCAGTTTTGTTTTCGGGTAGTGTTTGCTGACTCCTGGTTGACCTGTAGCTGATTCCCTCAGGAAGCGCCAGAAACGCATCGGCAATGGCCCAATCACCAGAGTCACAACGCCTCCTGGAGCACAGCTGGGCCGAAATTTTTCCCAAGACACCCCATATTTGGAACATGTTGGAACTAGTACCGGTGGTTGTTTGGTTGCCCTTTTGATTTTCCCCGCCAATTCGTTGAGAGTTTGAGGATCCGGGAGGGTTGGAAGCCTCCAAGGACTGCCAAGACAACTCGTCAGTTGACCATGGCCTTTCTTTCCCGTCGCGCAGTGCGAAAGCGACGCCCCTGAGCTGTTTCGGCAAGGAAACCACACTGGAGTGTGTATGCACCCGTGGTTCGCAAAGTCTGCCAGCCGGGGCGTCGCAGATGTACAGTCATTTTATGGCTTGACAGCTGTGTACAGTGTACAGACTCCAAAATGTCAAGATTTGGCCGCTGACTTCGGTGGCTGGGGGCAAAAATTGGATCAAGGGAAGGGCAGCCCATCTATCCCCACCTAGCAAGTTTGGTTCAGGTGCCTCATCCTCATGGCCATCCTCATGGCCACTCAAAATGGAGGCACTGTTCCAGTTCCATCTTTCTATATATATATATCTATCTAGCAATATTCTGTTGATGTTTGGGGATATTGGGATGATATCTCATCTCCTTCTGCAGGCCTTAGACCCTACAGACACGGATTCACATGATGACATACCCGCCAGAAATTGTAGATTGACGACTATTAACCATTGTGATTTGCCATGAATTTCCCATGGAGACCAGTAGACCAAACCGCTGCAGAACCTGGAGTTGGATCCCTGGCCATTGCTGCGTGAGCTGCGATATCGCACCTGCTGGGATGCCTGGAAGTTGGGTATTTGGCCCTGGTGACGGTGGTGAAGCGACGTCACTGGGGAATCCGTTTCAAGGTCACTATCTAAGTGGATCTACACATGATCTAACCAGTAGATCTTGGGATTTCCAAGTGCCAGGTTGGGTTACCAGAGGGCTTGACTCTTGACTGGACTTTGGAGGTCCAGAACCGGGTGGTGTTTGGATGCTGTTCCCAGGTTTGGAGTATCCGAAGCTGGACGAATGGAAGGAGATGGAGGAGAAGTACTTTGTCCCGCTGCGGCCTGGGGGCTCGGACCAAGCGCAAGGGGCGTGCTGAGCTCTCGACTATCTGTCCTAACCATATCAAAGCCCCATCATGTGTCCAAGTCATATGAACCTTAGCTTTCGTGCACCTTTCCTGGGCCTCAAGTCAAAACAGGCACCCATGTAAATCGATCAGGGGACATCCCATGAGAAGAGAAGCGGAACAGGTTTTGATGGGGTGATTCCTGACTTAAGTGAACAGTTAGTATATGTGAATATGAATGTGAGAATTTGCATTGGGCATTTAAGCACAAAGATGGGGATGCAGCGGCTAAAAACAGGGGACGTCAATTAACAGATGTTTGGATACGAGGCAGAAAATCTGAGGATTCCAGCAACTGCAAGCTGACATCCTCAAGAGGGATGGGGACAGGACTACATCATCCATGAATTTCAAAACAGCTAGGGAGATAGCAAACAAAATCTGCACACATCACACTGCCTGAGGTCAATGAAAGGTCCTTGGTGGAAGCAGCCAGAGGCGGGGCAGGCTGCTGAGACTGTAGGAAAATCATTGAACAAAAATCATGTGCAAAGCCAGGTTCGATTACTCGATGGTAGTCAATGATCATGAATATCATGATTCAACGCATGAAATCTTAAAGGGACCCTCTTAGGGTTCCACACCTGGGTGAGGGCCACAAGGAAACTCGGCGAGGCTTTGGACTTGTTGGCGAAGCAACTAGACGAGGTGGGGATAAACATTGGGTTTGGGACTTTGGGACGTGAATTTTAAGTATTTTGTTGTGGTATAATTGTGTATATTTACATATGTGCACCAACAATTGGTGGGGGATATGTTGTTACTATTGTTAGTATTATATGTCAGCGTTACGATTATTACTAGTTATTATCATTCTTATTGGTGTTGGGATGATTATTCAAAGTGATGCGCAGGAAATTCTGTGGGAAGCGTTGTTACGCCCATCAACATAGCGTTTTCTGTGATTTTCACTCATTACCAGGCAAAGAAGCTATGGGACCCTTGCATGGTTAGTAAAGAAGGCATACAAGTGCCGTCGGAAAGTTTTCCAAAGGCTGTTGATTGCGTTTTGATTTCTGGCTATTTTGACACGTCCTACTTCAAGTGCTGTTGAGTGGAACTCCCTTTATTGGAGGCCCGGCAGTTCCGAATGGCTGCCGGGCCGGTCCCAGCCATGATGTGTGCCAGGTTGGTTTCGTGATAATTGATGACTTCTTGCCTGAAAACATGGCTCGCGCAATGAAGGTGCTTTGCTTCAACAGGGATTGGGGTGGATGGGGTTCCCCGCTTGGGGGTTAGAGTTCTCAAGTTGGGGTTGCAAGCTATATATAGATACGTTACCTCACCGTTGTACCGCTAGAAGTTGGGATGCAACCCCTGCAATTGTGGCAGAATACGCACTTTTTTCAGGTCCTATTTTATCTTACAAAGTGGAGTTGCAACCACAGAGTGCTTCAGATCAATGTGAAAATGAGCACAAAATCTAAAGCGTCCAACCTTGGAAAAAAGTCAATGTCAACTTCCATGGCTACGGAGCTATGCCCAGGCGAGCAACATGAAGCTCTATGAGGAGTCGGAGATGCAGGAGGGAGCCACCACTGGTGGTCCGGAAGCTCAGGAGTTGACAATGCTAAGGAGCCTTACCATCCCTTAGCCCTAACATCCCTTATAGAAATCTTAGAGCCTTAGATCACCTTAGATCACCTTAGACACCAGAAGCCCTGGTTCATTATTGAAGACTATTGAAGACTATTGAAATCTATTGAATATTGTTACCGCAGTGTTACCCATATGGAGTGTGACTAGGATTCACCCTGGCATTTGGTGCTAGCAGGCAGCGAGAGGGTTGGCATCCCGCATCGCCAGGGAACCCCAGGGGTTCCAGACTCCGGAGTCTGGAGGAGGTTCCATGTAAAAACTTAAGAATGGTACATCAATCATGACTGGTAAATCTACGTGAAATTCTCCTAGAATCCACATGTTTACTGAGTTCACTGGTTACATCACCATGTCGGCAGTGGTGCAAAGCCTTTCCGGCGTTTGAGGCGGTGACGTGCTGAAGTGGATTGGTTACGACGGAGAAAGTGAGGCCAGTCGCTGCGTCAGCGCCTTTGTGGTGACTTGGCAACCTCTGACCAATGGCTTTCCAATCGAGGGGAAGTTTTTTGGGTAGACTTTTTGGTCATTGAAGGTCTTTTTTTGGGAGGCCACAAATGGAGGACAAGGCCTTGGAATGGTTGTTGCACCTTGTGTTTTGTCCTCAGACAAGCTCGAGTCCTGCAGTTTCACTTCTTGCTGCATAAGTTGAAAAGCGTTTGAACTAATGTGGCGGACTGAAGCCAATAATACTTCATCAACAATCATCGGCCAGCCGTTGATGGGTATCCCCCGATGGCAAATATCCTACAGAAAATCATCATTTCTAAAAAACTTAAAGCATCTACTTTGGATAATTTTCGATTAGCAAACTCTTGAATTACCTGACGGTATCCCGGTCAAACAAAGCAACATTCCCATTTCTTAGGAACGGTTTGCTATTTCAACTCTGATCTTGTCCGAACATAGAGAGAGAGAGAGATATATATATATATATAATACTCGTAACTTCGACAGCAACATGTCCAGTTTCTCAACTCTGGTGAATTCAAGTCCCATTCAACATCCCATGAATTCCCAAATTTTCATGATAAGCTCTCATTTTTGCCATGAACCGTAAGTGTTCCACCCATGAACTCACACATTTTCATGGGAAAATCAGGGTTGCAGTCTATTGTTTCGCGGGTAGATGACCAGATCCTAGTTGCGCCCGGGAAGCCCCCAGGTTTTCCCAGTGCCCTAGGAGCACATTGAGCAGTCCATGCTGGCCATTGGCGACGCAGCCAGCACGGTGGCGCCTGAGGTGGCGCGGGCGGTGTCCAGCGCCATGGCCGAGGGGAGGATGGGATGGGAAAAGGAGTGACTCAACCAGCAGAAATGGTGACTTCACATGACCTATATCACCAGCAAACATGATGCCCTAGCATGACTTTTAATGACTTATATATATATAATTATATATATATGCATATATATATATATACATATATATATATGGGTATGGATCAATACCCATTAATACCATTTTTAGGGGGATGAACATCCATTTACCAGCTATTTTGGGGTTCACCAGGGGTACAAGGTTTTGACACACTGCCATATATATATAATATAATCGGCAAAAATGGGGATTGAAGCAACAAAAAGCGGGAATTCAACCGGCAAAAGGGGTGTCTTAACTACCATGGTGGTGCCAAACACAGGGATGGTGGGGATCATATCATATCATGGGGATATTTGATGGGATCATACAGAACCAGCGATATGGGTATGTGATGGTGGTTTATAGTCATTTATAGTCCCAAAAAATATTTGATTAGATTCAAAAAGTATTGTAGCATATTTTGTTTTGATGGCTTATATCCTGATGCGGTAAACCGACTCAAAAAACCTGACCCTTCCCTTTGGAGGACGGTTTCTACCACCTAAATATTTCTGTCAAATCATTGGGGATGGCTTATGGCATTGGTTCTACCGGCAAATGAGTGTGATGATTGTAGTTTGTTATGATGTGAGATATTAAGGTGATGGTGGTGATGATGGTGGTGATGATGGTGGTGATGATGATGATGATGACGACGACGACGATGACGATGACAATGACGATGACGACGATGACGATGACGATGACGATGATGATGATGATGACGACGATGATGATGATGATGATGAGGAGGATGATGATGATGATGATGATGATGCTGATGCTGATGACGATGACGATGACGATGATGATGATGATGATGATGAGGAGGATGATGATGATGCTGATGCTGATGACGATGACGATGACGATGACGATGATGATGATGATGACGACGATGATGATGATGATGATGATGATGCTGATGCTGATGCTGATGACGATGACGATGACGATGACGATGATGATGATGATGATGATGATCATGCTGCTGATGCTGATGCTGATGACGATGATGATGATGATGATGATGATGATGACGATGAGGATGATTATGATGACGATGAATAATTTATGATACATTATGCTAGATTATGATAGTATCCAGTGGTTCCTAGTTGGTTTTGTCGTTGGTGTTTCCGACTGCCCTTTGACTCACATCGCCCATTTAGTTCGAGGATCCTCCTAGCTATACACCTCGATTTAGCTCGGGATTTCCCGGCCATGTTTGATATACCCCGGCAGGTAACTTGGAATAATTTCTTGTATTTCTCGTCCCATGAATTGCCAGTATATCTCCATTCCATCCCATAGATGAGTCGCCAGTCTCCTTAATTCCAATCCCTGTTGATGATTTGATGGTTAAATCCCGCGATGATCCCATTAAACCACCATTAAACTACCATAAAATCACCCTGAAATTCCCATCAATTCGGCAGATTGGTGATTTCTATATGGGGGCCGATACACCTCAGGTGTGAAGTGGCGTTCCGAGACGATGCTCACTTGCTACCCGGGAAAAAACCGCGCGCGTTGCTTGGCCATCGATCGGATTGGTTTCGGGGGAGCTGATGTTTTGTTGATGCTTTTTGATACGAAGTGAAGTTGTATATGTTTTTTTTTGGTGTCTCTTTATACTTTGGGTGTTTTTTCAACATATTTCAGGCATCTTCCCTTTATTAACAGAATCAAACGAGGTTTGCATCTAGGAAGGGTGGGTGTTCAACACACTTCTTTAACGACTGGCAATTCTTTTTGGTTGGGACGGGTAGCCAGGCCCGCAATGATAGGATACTGTTAATTATACAATGCATTTGACGTTGTCTGCTTTTCGGGAATTGCACGTGCTCACTTCTTTCCACCCGAGATGTGAGACGACCCCATTAACTCACTGTCAAACGGCACAAACATTTAAAACGTAGAAACATGTTTTTGGAACAGGATCGAAGTGCAGTAACATTTTGTTATTTCTTGCTGAAAGGATCTATGAATTTGTGAGATTCAAGCCTGCTCGTGGCCCATGACGCTCACTTGGACCCGCATCCCAGTTTGTAAGTGGTCTACACCCAGCCGCGCGCACACACACACACACACGCAGACACATATGACACACACACACACATTATGTAGTTGCATATGTACTAACGTCATATCCATTGTAACCCATGTATGACTGGGGATATTCCATGTTTGATCTGATTCTATCATGGTTCTTTCCAACTTCCCACATCTTCGGGCCGTTCTAAGGATATTTTCGTCACACGGACAACTCCTCGGGCAACGGGCGGCTGCTGACCGCCTTGGTCTATCTCAACGAGAACTGGCAGCAGGGTGATGGCGGGGAACTGCGGCTCTTCTACCCAGGAGCTGCCGGTCATCCCCACTGTGCAAGGATGGCATTTCTAGAATTCCGGAAGAGTTTTTTGAATCTTTTTGATGTTTCTTTGTTGGTGAGGGTGGTCAGGCAGGGCGAGTTGTTCGTTTTACTTTTGTGTTCCCTTAGGCTGTCAGCTGTTTGTTTTTTTTCCACGGCCTCGTGAGGAGAGAAGAATCTGAAGGCCAGCGGGGCTGTACCTCAGTTTCTGGGCCCCCCAAGTCATGCACACACCCAATGCGGTTTCCATAGGGGTATTTGATGTTACCATCTGGTACATTAACATAGCAGTGGAAATTCACAATTTTTCAGCAGTATTCGAAATTAGGTAAATTCACCTATAGATGGGCAATTATCCGCTGGAGGGTAGAAGGGATTGCAAATCCGTGTAGGTGCGAATGGAGGTGGAACCTCTGTGGAACCGGCTGCTGCTCTTTTGGTCGGATGATCGAAGTCCCCATGAAGTCCTCTCCACCTGCAAAGATCGTGCCTTGCTATGTGGGGATGGGAATCTCTCAGAATCGGTGCCATGACGTCCCATGCTTTTTGAGGTGAGCAAATGGTAGTGTTCCCAGATGTTCGCAGACTCTCGTGCACCCGCAATAAATTGAGGCTTCGCGGCCACGGTTTGGTTCTATGACCAGACCAACCCAACCATTCCCTTGACGGATCCTTACCACGACTTGTGATGGGTCCGGGAGGTTTGTCACCCCCCAGGAGGTGACAGAATGATTGGGTCCCAAAACGTTGCATGGTTTGTGACTACAATGCGGATAAGTTAAGAGTAATTCCACGGTCTTCCTGTTGGATGCTTTCTCTCGTGGCTATCTACCACATTATGTTGCTTTCATCTCCATGATTGTTGGCGCGATGACTCTTGCAGTATCATGTTGTTGGCGGGATAAAAACCGTGAACCGTGCAATCTTGTTGGCTATGTAGGCCCTGGCCCTGGCTGACTTGGCACGTCCCGTTCCGAGGAAGTTGGGAGCATTTCTACAGGCAGCCGCAGCCTGTTTCACAGATTTGGCTTGGGGCGTAAGTATCCCTTAGCCCATCCTGATATCAGCACCTTTCGTTCCAAGCTTTCCGCTTTGATACCTTCTCAAACATACCAATCATACCATGTTTGCCCATGGCTTCGTTCACTTCAGATTTATCGGCAAGAGACGAAGGCAAAGAATGACAAAGATGACAAAGAAAAAAACAGGATCATGAAATGAAAGCGTATACTAGTCACATGAACCTTAGTACCAATACAGCCATGTATAATTACACATACTATATTTTAATATATATATATATATATCATATGTATGAAGCACAATTTTTTACAACATAATTAAATTTACACATGTATTTGTTATAATTACACATACTATAATTACAATTTTTTAAAAACGATGAAGCACACGTTCCTCCACAGGCAGCGCCGCAGCACCCGCGCCGCTGGACGACAGCGACACCACCCAAAAACAAGCGCCGGAGACGCCGGCTGCCGAGGTGATGGCGAAGGTGGAGGCAGTGGTTTTCAGCGTTTGGGTGACATATTTTGGGGGGGAATTGAAACAACCAACGTTGACTAATGACTAATGTTGGTAAAGCAGCAAAAAGATGGTTTATACCTAAAAGTGGTGAAAATGCGGATGGTTTACTACTTATTCCCTAAGATTATAGTGGACATATAGTTGAATAAGGGATATATTGATATATGGTTGAACCATGAATGGACATATAGTGGATACATAGATAAATACATACAGATACATACAGATACATACAGATACATACAGATACATACAGATACATACAGATAGATACATACACATACATACATACATACCATACCATACCATACCATTACATTACATTACATTGCATTGCATTACATTACATACATACATACGTACATACATTATAGTCATAGTGGCTTGCTATACTATTCTATCCAGCTATTCCGGTATATATATATATATACTGGCGAAAATTGTATAGCACACCTGCAAAAAATGGAAAAATATGTAAAGTAGTAGCACACAAGTGGACACATGCATAAATCTATGAATTAGTGAATGCAATACGA
>Ga0126342_10014225_pt1 | contig 14064 bp, 8 predicted proteins | sample Cyp1metagenome_FD_92528 | JGI IMG/M metagenome (GOLD analysis project Ga0126342, IMG submission 92528) | Coral microbial communities from Lord Howe Island, Old Settlement Bay, Australia - Cyphastrea 1 metagenome | ecosystem: Host-associated > Invertebrates > Cnidaria > Coral ...
CCGTTAGCCATTCTGCTCCAGTTGCGCTGAAGGATCCGTTTGCTGATTTGGCTTCTAGCAAAGCTCCGGCTACCCCAAAGGATCCATTTGCTGAGTTGTCTTCCGTTAGCCATTCTGCTCCAGCAACTTCAGTTGCACCAGCGACTCCGGCCATGAAATCAGCAGGTCCCAAGTCAGTTCCCTTGATCCCTTCAGCAACCGTTCAAGCGAAGCCTACCCCAGCTGAGGTGAAGATTCCGCAGAGCCCTGTGGCCCAAAATGTCACTGCCTTGTTGAAAGATAAGGGCTCGGCCAAGGTGAATGAAACCAAGGTAGTGAAGTTGAACAGCACCAAGAGTGCTGCCAATAGAAATCATGGAACTGCTCAGAAAGTCGTTGCCTCCAACCAGATGAAGATGAATCACAATGATTCCATCCATTCCGCCCCAACTTTACCAGCAGAGATCAAGATCCAACCCACCAAGCGATCTCACTTCCTCCATCCCAAGGTGGAGGCCAAGATGACCTCCCCTGAGGCAACCCCCCAACCAGCTCAGGTAGCACCGAATCTGCAGAGGTCTCCCAGTTCTTTGGCAGCTTTCTGGTCCTCAGAGCCTCGAAGGCCTCCAGAACCGAATCCCAAAATGGCTCCCTTGGCTCTGGTACAGCACCAGGCGGCTCGCAAAGGGATCGATTTTACGAAAGTTCAGGAGACAAAGGAAGATGGGGAACCTGAAATTTCCATCAGTCACTTGGATGCTTTTGGATGATTTGCTCACGTCTTGGATTGGAAAAGCCACAAAAACAAACTATAAACATTGGTTTCTTGAAAACGCGAGATCCCCAAAAGCATGAGTTTCGATATTGAAATGGTCTATAGTTGGGATGATTTGTGGGTATCCCCATTTTAGGAAACCCCCAAATATGTATGCGGCATAATCGTTGGAAGAACTACGTCTTTTTCAGGCCTTGAAACCATTAAGCAGTCACTGTTGGGATGACGAAGCTGGATTTTATTGTTGGGCCCGGTCAATGCCATGATGATCCTCCGATGCTTTCCAGGAAAGGATGAATACCCAAGCTCTCTTCTGGAATTATAATGGGTACACACACACACATATATATATATAATTATATATGTATATATTGTAAAACCATTAGCTTTTCATTGATCACCCAAAAAAAATCCCCATATGATCTATGACCCCTGATCAATCACCATTGATCCCCACAAATCCCCTCAATTCACATGTTCCGTTGGTCTTCCCTTAAAATACACCCCGGAAATAGCATTAAAAAATCTGAATACCACCAAAAAAACAAATAAAGTCCTTTAAATCCCAAATTATTTCCATAAAACTGGTTGGTGGTTTCAAACAAGCCTCGGCTCGAATCCCTACCAGTACAGTGGGTGGCTGGTACTCACGAAAGTTCGAGTGACTGTTTTCACCTTGCCCCATGGACACCCGTAGTGACTGGGACAAACATGTGGACCTTCATGATTTGTTCTGCCCGGCATGGCAACAATTGGACAAGGGCAGTGCCATCTCGCTGGTTGTAGATGGGGTACTGTACACTGATGAGATGGCACTAGGTGTGACGCACCCAGGCGACCAGCAAGTGAGGATCTATGGCGATGTGTCCAGCCGTGTTCGCGGGTTGCAGACGGCTCACGATCATGAATGCCTTGGTTGACTGGCGTCCCCCTTACTTGGACTTGCTTCTGACGGATACTAGTTCTGTTGTGGCTCATGGTCTGTGTCCTGGGTCCGATGTGTTCCGTTTGGTCGAAGTCTGCTCTGGTGTTGCCTGCTCGTCCGTTGGACTTGGTTTTGCGGGTTTCAAGCACCTTGCTAGTGTAGAGTGGAGCCAACCACTTGCACGCCTTCATGCTGTTTGTCACCCTGAAATGCCTGTCCTGAACTTGGATTTGTCCAGTCCTGCATGTGCGCAGTCTCTACTTGCAGCTGTGGATCCTCCGTTCACTTTGATGGCAGGTATCAGTTGCCAACCATACTCCACTGCAGGCAGCCAGGGAGGTTCAAGTGACGCCAGATCATCAACGCTACCTGCTGCACTCCGGTTGGATCATTTGTGTCAATGTCCGATCATGATCATTGAGTGCATTTGCCCTGCACAGAGCAACAAGTTTGTCCAAGCCCACCTACGAGCTCTCCAGGACCAGTTAGGGTACAGAGTTTCTGACCTGACACTAAGGCTTGAGGACAATTGGGTCTCGCGTAGATCCAGATGGTGGGTTGTTGCTGTCCATCCGTGTTTTGCACCAATTTGTGTTCCTGAGTGGCCCCACCATCCACATTTGTGTATCCGTGACGTCATGCCATATGTCAAGCAATGGCCTGACGAAGTCATGAAAGAGTTGATTCTTGATGATGAAGAACTCAGGCAATTCACTTTGGATGGGTCCCACATGCGCAAATACCTGGTGCAGTCATCTGGCAAACTCCCAACTTGCCTTCATAGTTGGGGTAGCCAGAGCAGGGCATGCCCATGTTTGTGTAGGTCAACAGGCTTCAGTGACCAGTTGATTTTGCAACGTGGACTGTTTGGGCAAGTGCTTCCGGTACCTGTTTCACATGGGCCACCTAAGTACCGGCACTTTCACCCTGCCGAACTGAGTCTCCTGAATGCCATGCCTTTGATGCCAGGCCTCTATCAGAATGCAGTGGACTTGCGCCTTGGACTTTGTGCCGTTGGACAATTGGCCTCGCCCCTCCAATCAGGCTGGGTCGGAGCTAGCGTTGCCTGGCTTCAACATGCTCTGGGCCTTCCCACAGTTGATCCTCCCACAGTGCTACAGAGTATCAAAGCCATCCTCTTTGCTCATGTGAAGGAGTTATTCAATGATGAGAAGGTAAGCCCCCCGGTTGGCTCGACGGTCCAAGTAGTATTTCCTGACTCCACAAAGCTTGTGATTCCAGTACCTGCAGCCGCTACTTTGCGAGACCTGAGGACAGCTGAAGCTGCATTGAACCAAGCCGCATGCCCGTCTTGTTGGACTGATGTTGCCACCGGCCGCACCTTAAGTGATGATGATTGCATTCGTGGGTTGAGCATCCGTGCCAATTTTGTCGATGATTCTCATTGCACTGGAGTCGAGTCTTGCCCAGCAACTGCGATTGATGCCCCGGAACCTTTGCCTGAGCCGGCTTCTGCCAGCATGCCTGCCCGCCCGTTGCCTGGGTCTCCGAGTGTTGATGTGGAGATGGTGTCTTGTTCATCGCGACCAGACCTCTTAGTGGACTTACACATTTGGCCGGTCCGTCTTTGGCTGCGTTGGTGCCTCCGCTTTTGCCTGACTTGCACAACATCCAGATCATGCGTCAGGAACATGCCAGTGTTGACAATCGCCTTTTGATTCTGCACAATCAAGGTCCAGCCATGGCAGATGATGAGCTCCTTTTGCATGTCCATGCCTGTATCAAGCTGTCAGGTAGGAAGGATGTTCACATGATCGACCCTGTCCTTGCGGCCAGTTGGCTTCGTGCAGGCACTGTTGCCCAAGTGCGTACCTGGCTGACCTCTGTGGACTCATGTTGCTGTGCCGTTGCTGTTGTTCCCTTCTCGGATCATTGGATTCCTGTTGTCTGGACCCGTGGTCAACGCAGTGTCTCCGTTTCAATCTGGGAGGTTGATGGTGTTGACCTTGATGGTCTCAATCCTCTTCACGGCCTTATCTGTCAGGCTTGGAATTCTTCTGGGTTTGCCGTTACCTGTACCCGACGCACCTTCGGATTGACACACTGTGGTGCTGCGGCTTTTGCCTTTCTGTCGCATGTTCTCTTGGACAAGCCCTTGCCTGTGGACTTTGATGCCATTGTTGCGTTGCACGGCGATCTCCAAGAAAGCTTTGCTGCGGCCATCATGGATTTGACTGTTGTGCCGCGTCCGTGGTGTTGGGGTCTCGGTGTACCTGACACGTTGAGCCTTGTTGCCAGTCTTCTGCAGTTGCATGGGGTCCCACTTGAACAATCCGCACAGCGTGCCAAACTTGTTGTTCAGAGTCTGGGTCGTGGAGCTGTCACTACTGCAGTTACTGGAGGTACCCCCTGGAAGTCCCTCAAAGCCTTAGCCAATCTGCAGTCTCCGCCTGTTCAGTTGGTGTTGCCGGATGAACAACAACAGAAGGTGATTCAGAAGAACCCCAAGCCCAAGAAATCAGCCAATCAGCGTTCGACCTTGCCTGCTCGCCCAAGAGAGCTGGATCCTGCCAAAATCCAACTTGATCATGGCTCATTCTGCACCGGATCTGATGACCCAGTTGGCCAAGCGGACTTTGCTCAGATTGGCCCACTGGTCTCCGGAGTCGCCTTGACCACCTTTGCGGAGGCACTGCCCTTCTTGCAGGCAGACAAACTTCTGACAAACCGTGGACTTGCCCTATTGATTCTGAACCCTCCAGCAGACCTTCCCACAAACTTGCAGTGGGCCACTGTCCGCTTTGCTGCTAGGTGTGCCCTGAATCAGGAACCCATGTTGCTCTCTGGTGCTCTTGTCCAGTTGGGTGGAGCTGTGGTTTATCAGTACAAGGCCAAAGACACACCAGCAATCATGTCTGTGGATGTTGCTTGTGCCCGCATCACTGTCTTTGCTGACCAGTGGGAAGGCAAATGGGAGGACTTTGCTAATCGACCCATCAAACACATCCTGGTGGCGGTCCCTGCACTCCAGGTCTGCAAAGTGGACTCATGCAATTGTGCCGCTTGGCATCCGCCCTCTGAAGGTCCGCACGATGCTTTGTTGGATGTTTTCAGGCGACAGTTCCTGAATGAAGCAGGACGACCAGTCAAGTGGGAACATGCAGCGTCCTTTGCAGTCGTTGTCAGGTATGTCAAGTCCTTGGAGTCTCAAGTTGTCGCCGTCAGTGGCAAGAGCGGATTGTATGTTGAGCCGAAGACTGAAGATGCCACTCAGCCCAGCAGTGATTACCAAGTCATCTGGTTGCCCCAGCAAGAGTTTGCAGCAGTGGCCCACAAAGCCAAATGCGAAGCCCATTGTGTTGGCATTGCACGTGCTGGACGCAGGTATGGCTTACGAGTGCACACCTCCCACTTCCAGCAGGTGTTTGCCAGTGTCAAGCCGGACGCTGTCTTCTTGGCCCCTGGAGCCAGGATGGTTTTCCACTGCGGCCCTTGGCCGTATGGTAGTGATCGCAAAGGACTGGCGCGCACCCTCAAGGCCAGTGGTTGGGAATGTAGACCACTCCAACCGTTGCACAATGTACCTGGTGGACTGATGTGGGCCGTTCAGGCGAACATGGAACCTCCGGCCAATGTCATGAGCATGCATCACGGCCAAGTGGTGTTCACCAGACATGATGCTCGCGCAACACTGCCTGGACCTGACATGCGTGTGGTGGGCCAAGCAAATACAGTTCAGCTTTGCTCAGTCCCCACTGGAGATGGTGCTGACCCATGGCTCCTCAATGATCCTTGGAAACAGGCAGCCAACTCGCTCCCTCCACCGCCATCGAGCACACCCTCTGCTTGTGCCTTGCAGGAGCTTGAACAGCGGATTGAATCCAAGGTGTTGGCCAAGATGCCAGTCCCGATGGAGCGCATGGAGGTTGACGATCAGGAGCACCGCCTGCACTTGTTGGAGCAGCAAATGCATCAGCTCTCCAACCGCCAGACTACGTTGGAGACTACGGTGACGGATCATCATGCCCAAAGCACGGCGCAAGTCCAAGGCCTCCAGCAGCAGATGATGATGCAGCTGGACATGCAGTCGAAGCAGATGCAGGGCATGCTGACAGACCAGATGTCCAGGATCGAGCAGATCTTGGCGAAGAAACCTCGAACAGAGTGAGGGTTCGGGAGCCCTGAAGCCAAGCCCAGCTGCAGGGTGACCCGTTGGTCGCTTCGACCTTTGCGGGCTATCTTTTCTCTCCTTTTGTTTACTTTGATGTGCAGCCTTGGGGAAGCACGTGTACCTGGTCCAGACGACGCTCCATGGTGCCTGGGGATTGGTAACCCTTCGGGGCTACAGGGTAAGTATCATGTTTTGAGCAATGTCCCAGCTGACGTGATGGCACTTTCCGAGACACATCTGTCCAGCAGTTCCAAGAGGGGCCTCGCATGCAGTTTGAAATCGATGCGGTCCAAGTTCAAGCACATTCTGACTGGTGCCCCCATGGCCCAGCGCACAGCAGCCAGCGATGCCGGGGAATGGGCAGGAGTTGCATTCACCTCTGCTTTTCCATGCAGGTCGTTGTCCACACCTTGGCCGCCAGATGTCTATGAAACCGGCAGGTTGCAATTTGGCTCCTTCTTCACCACGTCTGCTTGGGTGACAGGAGCTGTGCTGTATGGCTACCCTGAAGGCCGAAACCATCCCAACGCACATGCTCAGACTGAGGCCTTACTGGATTTTGCGGTCTCTCACTTGATGTCCTTCCCAGGTCCGAAGTTCATTGGGGGAGATTGGAATTTTCAGCTCCCTGATCTGGCCGTTGTCCCGTTGTTGCGTGCCAGGGGTTGGGTCGAAGTGCAGGAGCTGTACCACACCATGACTGGTGCGCCTATCCAAAACACGTGTCGGGGCGCCACACGCAAGGATTTCCTTTGGATTTCTCCTGAGTTGGCAATGGTTTTGTCCGAGGTTCATGTCTGTCATGAGACTTTTGCTGATCATGCGGTGATCATTGCTAAATTCCGAGGGGGGTCCCACCACCTTGACAGTTTTGTTTGGCCTTGTCCGAAGCCCGTGCCATGGGGTGATGCACACGCTCTTCCTGACTGTCTGTCCTTCGCATTGCCAGCAGACCCAACTGCCCAGTATGCCAAGATGTGGCAGCTGAAAGAACAAGCTGCTGCTGCCACCGTGACTGAATGGATTCCTGCGATGGGTGGTAGAGGTCAAAAGCTGCGCCCTATCAAGAGGCGCCCATCAAGCAGGGACGCAAGTCAGATGTCCAACCGGGGTTTCATGGATTTTCTGCCTTGCATGTCAAACAGTTCCGGCAGCTCCGCCGCTTGCAGAACTACTGCCGTTGGATTTCTGCGGTTGAAGCCACCGGCACCGGGGATTGCATTCATGGAATTGGACTTTGGAATGCAATTCTCAAAGCACCTGGTTTTGTGCCCAACTTCAGGTGCTGGTGGTACGGGCGACAGTATGTCAGCCAACTTGATCCTGTGGACTTGCCTTGGTATGCGCCCAACTCTCAGGTTGCTCACCAGGTTTTTGAGGCTGTGCTTGCAGAAGTCCGGGCGTTCGAGCGCAACTTGACCTTTGCCCAAACAGCGCACAGGGCTGCACAACATGAAAAGGACCGGCTTTTGATTTTCCGGGAGGTGGCACGCCAGCCGGCCGCGCCAGTGGAATCGCTTGTCCAATCGGTAGCTACCTCTGTGGCCCAACTTGACCCCTCTGAGTGTGCGGTTGAGCTTGCTGAGCCCATCTGTCTGGATTCGTCGCAGCCAGTTTGGATTGGTGGCCAGCCGAAAGAAGTCATCCATGCTGACTCTGACAAAATTTGGATTTCTGACCTTGAGGGGGTACGACCTGCCGACCGAGTGGCCCAATCTAAACCAATCGGTCGCTTGCAAGACTTGTTTGAGGCCTTCCATGAACAGTGGAAGATTCGTTGGTGTCGGCACGACCATTTGGCCTTCAATCACTGGGATCAGCTTCTTGGTTTTGCCCGTCGGGTGTTGTCTCCTCAATCAATTCCGCCTCTTGGCATTGATGTCCCTCTCCTGCGTGCCGAAGTCTCCAGGAAAAAGAAACGGTCTGCTACTGGCCTTGATGGTGTTAGCCGTGCAGACCTGCTAGCCGCTGATGATGCTGTTTTCCAATCCTTGCTGCATGCTTATGACAGGGCTCAGACAGATGGAGAATGGCCAGCACAATTGCTGGCGGGCAAAGTTGTGTCGCTGGCTAAGTCTGAATCTGCTTCTTGCGTAGGTGACTACAGGCCTATTACCGTCTTTGGTTTGCCTTACCGCCTTTGGTCCAGTCTTCAGGCCAGACATCTGCTTGCTCATGCAGACACTTGGGTGGACGATGGAGTGTTTGGAAATCGACCAGGCCGCCAGGCATCAGACCTGTGGTTTCAGTTGTTGTCTCAGATCCAAGCTGCCTACAGTGCCCAGTCGCCACTGAGCGGCCTGTCAGCCGACATCGAGAAATGCTTCAATTGCATCCCCAGGTTCCCTGCTTTGTGCCTTGCTGTGTTGATTGGGACACCTGCCGCTGTCACCACGGCTTGGGCTGGGGCCTTGGCTTCAATGAAGAGGCACTTTAAAGTGCGTGAGTCTTACTCTGATGGGTTCTTGACTTCAACCGGATTGGCCGAGGGTTGTGGACTCAGTGTCTATGGCATGCTGTTGGTCGATCACCTCTTTGCTCGTTGGATGCGTGCCCAATGCCCTGCGATCCGGACTCTCTCTTACGTTGATGATTGGCAGACCTATGCTTGGGATCCGTCTTTGGCTGTGCGCCAGTTGCAACTGGTTGAGCAGTTTGCTGGTCACCTGGACTTGACCATTGATAAGCGCAAAACCTTTGGCTGGTCCACTGACGCTGCTGTCCGACAGCACCTTCGGGACGCTGGAATCCAGGTGCTCCACCATGCGCGTGAATTGGGTGGCCACATGGGCATCTCCAAACAGTACACCAACCGAACCCTTGTCACTAGGTTCCATGACCTTGATGACTTTTGGCCCAAACTGCGTGCTTGCAAAGCGCGGCACCATGCCAAGGTTTACATGTTGCGAGCTGTGGCCTGGCCCAGGGGACTTCATGCGGTTGCAAGTGCACCTGTTGGTGGCTCCAAATGGCACGAGCTTCGACGTCGCGCCACTGGTGCCCTGTCCTTCCACCGTCCAGGGGTCAACGGGCACATCCTTTTGGGGTTGGTTGAAGCTGCTGTGGATCCTCAGTTTCTTGGTCTACTTTGGACTTGTCGTGAAACGCGTGCCAAGTGTTCCCCCGAGTTCTGGACTAACAGTGTTGCACCTTTTGCCCTGGGGCAGTTGGATTTGCCGCCCAACTCTTTGACTGCCATTTTGGTGTCACGTCTTCAACATGTTGGTTTCACCATTTTGCCTTCCGGGCATGTTGCTGATCAGTTTGGATCATTCTGCCTTCAGACGGCCAACTTCCATGAGGTTGAGTTTCGCCTGCAGCGTGCTTGGTGTAGGGTTGTTGCTGCACAGGTCGCCCATCGCATGGACTTTCAAGGACTAGAAGCGGTTGACTTAGTTGCCACCAGAAAGGCTCTGACAAGTTTGGCGGCGGATGACCAGGCTCTTCTGCGGTTCAGTTTGTCTGGAGGTCTTTTCACTGAACGGTATAAAGCCAAGTGGACTCAGCAAACTGACGGTTGCAAGTTTTGTGGAGCATCGGACTCCCTTCGCCATCGATATTGGGAATGTCCGCAACATGCTGACTTGAGACAACAGCTGGCCCCTGATGCAACCCAGGTTGTGGATTGTCTGCCCCCTGCTCTGGCTCTTCGTGGGTGGTCTCTTCTCCCGTCAACTTGGCTCCCGTGGATGACCCTTTTGACTGCCTTGCCTTCTGCCATGCCTGAGCCAGAGGCTAAGCTTTTCCCTAATGTTTGGAACGACGTTTTCACTGATGGCTCCTGTTTCTGGCAAACTCAACCACTTATTCGCGTTGCTGCTTGGTCCGCTGTCGTTGCTCGCCCTTTCTCAGGCCATTGGACTCCGGCCGCTGCTCAGGTCCTGGGAGCTTCCGTCGTTGCTGGACTTTGTCAGTCAGCCTACCGTGCCGAGTTGACTGCGTTGGCGTTCAGTCTGTCCTGTGCGGCGCGTGCGCGGGCCCCTATCCGTGTTTGGTCTGACTGCCTTGGCGTTGTCAACAAGTTCCACTTGCTTTTTTGGGGCGCTGGCAGACTTAATCCCAACAGCTCGAACAGTGATTTGTGGATGTGGATTGCAGATTCAGTCGAAGCTGTGGGAAGAGACCGCATACAAGTGAAGAAGGTTCCAGCACACCGGACGTTGCAGAGTGCCACAAACCTGCACGAAGCTTGGACCTTCTTTCACAATGCAGTTGCGGATCGCGCGGCGCGGCTGGCCAACCAGGCCAGACCTACAGAGTTTTGGCAGAAATGGGAACAGCATGTCAAGGAAGTAGATGCAGTGGAGCAGTTGGCTACACAGGTGCGAGCACTTCATGTCGCGGTGGGGCGCCGCCATGTTTGCCTAGCAGAACAGGAGACGGCCGTTGCTGAGACAGCCCCCAAAGCCACTCGGGAGTTTGTGCAAAAGTTTTCGTTGGGAAACTGGTGCGGTGCAGTCCCGCCGAAGACTGCCCTTCTGTTTGGCCCGACACATGTGACACGTGTGACACAATGGTTGTGGGAGCGTTTGCAGCCAGCTTCCAACAAGATTGTCTGGATGACCTTCAGCCAACTCTACATCGACTATCAACTGGCGTGGAATCACCCAGGACCACTTCGTGTTCAGGGACACTGGATCGACACTGATCAGAGGACCTATGTCGCTGCAGAACGATTCAGTTTCAAGCAGAGGGTGCGATGGTTCAAACAAATGGTGAAAGCTGTGCTGAAAGAAGTTGGTGTGGAAGCTGCGTTGGCGCAGGCGCGCCCAGCAGGTCACATGGTCCAAGCATATTTGCCGGCCACTTCCGTGCCCTGGCCACAGCAAGCTATTGACCGGACGGATGCTTGGCTGGCCAAACATCTGAAAGGGCCTTGTAGCAGGGACGCTGCTGCCTTGAATAGCCTCCCGCTGGCAGTGGTTAAGGGCGGCACCAGATCTGCCATGAGGTGAGATGCTGAGCTGGGCCACAAAGATTGGACTGCTTCGCTCTCCCTCCCGAGCAAGCAGCTGGTCAGAAAACCTGGAAAACCTGGTGGTTTCAAACATTTTTTATTCACCATAATAAAAAAGGGATGTCATCTTTCTCATTGACGAACTCCATCATTTTTCAAGATGGTTAAAACCACCACCAACCAGGTTATTAACCATCATTAACCATATAATAACCATATGTTAATCATATATTAATCGGTTAAACCCACATCTGCCTTTCGATGTTAGGTGAACCCTTCGCATCCTGGGAAGCTGAAGACCAGCGCGAACAGCAACGCCTTCACGCCTTAGACCGACGCTTGCGACTGCGGGCCCGCCGGAAGGAGGACCAGGAAGGGCGGACGGAGGTCTCCCAACGTTTCCCGAGTTTGCATCGGTTTTTTTCGGCTTTTTGAAGGCTAAATGTGCTGAAATTTATCCAAAAATTGGGGATGAACATGACTTTCAAATTTGTTTGGGGATGAAAATTCCCCAAGTAGTTGGGTGATCTTCAATTAGGGCATTTACCAAGCTCTGTTTTCAATAGTTTTGGAAGGTGTCTTCCGTGGATTTTGTTGATGTTGCTGATGTTTTGAGGTGTTAGATGGTGTTAGGTGGGACTTGTCCTATGATGTTGCTGATGTTCTTCGAGTTTTAGAGGCGTTCAAGGATTTTTCCACCGTTTTCCCATAGTTAGTTAGTGTTCATGGTCCAAAATCCCTGCACACAAAAATAATAGTGTATGTTTAGTAGGTTTGATTGAAACATGGAAGAAAAAATTGTTTTGGTTCTTTGCAATCGTTCGTGGTTGATGATTTTTCGTTTTTTTCACATTCTTCTTCCAGAGCGCTTATTCTTTGGTTGTCGACCTGGTTTCGCAGTGCGATTCCCGGACTTTAAGTCCAGAGGAAGCTGCCCATCTAAGGCTCAGTGAAGCTGGTGGAAACCTCGAATTTGTGGGCTAAATTGGAGGAAGAGGATCAAGAGATAGAGGATAAGATCGTGGATTTGGATGACCCCCGTCGTCCTGTGGATCTGAGACAGTACCAACAGCTCAACAACATGCAGGATGCGTCCATGGCGCAGTTGGAGGGTCCAAAATCCGCTCTCTGAGTGCTGGTGAAATATGTGAAATGTGGGCACAAAAAACGACAGTCCGGTGAAAAAAAAACTGCACACTGTCAAGTATGCTGGCTGTCTTTTGTGGCTGATGTTAACATTGTTGCATGATACACTCTGGTTATTTAACAGTTCGCCATGGAAAATCACCATGCTATTAATAGGTAAACCATCTATTTCTATGGGCCATCTATACCATGGCGAACTGTTAGTCATAACCAGGTTGGGTATCCCTTGAAGAATGGCAAACTGGCTAGGTGAAGCCGGAGGATAAGGTCATCAACAAGGCAGGGAATTGTTCTTGGGATGGTCAGGGATGGTTGGTTTTTTCTTAGTCTTCTACCGAGTCATCGCCCCAGAAAGTCTACAAAATCTGGGAAACTGTTGGGTTTGATCATGTTTGATTATGTTTGATTAGTGAATCTTGACTTTTTGAATCATTCCAGCTTATACACAGTTGGTTGGATGAAAAAATACACATTATCTATGTAAATAACGTGGTCCACACACCCAAAAAAAAGGGAGGGCCTTCACACATCACTGAACCCATCAGGTAGATTCACCTCGCAATTGCTGCATGATGAATAGGAGAACACTCCATCTACAAATCACAAAAAAGTCCATTGCCATGTTCGATCACACCCTGAAAGCCGAGTTGCCAACCACAGTAGTGATCCAAATATGTTGCTATGATAAAAGGTGGCGCAGCATGAATCAGAAAAAATGTTTTCTGTGCGGAATCATCCAAAATATTCGTGAATTAAGATGAGCACCAGATCAACTAGAAATCATTTGGGTTTGAATCTGCTGAAATATGCGTATGACTCAGTTTCCGACATTTTCCCCATTATAATGTTGCAGGGTGGGACATGTCCCAGACAAAGCCAGAATGGCAGGTGTCAGCGACCTTCATCAAAGACTCCTTCGATGAACACGCTAAGAGCATCTCGAATCAGGATAGCCGTTTTGGTCCACAAAAATCGACAAAGAACCCAACAAGTTCATTAGATCTGGGGGATGTTTTGTGATTGTATAATTATACAACATGTATATAGACATATATATATATATATATATATATATATATGCGTGCGTGTGTAATTATATAATATTAATATATATATATATATATATTCTTGAATTTGGGGGAGCGCAACTTGTGAAAATACGCAACCTGTAGACACTTCACCTCTGGAACTGGAAGATTTTGTGACTCAGCTCTGACACCCATCGCTGTTGCCATCGTCCATTTGGGCAGCGCTGAGGTATGCTGAATGACATGAATTTCCTCAAGACACTCAGCTGCAGCCATCCCAAGCGTGCATAGTGGCAGTGGCTGTGCCTGGTGAGGTTGGAAGATTTGATGATGTTGAAAGATTGGATAAAGTTTGATCATTTGGTATATTCAATATATTTACTATAGGTCTACTTTAACATCACATCACTAGATTTAGATAGGGCAAACATAGTTATCTCAGGCTGGACAATGAATATTTCACCATAGGTGGCCAGCTCGCCAGCTCTTTCTTGAGGAATCTCAAGCGCTTCGCTGGGAGCTCAGCTATTACCCTCTGCTAAACTAGCAGTTTGCTATTGAAAATGGCCATAGAAATAGTGGATTTACCCATATAAAAAAGTGATTTTCCAGTTCGTTATGTGGCTGTTTACCAGAGGGAAAATCTGGTGGTAAAGCAATGGCCTATTATGTTTTACTGGTTGGTGACATGAATTTGATTTTCCATAAAATATGGGAATAATCATCCCAACTGACTTTCACTCATATTTTTCAAGATGGTTATTGCACCACCAACCAGCCTATTATGTTTTAAGTTGTAAGTATTAAATCTTAGATGATAAACTTGGAAATTTTCTCACACTATGTTTTGATAAATCAATGTCTGCTATCCCCAAACGAGAGACCTCTCCACAGCTGTATGAAATTACCAAAGGGTACATGTTTGGACCTACCACATTGCCATTCAATGGGAAACTACCATCGATTTTGTGGTGTATGTAATTTTGAGCCAATCCTCCATCAAAAATTACTTTACTTCGTGTGATCCCCACCATGACATTTATACATTTTCTTACTGGCAAATCTTCTGGCATTCTATCTGACATATCTTCTGACATTCTATTTGACATTCTATCTGGCATA
>Ga0126342_10014226_pt1:0-7500 | contig 14063 bp, 12 predicted proteins | sample Cyp1metagenome_FD_92528 | JGI IMG/M metagenome (GOLD analysis project Ga0126342, IMG submission 92528) | Coral microbial communities from Lord Howe Island, Old Settlement Bay, Australia - Cyphastrea 1 metagenome | ecosystem: Host-associated > Invertebrates > Cnidaria > Coral ...
GTATGTAAGTATGTAAGTATGTAAGTATGTAAGTATGTAAGTATGTAAGTATGTAAGTATGTAAGTATGTAAGTATGTAAGTATGTATGTATGTATGTATGTATGTATGTATGTATGTATGTAATGTATGTAATGTAGTTAATGTCTGTCTGTCTGTCCGTCTGTCTGTCTGTCTGTCTGCCTGCCTGGCTGTCTGTCTGTCTGTCTGTATGCATGCATGGATGGATGGATGTATGTATGTATGTATGTACGTTTGTATGTATGTATGTATGCATGTATGTATGTATCTATGTATCTATGTATCTAATGTATGTATGTATCTATCTATGTATGTATGTATGTACGTATGTGTGTGTTTGTATGTATGTGTGGTATGGAATGGAATGGAAAGGAATGTTATGGAATGTTATGTTTTGTATGAATGCATTCATGCATGCATGTATGTGTGAATGTATGTAATGTAATGTAATTTAATGTAATGTAATGTAATGTAGTGTAATGTAATGTAATGTATGCAAAGTATGTAATGTATGTAATGCATGTAATGCATGTAATGTATGCAATGTATGTATGTATGTCTGTATGTAATGCAGTGTAATGTAATGTGATGTAACATTCTGTAATGTTTTGTAATGTATGTATGTATGGATGGATGTATGTATGTATGTAAGTAATGGTATATATGTATGTATGCATGTACGTTTGTATGTATGTATGTATGTTTGTATGTATGTATGCATGTGGGTATGTAACGTCTGTAACGTATGTAACCTATGTAACATATGTAAAGTATGTAGCGTATGCAATGTATGTAACGAATGCAACGAATGCAAGGCATGCAACGCATGCAACACATGCAACGTATGAAACGTATGTATGTTTGGATGGATGACGGATGGATGTATGGATGTATGGATGTATGGATGTATGCATGTTTGTTTGTTTGTTTGTTTGTCTGCGTGTATGTGTGTAGATATGTAACATATGTAAGGTATGTAACGTATGCAATGTATGCAAAATATGTAACGTATGTAAGGTATGTAACGTATGCAAAGTATGCAACGTATGTAGTGTATGCAATGTATGCAACGTATGCAAGGCATGCAACGCATGCAACACATGCAACGTATGAAACGTATGTATGTTTGGATGGATGACGGATGGATGTATGGATGTATGGATGTATGGATGTATGGATGTATGCATGTTTGTTTGTTTGTTTGTTTGTCTGCGTGTATGTGTGTAGATATGTAACATATGCAAGGTATGTAACGTATGCAATGTATGCAACGTATGCAACGTATGCAACTCATGCAATGTAGGCAACTTATGCATTGTATGCAACATATGCAATGTATGTAACGTATGTAACATATGTAACACATGTATGTATGGATGGATGGATGCATGCATGCATGTATGTACGTATGGTCCCTCGACATCTGGACTCGGTGTGTCTTTTTTGATTTTCTGCGAATCCCCCAAGAGCTAGTGATAGCCGTAGCGGCCGTAGCGGACCCAGGTCAACTCGATGAGAGTGAAGTGGATGGCCGAGCTATCACTGGAACCCCAAAGCAAGGCCAGGGTCGCAGTGTAGGTGGGATGGGAGAAACACCCCAGAGGCAGGTGGAACTTCTGTTTTTAGGGGCCCTGCATTTGCAGTTTTTCACTGCAGCACTAATCACGGCAGTTTCAGGTCTCCATAGAAACTACCTTGAGTCTGGCTCAGTCCGAGGCGCTAGGGTGGCACCAGTTGGGGGCCTGGAGGCCACTTAGTGTGGAGGAATGTAGAAACAGGCAGCTTGGTGCATTGAATCAGCAAACGCCACTGGAGATCGCGGGAAATGACCCGAAGTTCTCAAAATCACGGGATGAGCGGCATGCTGTTTGAAATCGAAGTGGATATATTGATGGAATATAAAACGTGGAATCCCAATCCTCTATGAGTTTGTTGCAATATATATGGTGGAATATTTTGTACTAACTCTTTAAAGGAACCGCCAGATGTGCCATCCTTTGATCATCGAAGATAAACCGTTGATCCAAACGGCAGGCTCCACAGATCCATCGAACATTGGAACTGGTGACTGGCCCTGATGGTGTGATCGATGGTGTTGCGGACTTCCACTTTCTGTTGCTCGACGACGTGAAGCCCAAGGGTCTTGAGCAACAGGGGAAGTTTCATCCTCATGGGACAGTCACCTGCAAAAATGTTTGTAAGATATTGTAGGCTAATTTACTTTGGTTGGTTTTGAATATTATATTTCTTGTTTTCCATATTTGGGAGATGATGATCTAAAATTTAAAATGACTTCAGAGCCATCAGCTAGAAAAGCTCTGGAAGCTTGGGATTTCATTTGGACCAGTCTAACAAAAAACCATCAGCAGAATGAATTTGCCACTTGTAAAGCCGTTTCAGAGCCTTTCTCGACCTCCCATGAAGATTAAATCAAGCATCCGACGGCCCCGGTTCAAGACATGGCCACTTTCATCTTCCTGAGTCTTCATTGGTCCGGGTAAATCCACCAATCGCGGCGGGGATCCCGAGGTTACCTGGGCAGGAGTATGTCTTCTGTTTGTACCTTGAAAGATCTAAAGGCTCTGGTTTGGGCCTGTCACTGACTTACTTGACCCGCAGATCATGGGTTGAAGGAATCCGATCCACCAGAATTTGTGATAATGTGGATGGAAGAAATCCTGAACCAGTTGTTAGATGATATATCCCATTATAGTCCCACTATGTTGTGATCATTGTGAGATCTGGTCCCTGCACCTTCCACGGAGTAGCCAATGACTTGACACATACCGAACCGCAGACCCACTGCTGCGGCGGTCTGCGACCACTGGGCGATGTGGAATGAATTTGCCCTTCCACCTGGCGATGATGATCCCAGCAGTGCTGATGGCAGCAGGGATGGGCTGCGAGATTTGGGACGTTTTCTGCAAGATTTTTGGGCATCAAAAAAAGTGGCAGATGATGGTCGATTGAGTCGATTTTTGGTCAGGAATCTGAGTCATTTGTGGGAACTGAGCAGAAGTTGCTGGATGTGTCAAGCATAGCGGTGGGAGATTGGGCCACATGTTGCTGTTTGAACCCCAGCTACCAATAAAGTTGGGGGGTGATGACCTCACCAAGAACCAAGATTGAAGCACTGTTTAACTCTGGGCTATTTGGGTGTATCAGAGTATCCATATCCCCGAGACCATTTTTTTGGGCACTGAAATTGTGCTCAACGTCAGAGGAGATGTGGATGACCTATGTTGGGGTGGAGCATGAGCTCGGAGAATGGCTTGGAAGTTGTGACTTCGTCGCACCAAAAATGACCACCTGGAAACCCAAAGACCAGGGATAGGAGATGGACCAATGGGATCTAATTGGATGATGGACATTGATGGACATTGTCATGAAATGTCATGAACTGTCATCATTCAACCTTGTCATAAACCAATTCATAAAGGGGATATATATATATATATAATTATATATATATATATATTATAATAACTTATATGATATAATATGTTGATTGGGATTGACTCAGGGTGGCCTACGCCAGAATTAGCACCCTGTAGTTCTTCGAAGTGTGCCAGTAAACAAACATAGAAACTGGAAATCCCGATCTTTAATCAAGGATTTTTTATTGCCATGTTCAATATTGCCAGACAGGAAGTCCACTAGGTGTGAAAAGCTCGGGGGCCTTGCACCATTTTGCACCTATGCTTTCTTTGTCAGATCCCATTTCAGTTGGTTGAAACAGTTGAAACATGTTGTTGGTTGAACTCTCACTTACCCATCCAATTTCTCTTCTGCCCCTAAGTCTCATATAGGTACGAGTGAGAATTGAGCTCTACTAACAGACACTTTTTTCCGATTTGCCACTGTAGGTTGTCAGTACAGTTACAACCAGCAACAGTCTGGCTGAGAAAAGCAACCAAAACACAAATCCAATCAGCAGCTGCAAAAGATGTTCTTTGCCTGCTTGATGTTTGCAACCTGATCCTCTTTGATGTCACTTGATGTCTGTGCATGGGCGGATTATCTGTCCATGACCCGTGTGAAAGAAACATGCAAGGTCTCAGCTGCCTTATGTCCACATAGCAATCTCGGTCTGGGAGAAACTCCTTTAAGCCACGATGGCTTTCCAATTGTCGAAAGAGAAACTGCTCTCTTCACTTCACAAGCGTTCCACGGCAATTTGGGCGCAGACTTCCATATCCAGTTCAGCATGCGTGACCATGCTTCAGATTGTACAGCAGGTGTTTGCCGTGCCATGTCCCCTTGTATATGGATATTGTAAAGCAACGAGCTGGCAGTGCGCATATTGGTGTGTTTCTGTTTATATAGAGGCAGTACGTGGTGTCCTTGTCTTGCTGACAAGCACAAAGTCAACGTACATTTTAACAGCACACATTTGTACCATTCCCTTGCGAAGTTGGCCAAACTAGCTATCGCTATAAACTGTCACTATTCTATTTGTTGTCCTCCCTTGAACTTTGACCCATACCCGATTTCCATAGGCAACTTGTGAGGTAGGTCTCCTTTTTTTGGGTGAAGTCATATCGCAATGTTTGTTCCTTAATTCCCCAGATCTCGCAAGGGCTTGTCCAAAAACTGGGTATACCCTCAACCCCTAGAATCCGTTCGTCTGTCATCATTTTCCCCACTAAAGTTGCTACAAAGTAGGTGTAAAGCCACCGTTTTTGGGTCCCAACACCATATGGGTGTGTCTGAAACAACAAAAGTGCCCATGTTCTTGGAAGATTGTTGATTCATGTTGATTCAGCATCAAGGTTTGTTTGTTCCAGTAAATTATTGGAGCACGCCATAGTCGAGGTCCGGAAGACATGGTCTGGGCTGTGCAGCCTTCCTTTGAGCTGCTGCGTGGACTCTGGCGCAACGCCTGCTTCACGCTGCCCTCCACGGGTTCCCCGGTGACGCAATGCCCGAATCCCATCTCCAGGTGTGGTGATGGGATGGGAAACCCCGGTTGGTTGGGAGACAGTCCTAGCCCGCAAATACTGTGATAAACCCACTGCGATCAAGCCCCAAGCTAGGAGGTTTTGTCATTTCCATCCATTTCTGGTGATATTGGAGATGATTGATTCTTGGCTTTACCACACTGCATGGTGTAGCTTGCGGCAGCGGCAGGGGCTGTATGGGTATGTCCCGAGCTGGGCAGATGCAGGTACTGCTTAGACCTGACGCGAAGCCAACCCTGGTGCCTCGGTTGGGTTGGCTACGGATCTAACAAGTACACTGCGACATGTTGGATATTGACAAATCTATTTGAATATAATTTGAATATCATTTGAATATACAGAGTTGCGACGATGGCACGTGATGCTACTTGCGCTGGCTCTGCTTGGCGAAATCACCACTCGAAGTGAAGGATGCTAACAGAGACTTGGTGGTAGGTCAAGATCAAATATGTCCCAAAATGCGTGAACATAAGAAAGTCGGAGGTTTGCTCGGGTTCAAGGGTGAAGGACCCGGACCCACTTGTGGCATCTTTAGTGAAAACAAATTCTTCTGTGCGTTCAAGATGATGAACGGCCGCAATGCCAGCATATATCAAGATGGCTGAAAATCGATTGCTGTCTCTGGGCTTGCTCTGCTGCAATGGCTGCTGCTACCACCTGCCAGTCGTACCTGAACATGTTGTAATCTTTCCGCATTGAGGACGCCTCAGGAGCTACCTTTAACGTGCTTCTTCAGCTACTTTTCCAGCGATAGAGACCAGTAATTTTGAGGCTTCATCTTTGGACCCGCTGCCAATTCCACAAGCTCTAGCCATGACATTGCCAGAATGCCGTGACCCACGGTGTGCATTGTTTTCGCCAAAGGTTGAGGAGCAAAAAGGTGAGGCGTCACAAGGGTGATTTCCGCGTCACAGCGACTTGGCGATGATGGTAGGACCCACATCTCCGTGTTGATGATTTTGTTATAGCTATATTTGCGCTTTATCCACTGTTTGGGAACATATTTTGTTGACCAATTTTCCCAATGTTCTTGTCTCAATTGTATTTATTTCCTTTTTTTCATGTTTTCAAGATGTAAAATCTCCATTTTGAGGCCCGCAGGGCTCTGTTGCGAAGCTGCGCAGGTCAACGCGGATTACAGACAGACCTTCAAGCACTGCGAGAAGATTCACTTGGAGAACCATCGCAGCACCTGGACACCAATTCAGCCCCAATTATGGCTATTTGATAGGGAAAATTATGATCAACCAGGGGATTTTTGGGTACCTTATTTTCAAACACAGCCATATAGATATGATACTAGTTCATTGAGATGCTACCCCATCATAGCTTTGTAAAGAGACATGTTTTTCTAGAAATCGTTGGTGAGGCGGCAAATGACTAGCTCTGATTTCCAGGGTTCGATTGAGATTCCAATGAATTTTGAACTGAGTATGCCAGAGTTCCAGACTTGGGATCCTTTAAGTTCATCATGCTCTGGGGAGAAGTCCCGGATGCTCGACTGGATAACCAGATGTTTGTTTCGCATGGCACACATGCCGTGTGAAGGTACCTGGATTACTCCGGACCTGGTGAGCAGTTTGGATCGATGCCGAAAGGAAGATTCTGATCTAAAGGCAAGCTTCAGGGTTGATCTTTTTGATAATGATGATGATGATGATGATGATGACGACGACGATGATGATGATGATGAAGATGGTGGTGGTAATGGTGATGGTGATGGTGATGGTGATGGGGATGGTGATGGTGATTTGGATGGTGATGGTGATGGTGATGGTGAGGATGATGTTGATGATGATGTTGATGATGATGATGATGCTGATGCTGATGCTGATGGTGATAGTGATGATGATGATGATGATGATGGTGGTGGTGGTGGTGGTGATGGTGATGGCGATGGATGGTGATTTGGATGGTGATGGTGATCTGATGACGACGCTGGTGCTGGTGCTGGTGCTGGTGGTGGTGGTGGTGGTGGTGGTTGTGGTGGTGGTGGTGTTAGTGTCAGTTGTCCATGATGATCTTGATGATGCTTGTAGGCTCCACACTTTCACTTCGCTGGCCCGATCCAGGTCTATTCCATTGAGCTTTGGGAGAAAAGATCCTTGGGTGCAACTTAGAGCGACCTCACCACCCGGTCACGGTGAAAGGGGAAAAATCCTCAAACGGCCGAACTAATCAGGTTTGGGAAAAATCATGTACTTTGAACGGAAGCTGGGAAGGACATGGCATCACGCTTCTGTACTTTATTGGCGGATTTTTTGGGCCAAGTGAGTGAAATGGGACGGCCAACGTGAAGGATAAGGACCCGCAAAGGGACCTGTAGATGGCCAAGCGGCCAATGTTTCTTCGGCATCAAAGCTCAGCAGACTCACAGCTACTTCAGACAGATAGATAGAAAGACAGCTATATAGATAGAAAGACAGATAGACATATAGACAGATATAGAGAAAGACAGATAGATAGAGAAATGGATAGCCAGATAGAAAAACAGATGGAAAGGCAGCTAGATATAGATAT
>Ga0126342_10014226_pt1:10000-14063 | contig 14063 bp, 12 predicted proteins | sample Cyp1metagenome_FD_92528 | JGI IMG/M metagenome (GOLD analysis project Ga0126342, IMG submission 92528) | Coral microbial communities from Lord Howe Island, Old Settlement Bay, Australia - Cyphastrea 1 metagenome | ecosystem: Host-associated > Invertebrates > Cnidaria > Coral ...
AGCCGGCTACACGCTGTGGTATTGGGGATACAAGAATCCTTACATGGCGGAATACGAACCTCGGAATGCAGTCGTGGAAAACATGGGAGAAGTGGTGTCTTTTTCAGCCAGAAGAGGAAAACAACCATGGCTTGGCTGATGCTCAAGCCTCCCAGCCTGCCCAAACCCATGGGCTGTCATTTTGGGTGTCTTTTTCAGCCAGAAGTCTAACGAATCTGACTTTGGCACGACATAGTAGCTCCTTTGCACATCAGCAAAAAGGCAGAGCGGTTTCCTAATTAATTGGGCAACCTTTTTATCCGAGCTGATGAGACCTCACATTTTTGGCCCATTTGCAAGGTATCGAGGCTGGTCTTGAAATAGGCATAGATAGGCGACATCGCAGAGATGGGGGCCCACTTGACGATGAAACGGAACTTCTTCCAAAAGAACCCATCGTTTCTTCTTTGGTGCCCCGGTTGGTTGACTGAATCCACACCGTGGCCTGAGGACGGACAGTATGGTGGACTTCTCATGAACAATGCCAAGGATTTCTGGCCGCGCTGGCGCAGTGCCATGGAGATGGCGGCTTCGTGCGCCTTGGAGAGTTGTGGGAGTCGTGGCTGAAAGGCTAGGTTTTTGGAGCTTGCAAAGTTGTGATGTGTTTGGATTTCCTGGTTGATATGAAGCTAAAACCGGCACCAGAACACTTTTTTTTGAGTCAACTGCAAAATTTTGGGGTCGTATGAGGCCCTGAGAAGAGTCCGGACCTCGCAAAGCAAGTGCAGACAGGCCGCTGCTTTTTGTGATCTGACCTGAAAACTGGGATTGCATTCCTGGAAATACATGGGCATGGGTCCCCTATCATACCAAATTTGAGGGCATGAACATCCATTTACCAGCCATTTTGGTGTGAACAGAAGGGTGCCAGGGTTTTGACTCGTACCTAGATCAGTATATGATCGCACTTCTTTTTCACAGCCCCTTCCAAAGGGGGACCCACACAATAAACAGATCGACCAGGCGGAGTCTTTAGTATTTCGGGGAAGGGTTTACGACACATTTGGAAATGGTCAAAGGGATCAGGGGGATGACTTCAGTAGCTGGATCTTTTCGTTAAAAATTGCCATTCAATTTCACATTTTTCACCCCGGCGACCCAGGGACTGGCTGATCTTTAATTAGATGACCAATTTCCAGAATCTGTAGCATACCACAATTCGGATTTGCGGTGGATAATGTCATTTACATGTTGATGTTCTATCATTGCGGGTCCAGGCCATATTCTTCAGGTAGGTCTTAGAACAGCTTAGGATGACCCCTATTTTGATCATGTACATTACACCTCTTTTTTACTGGTTTACATCTCCAGTTTGATTCGTAATTAGCTGTCTGGCTGAATTCAGCAGGCCTTGATCTGTCCTTGCTGTGAGGCGCTGGATTTCTGGCTTGTGGGGTTGTAGGTTGGAGATGGTCGTTTTGGAATGACCCCCTGAAGGTTGGATTTTTGTGGCCAAAACTGAGGAGATATCATGTATTTCATCAATTTTATAGTTTTCTAAACATACATCACCAATGAATAGAGGTGAGAACCTGTGTGATATGCATCTGAAATATCTCTGTAATCCATTCCACCAGTGTGTATATATATATGTATACATAATTACAGTAAACACCCTGATGGTTTAATGGTCCCGGTCATACGTGGTTTCATCCCCAACGATAAACCACCACGGGAAATCCGATGCTGTAACGTTACGGGCAAACCCCTCAGTTTGCCCGCGCCGACGCCGACGACATGTCCGAACATCAAAAAACGTTGTGTTTTGTGGGACAAAATGCACATGTCCATGATCATGGGTTTCATCTTGCAACGCACAGCTTAGCTACCTGTGTGTTGAATGTTACATCATCATCATCATCATCATCATCATCATCATCAAACCCTTATTGAAGATCTTCAATGAATGTAGAAGTCTAACGGGGGTGGGAGAATGAAACCCTTATTGAAGAACTTCAATGAACGTAGAAGCTTGACGTGGGTGGGAGAATTAAACCCTTATCGAAGATCTTCAATGAATGTAGAAGCTGAACGGGGGTGGGAGAATTAAACCCTTATCGAAGATCTTCAATGAATGTAGAAGTATAACGGTAGGAAAATTAAACCCTTATTGAAGATCTTCAATGAATGTAGAAGCTGACCGGGGGTGGAAGAATTAAACCCTTATTGAAGATCTTCAAGGAATGTAAAGTTTAACGGCGGTGGGAATTTATATTCCTAATGCCCATGTTGATCTTCCCAATTGAATGTAAAATGGGAATTTATATTCCTAATACCCTTGTTGATCTTCCCAATTGAATTTAAAGTTTAACGGGGGTCGGAATTTATATTCCTTCAAAATCTGTCAGAAGTTGTGTGGGCGAACTGGGGGGTTTGCGCGTAACGTTACTCGTCATGCTGTAAATGATAACCTCCCTATAGCCTATATTGATAAACTGGGGGGTGTTCATGCCAGCTCGGGTTGGTACATGGTCGGTAGCCGGTAGCTAATATCCTAAAACTTCCAAGTTCTAAGGGGTTGCAACCTGGGTACTATCCAATATACGCTCCACTGGATGTCTACAACCATGGCCGCAGGACCTGCCAAGAACCCCTATGCAGTGAGGGGAGAGCCGATTGCAAGGGGTTGGAGCCGCAGACCCAGCAGAGGCACATAACTGGCAATGAATTTGATTTTCTGACTCTAAACGAATTCTATTTTGGATCTCTTGCGCTGGTTGTTCGCATGCGTGTTCCTGGGCCCCACAAGCAGCAGGACTGATCATGAAGACCAGATTTGGCCAGGTTTCGCTGGAGACATCTGCATATCACCCAAACATTTTGGTGAACGTTCTGCGACGCCGTTGAGTGATCCCACCAACTCAAAGCCGCGCGACACCTCCGTCACGGTCTGCCATGTTCCGCTTTCCGCTACTGATCGCCATCGTGGTCGTCACAGGAAGTTTCGCTTCAAAAGTAGAGGCTGGATGCTCACTTAAACGATGGGATTGGCAACATCTAACTAATGATCATCAAATTACCATGCACAAAGATCCTTGAAGATACCAATTGAGTGCCAGTTAAACTGATCAACCCTCCTAAAAAGGGACAACTTAGCTCCAAAAAAACTGTGGGTCCATTACACAGAGAAGACAGTATCGAAGATGTGGAAAGACATATGGATGGACAAAATCCTCCACCAACTGGCAATTATGACAACCTGTAAATAGTGGGGTAGCCATGATAAACCTCAAACTGCTGCAGGATTTTCTCCAGCCATGTTATGTTATTCCGTTTGCTATGTTTCTTGCTTTGCATTGAGTTCTCAGCGAAGCAAAACTGATGATCCCATTGGGTCCCACAGAACTTGAACTTGGACGAGGCCGATGGCACCTCGTACCTTCAAAACAAGCATGAGCAGACTGAACAGCGACTTGCTTTCGTGGTGTTGGCTGGAGGTATATATATATAGTATAAAAACATGTTCGCTGCAACCCCTAGGTTTGCCCGCAGCCAATCCTGCATATCTTTTGACATGCTCAAATCCCTGCGTAGGGTTCAAGTTTTTACTTTCCAAAATCACAAACACCAAAACCCTAAAACCTAAAACGTAAAACCCCAAACCCTAAATTAAAACCCTAAATCCTGAAAACTTAAAGTCAAAATCACTGCGTATAGCCAGTGTTTTCATTTATCCTCTGGTGACAAGTATATAATATTTTTTGGATGTGTTGTTTGAGTGTGGGCGAACCAGGGGGTTGCGGGGAACATGTTTTCTTTGTCTCTAATTTGTGATTATTATCGTTAACAACTATCATTCCCTTTTTCTTGTGGCGGAAAAGGATTCTGTGATGTTCAAGGCACAACTCACATGTAGCTTGTGATGAACACACCGGGACACTGGGCCAAGAGATCCTTTGTGGATCCAGCAATTGCTTGGCTCTTGATGATCCGCTGAATATTTTCACCTGCCTGAAGGCCCAATGCTTTGCTTAATGTTACCACTGGATTATATAATATCCCGCTGGGCTGTTAATATGTATAA